>Ga0207127_10235_pt1 | contig 12770 bp, 14 predicted proteins | sample Alteio_BWMinHeat_17_FD_153574 | JGI IMG/M metagenome (GOLD analysis project Ga0207127, IMG submission 153574) | Enriched cells from forest soil in Barre Woods Harvard Forest LTER site, Petersham, Massachusetts, United States -... | ecosystem: Environmental > Terrestrial > Soil > Temperate forest >...
CTCAGGACGCTGGAGAGCATGGCCACGCCTTCTTGAGTAAAAGCGTACGGAAGGTAACGAATATTGCGCTTTGATGCGGTCACAATTTGTGACCGCATGGTTTGAGCCTCTCTTAAATTCAACTGAAACATGAAATCGGTTGGGAAGCGTTCCACGTTTCTCTTGACGGCTTGAATCAACGCCTTTGTAGGAACATCATAAAGCTCCGCCAGATCCGAATCCAGCATCACTCGATGGCCCCGAATCAGATAAATACGCCTTTCGACTTGTTCGATGGGAACGACAGACTTTGACATGTGGCCTCCTTTGAAGTCAGGAGGGGCTGACGTTAGTGGGGGATCTGCGAAGGGGAATTGTTTCGCGCGTTTCTACGAGAGGTTAGAATTCAGGTGAGGGGATTACAAATTATATCAATAAAAAACCCCCGCTTTTTCCTAGCTCATCCCGATCCGAGGCAAACGTTTGCGAAGAGGGAAAGGAACTTTGTAGGTTTGTTCTCCTAATATGAGGAAGAAGATCCGGTCAAAGTGCCGCCGGTGTGTGTGCCCGAGTGACCGCTGAGACCTTGGCAAGTGGTGGAACCATTGAGATTTCCAAAGTTACAGTAGGATTGTGGTGACGAGAATGGGTCGAATGTCGCCGCGGTGGCGATCCCATTAAGCAATGGATCATTGGAGCCGGAGGTTTGGCATCGAGACGGTAAGTCGTATGGCGGTTGATTCGATTTAGACGTCACCGTGGTCTTCAGGTCGAAGTGAGTACATTGTCCCTGTTGTGTTACCAGGCTCCCAACCTGCAGCGTGCTCATGACCCCACCTGAACCGTCTTTGACTTCAATCGCAAGGCTCACCGGATTCATGCATGATTGAATGCAACCGGTGATTTCCATTGTGGTATTCGTGGCATGCCCTAACGAGCAAAACATCAAGAATCCGAAGACAACTGAGGTTAATCTCAGAAGCTTCATTTTTAGCCTCCCTGTTTTCGCATATTCCAGTTTGAATCCATTTGGATTAATTCCGCTTTAAGCCGAAGTTAATATTCGGTTAAACTCCAAACTTGCTACATCCTTAAATCTCGCCCCTTGACCGGAGAAAATCAAGAGTTTTATTCAAATTACTCTTTTCGATCGGGAAGGGACGGATGAGAATGCGATATGTGGGGAGTGACATTGAAAGTACCGGTTTTCTCGAGGACAGGTTTACCAATTTCGATCCTTCAGTACTTGTCCCCCAACATCTTCCGCATGACGTCCCGCGGTACCCATCAGAGAACCAGGATCGCTATTTTTTTAATTTTAAGAACTCCTGCAGTTCGTAGATCACGCTGATCCTCCTGCCATCCCATTCATAAACCAGCTGGCGATCCTGTCGGCAGTGGCTCAAAATCGAGGGCCTGAAAACAGCCGCGCATTCCCCCTTCGGATGGCGCACGCTGTCGTAGGCGATTCCCTTTGATCCCTCGTCCCAAAGTTTACGTCCGAAAGGCTGCGACTGCGCGTAGCTTGTTGGACTGTAGAGGCCGGGCAGTTTGGATTTGAGGCCCCGGATATCGTGAAGCTCGCCGTTGAGAACAACCACCACGACACGCTGAGAGAGCATCATCGGCCCCTCCGCGGTGGCTCGCATGAATTCTTCCCGGTGATGCCGGGTCTCTTCGATCGCGGTGCGCAAGTCCTGGGTGCCGTAATACACGCCATAAGAACCGTCACTGAAGCGGTTGTTATTCATGAGGGAATATGAAAAGGACGCCATGATGTACTGGCTACCTTGACCTGTGGCATGCTCGCCCACCGGCAGAAAATTGATCTCTCCGCGTTCCTGACGCAAACGTGTACTGGTCAATTCATCCAGGCGTTCAACGGTGGGAAAGTCCTTGGGGTCTGTCACACGGCTCATGAGATTTTCGGAGGGATATCGGGTGGGTATGACACGCCAGCAACGCTTCCAATAGACACGACGGATGGGAGGGATCAAGGCCAGCCGCCCCGTTGGGCGTCGAGATATTGCCTCACCAGAAACAAGTCGCTGACGTGACCGGACATCATGCGCCGCAAGGCGGATTTCCCCGCAAACAATGAAGCGTTGTTCGACTTGCGGATCCAGGCGTCAGCCGCGGCGGGTTCCGGCAGGAGAATCTGCAGGGCCTTGTAGATGCCGATGATGTAGGAAATACGCTCAAGGGTGTCTTTGGAGAGCTCAACGTCCCGGTCCTTCTTCCAATTGAAGAAAGTGGAACGCGCAGGTCCCCCCAGGAGAGTCGTTTGTTCATCCGTGCTGAGTTTCCAAACCCCAGCGATGCGGAAGAAAGTCCTTAAGCCTGCCCCGGACAGGGCCCTGGCATCTATTGGTTTGGCCGGCGCTGTGGCGCTCATCGATCCCCTTTAACTCCTATGAATAGTCTATAGTCTAATTATAGACTTGTCAATACTTTTTAGACTTTTCCGAAAGCCGGGGAAGCCGCGAGCCGGGTGGCCCGCAGGCTCCCCCCATTGAGAAAGCCGGGTAAACCGTTACTTCCCCTCGCTCCAGAGAGCGCATAGCCGCTCCTGGAAGTCCTGCTGGGACTTGGCTTTCGTGAGCATGGATTGCCACATGCCCATCATGCTTTCCACGGCGGCATCGGCCGCCTTATCCATTTTGGCGCCCATGATCTTTTGCAGCTTGGGCTTCAGGGTCTCGACCTGCAGCTCTTTCATGGCCTGGAAGAATGAACCCCTCCAGATCGCCATGGCGCAGGCGGCCGGGTCGCCGCCGCACGCCGTCCCGCAGGCGCAGCACTTTTTAGACGTTTCCTCACAACTTCCGCGTTCACAGCTTTTCTCCGAACACTCAGACATGATGATTCCTCCTTAGTTTTTTTGTCACAGAACCGTCATATAAAAGTACCAACCAGTCTAGTAATGACGCAAAAAAATATCAACGCCTGGCGGCTTGGGGCTTCCACCCCTCCATGAGGCTTTCGAAGTAACGCTTGAGGTGCTTCAGGTTTTCCACGGCAATGGAAGGGTCTTTCTTCGCTTTACCGAGGAGCATAGAGCCCTGGACGACGGTCTGGAACAGGTCGGCCAGGCGCTGGGCATCCGGGCAGCCCGCATTGGCGAGATCACGCGCGAAACCCTCGGAGGCGAGGGAGAACCATTTCGAGCACAGCGATTGGAACTCCGGGTGGGTGGGGGCGAGCTCTTGCGAAAAATTCCCCAGGAGGCAGCTTTTGGGCATGCGCGGATCCTGGAAAACCTCGATCGCGGCGTCGATCCTCCCCAGAACGCGGCGTTTCGGGTCGGTTTCCTTTTCGAAGGGGGCGGACTGGAATCTCTCCCTGACGCGGTGAACGAACCGCTCCAGCGCCGTCTTAGCCAGGTCTTCCTTGCTCTTGAAGAAGTGAAAAAAAGAACCCTTCGTCGCGTCCGCCTCGGTAATGATTTCGTCGACCGACGTAGCCGTGAACCCCTGGGCCAACATCAGTTTGATCGCGGCCTGGACGATCTTCTCTTTGGTGGGCGCGTGGGGGTCTGCGGTTCTCATAAGTAGACTATATAGTCTATTTGTATGCCGCTGTCAATGGATAAAAGTGCGTGAGATTACTGAGTGCGTTCGGCGGAGCGGACGGTGTTGGTCAAAAGCATCGCCACGGTCATGGGGCCGACGCCGCCGGGGACCGGCGTGATCCAGGAGGCGACTTCCGCGACGCCCTCAAAATTCACATCTCCTTTGAGGCCGGACTCGGTCCGGGAGATTCCCACATCGATGACAACCGCCTCTGACTTGACCATGTCCCCAGTGATCATTCCGGCCTTTCCGGTTGCCGCGACAAGGATGTCCGCTTTCCGGGTGAGGGCGGGCAGGTCGACCGTGCGGCTGTGACAGATGGTGACGGTGGCGTCCAGCGACAAGAGCAGCTGGGCGAGGGGCTTGCCCACGAGCGAAGACCGTCCAACGACGACGGCGTGCAGCCCCGCTACTGGAATTTTGTAGTGCTGAATCAGTTTAATGACGCCGAAGGGCGTGCAGGGGATGGATAAATCCCCGTCTTCAATCTCTTTCCAGGTTTTGGCGCGGTAGAGTTTGCCTTGGTTCGCAGGATGGAGCCCATCGGCGTCTTTGCGAGGGTCGAGGCTGTTGATCAGGCGCTCGGCGTTCAGTTGCGGAGGAAGCGGCAATTGGATGATGATCCCGTGCACGGCGGGATCATGGTTCAGTTGATCGATGACGCGCAGGGCTTCGGTTTCCGAAGCGTCTTTGGGAAGAGGCTTGTGGATCGAGGCCATGCCGACTTTGGCGCAAGCTTTGATTTTATGCCCGACATAAACTTGGGAAGCGGGATCATCCCCGATGAGCACCGTGGCCAGCCCCGGTTGAATTTTGGCGGCGGCGACATGCGCTTTGAGGTCTGAAAAAACCGACTCGGCGACTTTTTTTCCGTCGATGATCTGAGCGGTCATCTTGTCTTCATTTCTGAACCCAAAAGGCCCGCCGCTCTGGCAACTTCAGGGAGAGTTTCTTCCCAGGCGACGCTCATGAGATGCGCTCCGTGAACGCCTTCCACTTTTTTAATGGCCTTGAGAATTTCCACGCAGATGGCCTTGCCTTCCGCCGCAGGGTCCGTGGCCTTCTCCATACGTTGGATGATATGTTCAGGCACAAAATTGCCAGGGACATCCTTGGCCAGGTGATTGATCCCCTTGACGGATTTGACCGGCATGGCACCGGCGAGGATGTGGGCCTTTTTGTGAAGGCCGGAGCGCCTCACCGCCTCCATCCACTGCTCGAAACCTTCGATGTCGAAGACGGGTTGGGTCTGGAAGAATCGGGCGCCCGCTTCCCATTTTTTGTGAAGGCGTTCGATGTTGCCGTCCATGCCGCCTTTGGTGATCGGGTTGGCGGCGGCACCGATGAAAAACTTCGGGACAACGCCGGGGGGGCTTTTAATCAGCTCCCCATTGAAAAACTGCCCTTTTTCACTGAGGGCCCCGACTTTTTGCATGAATTCCATGATGGTGAATTCAAACACGGGCTTGGCGTCCGGGTGGTTGCCGAAACGGGGATGGTCGCCTGTGAGGCAGAAGATGTCGCGGACACCCAGCGCATAAGCTCCCAGGAGATCCGACTGAAGCCCCAGTTTGTTGCGGTCTCTTAGAGTGAACTGCTGGATGGGGACGATGCCTTCCTCAATGAGGATCGCCGCGACGGCGAGAGGGGCCATCCGGCAAACGGCCAGTTGGTTATCTGTGATATTCACGCCGTCAAAGCCGCGCAGCCAATGAGCCTTCTTCAGGACGATCTCGCGCGAGGCGCTCTTGGGCGGGGCCAGCTCGCCGGTCACCACGAACTGCCCAGAATCCAATTTTTCTTGGAGAGAAAGCGTTTTGGTCATGAAAGAATCGGGGATCTGCGGGACTTTTTGCGAGGGGTGGCGTCGGACGGGGCGCCCCGAAAGGAGCGCAGCGATCGTTTGATCGCGAGCACGTTTTGGGGCTGGCCAGTGCAGCGACCGAGTCCGGGTACCCGCAAAGCGGGTGGACGAGGGAGTGGTTGGAGCCGAGAGGCGGAAACCGGCCCCCGAACATTGGAGCAACTCTGCAGGACGCCTATTTTAGCCGCCAAAATCTCCAAGTTCTCCACGTCCTCGCGGTTGTAGCGCAGAAGGACCTCCAGTGCCTCGGCGTCGCCGTGTCGGCGGTGTTGTTCCCACAGGTTCATGGCGGCCAGGCCGTCGATGCCTTCGGTGTCGCGATGGATTCCCAAAATTTGTTCAACCCTTTTCAAGCCCCCGTAAAGCCCATTGTGCCAGCAATCGTGCATCAGATCCCTGTGATCCATATGTTCAACAAGATCAATCCCTATGTGTGTCTCGATCACGGGCAGGTCAAAGCGGCTGCCGTTGTATGTGAAAAGCATCTCCACCCCTTTGAGCAGGTTCAAAAGAGAGGATTCAGAGATTTCCGGCGAGACAAGTTGTTTTGTTCCCAGGGAAGGTCGATACACGCCGATCACCGTGATGTGGCGCGACCAACTCGTTTCAATATCGAGAAAAGCGAGTTTTGATTTTGAATTCAAATGATGCACCGGAGCATTTGAGGCATGATTGTGAACTGAAGCCGCCGCGTTCCCTCCGTTGAAAGCGTTTCGCCGTCTGCCTGGAGCCATAAATCGTCTTCGCTTTTCACGCGGATTGTTTTTCCCTCAAAACACACTACGTTTGGTCCCATGAGCGGTCGCCCCCAGCGCCCCAAAGCCAGCCGGGTGAGAAGTTCAAGCCGGTTCGTGTCCCGCGTGAAAAAACCGTCCAGGCGGCCATCGAAACAGGAAGTTTCATCGGAAAAGCGCAGGCCCCCGCTGAAAAAAGGGCCGTTGCAAACAACGGCCATAAGGAACTCACCCTGTTGGGTCGCGCCATCCACCTCAATCTCGAGCTGATGGGCTTTGAAATCCATCACGTTCCGCACCGCTCCCCATTTTTCTTTTATCGACCGCAAGCTTCTGCCGAAACCGGCGTTGTTCGTGAAAGGGTGGGAGACGTTTCCCCCGTCTGACCGTGTCCAGGAGACCATCCCGACATCGATTTTTCTTGATTTTCCACGCCGGATTCCCTCGAGCGCTTCATCAATGACCCCCGGTCTCAATCCCAGGTGACGAGCCAGATCATTGCAAGTTCCCACCGGTACAACCCCGAGCGTGACTTCGGACCCGACACCGAGTTCCGTCAGGCTTTCAACCACACGATGAAGCGTGCCGTCTCCGGCCCATACAATAAAACTACGGAAGCCCTCTTGCAATCCCCAGCGAAGGATGGTCTCGCAGTGATAAGGATGCTCTGGTTGAATCCAGACGGCCACATCAGGTTTTGAAACGCGCAGGTTCTTCTGAACATGGGAGCGGTGGCGCTCGCTGGGATTAAGAATGTGGAGTCGCACTCCGCACCTTTTGGAAAGCTCTCTTCACCGCTTTCCAGACGGCCTCGGGATCCTCGGAAAGCACTGGGTCGAGCAGCGCCCCTCCGTCATAGCTCCATGCGGCGATGTAGTCGACCCCTTTGTTGACGGCTTCCTGCACCGCCGCCACAATTTCATTTTCTTGTCCTTTCCTGAATTTCATCGCCTGAATCCATATTTGAGGCGCTTTGAAGTTCTTTTCGGCGATCTCCACTGTCTTTTGGCTGAACAGGCCGACTTTCTTTTCGGGGGGTCCCGGTTGAGAGGCGAACCTCCAGTAAGGATCACAACCGAAGATATCGAGATGCGGAAGCGCGGCTGCTTCGTTCCAGAGCGTTTCAAAAATGGGAAGGCCAGTGACGGCATAAATGCAGAGGGCGTTCCTGAGGTTTTTTGACTCCGAAAATGCAAAAAGGCCGGTGAGGAATGATCTTAAGGTTTGGAGCCTGAAGGCTTCCACTTCCAGAGTGAGCCGTTTGGGCATCGGTTGGTGGAATTGTTTTTTGAATAGGTCTTGGCAAAAGGGGCAGGCACAAGAAAACACGCCGCGGAGTTCGGTGTCAAAGTCCCAGTACATATGAGGTTCATCCCAGAATAACACCTGAGCCCCCAGATCTCTCACCGTCAATATCCATTCTTTGACGAAATGGGAAAACTCAGGCCGGTTCAAACACGCGTTGGGAACGATCCGGCCATTGGACAAAACTTGCCAAGAGTCACGGTGTTTGGAGAGGTAGTCCGAAAAGGCCTCTCCGCCAAAAACGCCGCCCAAACCCCAAGGGTCCGCCCACACCTCAAGTTTTTTGTGTCTGGAGAGCGAAAAAATCTTTTCAAGCGCCGATTTGTGAAAGGACATGTCGGCTTCGCTGACCGTGTGCACCACATAGTCGCAGACGCCGGCGATCTCATCCAAGTCTTTGGCGGCGTGCTGAGGAAACCGGTTGCCCAGATAGGCCACACCCAGATGAACTTTGGGCATTTACCGGAAGTTGGCGAACTGAAGAGCGACGCCGAAATCCTTGCCCTTGAGAAGGGTCATGGTGGTTTGAAGTTCGTCCTTGGATTTGGAGGCGACGCGCACTTGATCTCCTTGGATCGAGGGCGTGACCTTGAGTTTGGCTTCCTTCACGGCGGCGACGATCAGCTTCGCCTTCTCTTGCACAATGCCCTGGATGATCTTGAATTTTTGGCGGACTGTTCCATTCTCAGCGGGTTCGACCTTTCCCGGTTCGAGCGATTTGAGGGGAAGCCCCCGTCTCGCCCAGCGGGACTGCAAGATATCCAGCACGCTTTTAAGCTTTCCTTCGTCATCGGACAAGAGTGCGATCTCTCCGATTTTCTTATCGAGAGACATTTGGGAAACGCTTCCTTTGAAGTCAAACCGCGTGCTGATCTCTTTCATCCCTGCGTTGACGCAGTCGTCGGCGGCTTGAAGGTCGACTTTGGAAACGACATCGAACGAAAATTCCTGGGGCATGTTCACTGTCCTCCTGTATTTTGATGGGGGTGCTTTTTCAGAGTTTCATTGAGGGTTTTGTTCGCGAGGCGGTCGGCCACCCGCATGTTGGGATGTTCCCGGGGGAGATGGACGAAAGAAGCGCTCTTGAATCTTGCGAGCCGTTCCCGGACCTGTCTGTGAAATTCAATCATCCGGGGAGATTTCAAACGATAGAGTCCGGAGAGTTGCTTGACCACAAGTTCGCTGTCCAGATGGCAAACGATCTCTTGAGCCTTGAGGTCGGCCGCTTTCTCCAGGCCAAACAGGAGAGCCCGGTATTCCGCTTCGTTGTTCGTTCCCTTATCCAGATAAATTCCGCCTTCGAACAGGATCTTTCCAGATTCATCGGTCAAGAGGACTCCACCGCTCGAATGGCCCGGGTTGCCCCGCGACGCTCCATCGGTGAAGGAGAAAATTCGTTTATTCATACCCCGAATTCCGGTGGGCGGCTGCGCCTGAACCCAAAGTAATGCCTGATGGCTTCGGCGGTGCGCCAGGCGGCCTTGCCGTCGCCGTAAGGATTGGCGGCGTTCGCCATCTTCCGGTAAAGTGAGCGGTCGGTGAGGAGCGCCGAGATTTCCCGGACGATCCGGGCACGATCGGTGCCGACGATGCGAACCGTTCCCGCTTTCACGGCTTCCGGCCGTTCGGTGACGTTGCGCAGGACAAGCACCGGTTTTCCCAGTGAGGGGGCTTCCTCTTGGATGCCTCCTGAGTCGGTCAAAGCCAGGGAACAATGTTTCAAGGCCGCGACGATGTCCGGATAAGAGACGGGTTCTGTCAGAACCACGCGGGGAACCCGTCCGAGTTCCTCGCGGGCCGGTTGGATGACATTGGGATTGGGATGGACCGGGTAGACCCAGAGCGTGTCGGCGAACTTGGCCGCAAGTTCCCGGATGGCCCGGAAGGCTTCGCGCAAAGGCGCGCCAAAGTTTTCCCGCCGGTGGGCGGTCACAAGGATGAGCCGGTGCGGAGAAGAAAAAGCCTTCCGGAGCTTGTCATCCTGCACAGGTCGTTCCCGCTTTGCCGTCCAGAGAAGGGCGTCGATCACCGTGTTTCCGGTGACATAAATCGCTTCTTTCGGGATGCGTTCCCGGAGGAGGTTTTTCGCTGATTGGAGGGTGGGGGCGAAACAAAGGTCTGAGAGACGGTCTGTGAGCTGGCGGTTGATTTCTTCCGGAAAGGGTTGATGTTTGTTGTAAGTGCGCAAGCCCGCTTCCACATGGCCCACAGGGATCTTCAGATAATAGCCCGCCAGAGACCCTCCCAAGGTTGTTGTGGTGTCGCCGTGGACAAGCACCAGGTCGGGCCGCTCGGTTTTGAGCACGGGTTCAAAGCGGGACAAGATGCGGGCGGTGACGTCGAAAAGCGACTGGTTTTCCGTCATGACCTTCAAGTCGTAATCGGGAATGATGCGGAAATTGTTCAGGACGTCATCCAGCATCTCTCTGTGCTGGGCGCTGACGGCGACTTTAACGGCGAACTCTTTGCAACCTTTGAGTGCCATCACCACAGGAGCCATCTTAATGGCCTCCGGCCGCGTTCCGAAGAAAAGAAGAATCTTTTTTTTCATGTTCTTCCTTTGAAGACGGTGAGGAGCATGGAGGCGATGGAAAGAAGCAGCGTGATCACATACATGAGCAGGACAATCTCCCGTTGGGTCCAGCCGCGGTCGAGCAGCCGGTGATGGATGTGGCCGCGGTCGGGTTGAAAGATATCCGCCTTTTTACGGAAGCGGCGGATGATCGAGAAAGCCATGTCGGCGACGGGGAGAGCCGCGACAACAAAAGGAATGAGGATGGCCGCCGCCGCCGTCGTCTTAAAAGTGCCTGTCACGGCGACGCAGCCCAACAAAAATCCCAACGAGAGCGCGCCGCCATCTCCCATAAAAACCCGGGCAGGGTAAAAATTAAAGAAAAGAAAACCCATGCACGCTCCAAAAACGCAAGTGGAGAGAACAGAAGCCAGTTTCAATTGTTTGGCAAAGAGAATCACATTGGTTTGGTCCTGAAGGAGCGCCACGATGAGGAATGTGCCCGCCACCAAGCCCGCCACCCCGGCTGCCAAGCCATCGAGCCCATCGATCAGATTGACGGCGTTGGACATGCCCACGAGCCACAGGACGGTCACGATTTGAGTGACCCATAAGGGAAAGGTGATGTAGTGGGATCCCCAGGGAACGGAGATGCCGGCGATGCGCACTCCGTAGGTCATGGCGATATAAGCCGCGATGATCTCGGTGAGGAGTTTGGCGGAGGTCCGGACACCCTTTTTATCATCGATGAGTCCGAGTCCGAGCACGAGGCTCGCCCCGAGAAGGATTCCTGCGATTTGGGCTTTCAGGCTCAAAATCCCCATGAGTCCTGCTGGAGTTTTCAGGCGGTAGGTAAAGCGGAGAAGCTCTCCGAAATGTTTTGAGTAGGTGGACAAAGCCCCGATCGTCACGAGGATCGCCCCCATAATCGCGATACCGCCCCAACGTGGAATCGGCGCCTTGTGGACCTTGCGGCCATCCGGTTTGTCCATTACCTGGAACCTGGTGGCGAGCAGGATGCTCGCCGGCGTCAGCGCCAGCGAGGCTGCCAGAGAGCCGAAAAAGGCGATCAGACTGACGGCCAACACAAATTATTTAAGCCGTTGGGTGTAGAATGGGAACTTCTTGCACAGAGATCTTACCTTTGTCCGGATATCGGCCAAGACCTCTTCTTCTTGCCGGCGGTCCAGCGCGTCGGCGATCCATTGCGCGATCTGATGCATTTCTTTCACCTTCATTCCCCGCGTGGTGAGCGCCGGGGTTCCGAGGCGGATGCCGGAAGCGACAAAAGGTTTTTGGGGGTCATAGGGGATCGCATTCTTGTTGACGGTGATTCCCGCTTTTCCCAAGGTTTCTTCGGCTTCTTTGCCCGTCACATTTTTGGGCCTTAAGTCCACAAGAAACATATGGCAATCCGTGCCCCCCGTCACGATTCGCAAGCCCTGATCTTTGAGAGCTTGAGCCAACGCCCGGGCGTTGGCCAGGACTTGGGCTTGGTATTTTTTGAAGGCGGGCTTCAACGCTTCTCCAAAAGCCACGGCCTTGGCGGCGATGACATGCATGAGGGGCCCGCCCTGTGTCCCCGGGAAGATAATTTTGTCGAGGGTTTGGGCGTAGGGTTGGCGGCACATCACCATCCCTCCCCTGGGGCCTCTCAGGGTTTTATGCGTTGTGGTGGTGGTGAAGTCGGCGTGAGGGATGGAACTGGGATAAATACCGGCCGCGATGAGACCGGCGTAATGGGCGATGTCGCACATGAGGATCGCGCCCACTTGATCGGCGATCCTGCGAAACCGGCCCCAATCAAACTGTCGGGCGTAAGCGGAAGCTCCGATGCAAAAAAGTTTCGGTTTGTGTTCAAGCGCCAGGCGCTCAACCTGGTCGTAATCGATCAGCTCGGTGTCCCGGTTCACGCTGAAGCCCACGACCTTATAGTACTTGCCCGAAAAGTTCATGGGATGGCCGTGAGAAAGGTGGCCCCCGTGGGCAAGCTCCAAACCCATGACCGTGTCACCGATATTGATCGTCGCCAAATAGACGGCGATGTTGGCTTGCGTCCCTGAGTGAGCTTGCACGTTCACATGCTCAGCGCCGAAGAGTTTCTTCGCCCTTTCGATGGCGAGCGACTCAGCGACGTCCACAAACTCACAGCCGCCGTAGTACCGCTTGCCGGGATAGCCTTCGGCGTACTTATTGGTGAGAACGGATCCTTGGGCTTCAAGAACCGCCTCGGACACATAATTTTCTGAGGCGATCATCTCCAAACCTTCGGCTTGCCGCCTCGTTTCGTTGAGGACCGCTCGATAGATGTCAGGATCTTGCTGCTTGAGTTGATTCACTCCACCCTCCTTAAAAAATAGGCATCATGAATGTACAACTTCGTAAAGCTTCTGCTTGGGGATGGCCCCCTCTCTCCGGACCGTGTAAGGGAATGAACTCAGGTCCAGAACCGTGGAGGCGATACCCAGCGGTGTCTTTCCAGCATCCACAATGGCATCGACCTTTCCTTTAAAGAGCCGGATCGCCTCTTTGGCTGAAGAGAGTGAAGGATGTCCGGACAGATTGGCGCTTGTGCTGGCCAGCGGCATGCCGGTGGCCTTCATGGTTTTCTGAAGGAATTTATCCTTGGGCAGCCGGATCGCTACCGTGTCCCGTCCCCCCGTCGCAATGCGAGAAAGAAGAGAGGACCGGAAAACCAATGTCAAGGGGCCCGGCCAAAATTTCTTCATCAGTCGTTCTGCCTCGGACGGGATTGTTTCAGCCAGTATTGAAGTTTCAAGGGGGTCATGGATCAAGATCGGCAA
>Ga0207127_10065_pt1 | contig 12731 bp, 14 predicted proteins | sample Alteio_BWMinHeat_17_FD_153574 | JGI IMG/M metagenome (GOLD analysis project Ga0207127, IMG submission 153574) | Enriched cells from forest soil in Barre Woods Harvard Forest LTER site, Petersham, Massachusetts, United States -... | ecosystem: Environmental > Terrestrial > Soil > Temperate forest >...
GTCATCTTGAGGGCCAATCTATTCCGGGGTTCGTCCAATGGCGTGCGTGACCTCGTCCTGGGCCTGAATGTAATCCAACTGCGATTTCAACAGCGATGTTCGGGCGTCCAGTTCCTGAGCTGCGGCGGAATCGGCCTGTGACTTGAGGGCGACGCCTCGCTCAAGCTGTTGCGCTGATACCCGGCTGGATTCCTCACGCAACGCCACCAGTTCCTCGGAAACCTTCACCTGCGCAAGTTTCGCCTCGTGTTCACGAAGAGTTGAGCGCTTTTTGCCGCCATCAAAGAGGTCATAGCCGACATGCACGCCGAAGCTGCCGAAGTTGCGTGCCAAAAAGGGCACGTTATTCTGGTAGCTATAGCGGGCGAAGGCAGTAACGTCCGGTACATACTCGGCTTTGGACAGGCGAACCCCGGCAGAGGCTTTGTCCACCTCGTGCATCGCTTCCAGAACCTCAGGATGAGAATCCAGTGCAACCTGAATACATTGGTCCAGCCGGCAGGTGGACTGCACTGGTGGAACGTTGGGGTCGAGCGACAATTGCGTTTTCAACGGCAAGCCAATCTCATCATTGAGCGCTATAGTCAGATCGGAAATCTGAAGTTCTGTGCTCAACAGATCTTGTTTGGCCTGCAGATACTGTGCGCGGCTGTCAATCAAATCCTCCTGAAGCACGCTTCCATATTTCACTTGTTGTACACGTTCCGCCTGCAGGTCATCGCTGGCCTTGATTCTGGAGAGGGTTGCGCTCCTGTGCAGTTGCGCGATCAAGAGCTGATAGTAGATCTGGTGAACTTTGAGAGCAACGTCGTTCTCCTTCTGCCGGGCCTGATCGCGGCTGGTATTCAGGTCGGCGCGCGCAACATCATTCTGGGGCTTGAATTTAAAGTACTGCGTAAGCGGTTGCGTCAGCTGCGTTCCGCTGGTGATAAAGGTGTTCCCACCCTGGTTGAGGACTTCGGTTCGAGCAGGAACAGGAGTGTTTGCCGGGCTGCCGAGACTGGCGGCCGGGATTGCGATGAACTGAGTGTCAGTTACGTTCATAACGCTGCTGTCATTCCGCATGGTCGGAAAATACGAGCTTCTCGCCACGTTCTTGGCGTGTTGCTTCTCCTCAATCTGAAATCCGGCGATGCGCACTACGTGATTGTGGCGCAAAGCAAGCTGCACAGCTTCCTGCACCGTGATGCGGCGCGCGGCAGGGTTATCGCCTCCTTCCTCCGCGAAAGCGAGGGAGGAGGTAAGGGCTGTCGTCATCAATAGGAAGAGTGCCTTTCGTTTCATGGTTTCTACTCCTTTTCGTGGGACGGAATCTGCTGCATGCCGCTCAGATCGCCGTAGTTCAACGGCGATTTGCGCAGTAGAGCGACAAAGATCAAGGCGCATGCGCAGCTCCAGGCAATCAGCAAAAACCCGTCGATAATGCTCAAGCTGTACGCTTGAAGACGCAGTCGGGAGGCAATCAGATCGACCGCGCGGACACTCGCGCCGGCCATGCCGGACGATTTGGCATAGAGACCTGCCGTTATCGCGTGTATGTTCTGGTCTGTGATCCAGTTGCCACGGCTGACGTGGAGCCCCAAAAGGTTCGAGTGCAGCTTCTCGCGATCAGCAATGAAATGTCCCATGTAGATGGCGCCTGCGGTCCCACCGAACAAGCGGATGGTGTGGAAGAAAGCCGAAAAGGTCAGGACCCGTTCAGGTCTGGCCAGGCCGCCGGTGAAAATCGCCTGCAGAACAATGCATCCCACCAGGCCAATGAGAGAGAAGGCCTGACCGACGCCGGTGAGCAGCTCCGTGCGATAGAAGTTCAATGCTGCCCAGGCGCTGTCGTAGTGAGCATTCAACACGGCTGAAAAAGCTGTGCAGGCCAAGCCAACCGCGAAGAGAATGCGAGGATCGAGCTTGCGGAGCAGCAGGAGCCCGGCGATAAACGCGATGGGCAGTAGAGGAACAGCGCTCCAGATGATCGCAGGCCCAATCTGGTTGGGTTCAAAGCCGTGAATGGCTAGCGACTGCGGGACCAGGATGATGGTGGTGCAGAGGGTGAAGCGAAACCAGAAAAGCAGACAGCCGAGCAGCACGGTGTTCCATTTCCAGAGGTAGGGTAAGGCGACCAAAGGATTGGGACCAAGCAGCCGCCGCACGAGCGCACACAACAACAACAGCGAACCGGTGAGAAAAAGCGCGCTGTATACACCCGAGCGCCACCAGTCGAGCCGCTGACCTTGCTGGATGGCGGCAAACAGCAAGGCCAGCCCAAGGCTTAGATATAAAAACCCGGTGAAGCTCGGCGCGGGACCGTCCTTCTTTCGCGCAGCGGCAGGCGGTATGCCGTAATAAATACAAATCATCATTACCGGCGCCATTACCGCAGAGCCCCAAAACATCCAGTGCCAGGAAAGGTGGTCCCGATAGAACCCATACAGCGAGGGCCCGATATTGACAGCGCCGTCGATAAAGGTCGCGTAGAAGGTGAGTGTGAATGGAAGATAGCGAAGCGGGATTGCGCGCAAAGCAAAAGTCAGCGTGAGAGGATAAAACGTTCCTGAGGTCAGCCCTGCTACGATAAGAGCTGCAACCAGCAGACTGTAACTATGTATCGACGGTAAGAAAGTGCAGACTACGGTAAATGCTCCCGCCGCGAAAAGCAGGAGACGGCGCGGCCCGAGCAAGCCTCCCAGATACACGCTAAACGGTCCGATAAACATCAGCGAGGCATTGAAGGCGCTACTCAGCCACGCACCAGCGTCGTAGCTGATGCCGAGGTGACCCTTCAGATCCGCCAATCCCAAGTCGAGCATGCGACCGGTAAGGGTGACAAGCCCGGCGCCCACAAGGACGCCGAGAGTCCCCAGCAACGGCCTGGTCGAAACTTCCGCGGGCATGGCCGCGGCTGCGGCGCGCGCGATCTGCGCTGCTGTCGGTTGGGTTATTGCAGTTGCGGGAGCCACGATGTCCCTGCCTATCGCCTGGTACGGACCGTTGCCGTCACAGAGAGTCCCGGACGCAACTTTATGGCGAGTTCCGTGTCGTCGAGAGCGATCTTAACCGGAATGCGCTGGACCACTTTGGTGTAGTTGCCCGTTGCGTTGTCAGGTGGCAGGAGTGCGAATTGGGACCCGCTGGCCGGCGCGATTTCAATGACCTTGCCGCGAATCACCTGTCCGGGATACGCATCAATGCTAATCTCCGCCGGATCACCCACCTTCATGTTCGTCAGTTGTGTCTCGCGGTAATTCCCCTGTATCCACTTTGTATTGGCGACGAAACTTAACACCTGCGTTCCGGGAGAGACGAGTTGTCCCGTCCGCACCTGTCTTTCGCCAACGTTGCCATCTCCCGGCGAATAGATTCGCGTGTAACCAAGGTTGATTTGAGCTGCGGCGAGCGCGGCTTCTTTGTTATGCAAATCGGCCACCAGCTGCAGTTCCTGCGATTCCAGCACGGTCTTGCTGCGGCGTTCAGTTTCAACGTTAATTTCGTTTGAACGAAGAGATGTTCTTGCCTGTTCAAGATCGGCATCACGACTGGCAGCTTGAGCGATGTAGCGCTGCTCGTCAGCCACGGCTTGCTCTACTTTCTGTGTAGTGGTGGACTGGGTCTGGATGAGGCCCTCTTGCCGGTTTCGTTCAGCGCGCGTACGGACTACGTCTGCCCATGTTGCCTCTTTGCCAGCCTGGGCCGCGGTGATTTGCGCCTTAGCCTGATCGATTCCAGCGAATGCCTTCTGAATACGCGTATCTTGAAGCTCGCGCTGACGCCGATTGTTCTCCAGCGCAGCTTTGGCTGCTTCTACAGCAGCACTGGCCTGGGCGACCTGGGCCTTAAAGTCGTCATCTTGTAACTCAACCAGCAGATCTCCTTTGTGTACCTGCTGGAAATCAGAAACTTTCACGTCTTTGACGATCCCGGCTACCTTGGTGCTGAGCGGCGTTAGATCGCCGCGCACATAAGCGTCGTCCGTTAACTGTTCGATTCGTCCCCCCTCCCAGGCGTTCCAATTGCGCGTGATCGTGGCCACGATCGCGACGGCCAGCAAGACCACCAGTACTGGCGTCGCATATTTTTGCCAACGTGGTGACGCTTTGGCAGGCGCCGGCTCCGGTTTCCCAGCGGGGGCGGGGGCCGCCGCGTTAACGGCGGCCTGTGGGGGAGCACTTTGGACAGGAGTTGATGCAGACGTGGTTGTGGGGTTAGCGGCCATCATGAATGTCCTTTTATTCGTGTTGTAGCGATCTTCATTGGGAGACTCTGAAGCCAATTTCTCTCCACAATCAATTGCGTAGTGACTATGCATTCAGCATTTGAAGTCCCAAACCGCCTGGTCTGCCATCTAGTTGAAGAAGCGAGCTTTTTGATCTTGTTGACATGCTTGATGCAAGCGCTACTGCCAACATGCTCGCACTTGCACAGATATTGGCATTGCTCCTCGGAATTGACAGGCGCTGCAGCGAATGCTCGTTTCGTGTTTTCGACAATAGTTTCTGTTCTCACTCAGCAATCCTCAGGGAGCCGGCCCGCCATGCATAAGACCGTTACAAATTGAAGATAACCAGCAACACCTACGCAGGCTTCGCAACCAATTTGGAGTAGTAACCCGGGCATCCCTTACCACCAGCACTGGTTGACCTGAGGTTCTCTCACACCGCAGAGGAAAGCGATTGCGCCAGACGATCTCAATGTTTGATCTCCGCGCCACTCTTTGAATCGCCAACATCGGTCCGTCAAAACCCTCGGTTAGAAGAAATGCAAATCAATGGCCATTCCCTGGCTGCATTTCTATGCCTTGAATTCTTCACTGAACACATCTCTGCGTCGACGCAGGAGTGGCAGCATGCTGACATGCGCAAGACTACTGGCACTGCATCGTGCAAGGCGACAAATGCGATCTTCCGGCTTGCAAGTCCGATCTTCTTTGCTCTCAACAGGTTTAATCTCGCATCCATGGCCGGCACAATTTGGCAGCTTCTGTGCTCATAAACAAGTCGGCTGGCGTGCGGTGGGAAATCAGACAGATGCATTTCAGCAGTGAGGTTGGTCATGGCGGCAGCGTTGGAAATCGTATGGCGGAATCCGAAGCCACCCGCGCAGATCACGCCCACAATAAGGCGCTCAGAGCTGGATCTGTACTCCCTGGGCGGCAACAGTTTGGCGATTTTGTACCGTGCCGCACTTCGACTGGAAGGGCGTCGCGACAGGTTGAGGAGGTAACGTTCATGTGGATGAGATCGTGCGCAATATGCAAATCAGTCCTCAAAAAATTGAGGGTGATGGACTCCGTTCGCTGCGAGTGCGGATGGGAATGGCGGCGTGGTTAATTGCCAGCAATTGTCGGAACCAGCGAATTTTTCTGCGTGAGCTGCCGCCTGACCGCAAGGCTGGACATACATGGGCGGTGCGCAACCTGCGGCTCAGATGCTGTAACGCATCCACTTCGCTATCGCCTGATCCTCTCGGCGGCGGACGACTGCTGCCTCAGGGAGAAGAAAGTGCCGCTTGAGTTGAGTCTGAAGAATAGCGAAGAAAGCCGACCGCGGCCGAGTTTATCGGCATAGCGCCGGGAAATTGTGGTGACTTTTTGGCAACAGCAATCTTGATTCCAATCAAAGAGGAGAAGTATGAAACGATCATTGTTTGCAATAGTGGCATTCGTATTCTTATCTACGATTACCGCACTGTCTCAAGAAGTACGAAACGAGGTGAGCGTACAGGGCACCGGGTTTTTCACCAAGGACTCCGACGGCCAGGGTATCTCCAACAAGACAACACAATCAGGCGGAATCCTGGTGGGATACCGATATCGCATCAACCGCTGGTTCTCGGCTGAATCCAACTACGGTTACAACCGGAGCACTGAGCAATACTTCACGATCGGCGGCCCTTCACGAATCCAGGCCGATGTTCACTCAGTCACGGGAGACCTCGTCGTGAACCTTCCTTTCAGGTTTCATAAGCTCCTTCCTTACGTGCTCGGGGGAGGCGGCGCCCTGATATTCAGTCCAACCAATAATCCTGGCGGGTTCGTTCCTGGCGCAGACACCCAAGCCAAAGGCGCATTTGTCTACGGCGGCGGCGCGGACTATGGCATCACGCGGCACGTGTCCTTGCGAGCGGAATATCGCGGATTTGTCTATAAGGATCCGGATTTTGGTCTCAGCAATCTGAGCACAGATGCATGGACACACACGGCTTTGCCTTCAGCCGGATTGGTCGTGCGGTTCTGACAACAACGACCGCGTGCTCATGGGAAGTTGTGTCGATGCGTGAGCGCACCCGGACCAGAAAACTGATAGCTCGGTTGATTGGGCGATCAATCGAAATACCAGGAGCAGATTTCTCCCCGCTCATTAGCAACTTGTTCGACGTCCCTCCTAATGAGCGGGGGAGAAATGAACAGGCTGAAATAATTTCGCAGCCAAGAAGTGACTTAGGAGTTCCACATGACAAACCTGCCGAATAGGCGATCCTACAACTTTGGCGACACTTTCGGAGACCCGGTAGAAACCGATTCCACTCCCAACCACGCGGCAGCAGAAGGCGTGTGGTGCAACCAACCCGACGGCATTTTTGAGCAGGATGATGCGGTCCGGGAGCAAGGTGGCGCGGCGTAAACCTCCAATTACCAATCTGAAAAGGAAAATCTCACGATGCGCATGAATCTTAAATTGCTCATATGTACAGCGGCAGTCTTCACTGCTCTCATCGCAGCCCCTGGAGTGTCCTACGGCCAGGACGCCGCCACTCAACCGGTTGTACAGCCGCTCTCTGACCCGGGCACCGATCAATACATTGAGATGCTGCGCAAGGATGTGCGCAGCCTCAGGAAACAGATTGTTGCTGCCAACCTGGACCTCACCGATGATGAAGCCGTGAAATTCTGGCCTATCTACGATAAGTACACAGACGACTTGCGCAAGATCAACGACACCAAGGTCGCGCTTGTCAAAGACTACGCCCGGAATTACACAACTATGACCGATGAGCAGGCGGAAGCATATGTGAGAGGACGTGCGGGGGTGGACGAGTCCGTCAACCGGCTGCGGCTGAAATACTTCCCCGTTTTCCATCGGGTGCTTTCGGGCAAAACGGCTGCAACATTCTTTCAAATCGATTGGCGAATAAGCCAGATGATTGATCTGCAATTAGCTTCACAGATGCCGCTGATTCAGCCGTAGCACTACCTCATACAATCAGGCGGATGGCAAGCAAGCTCTCTTCCCGCCGATCATGGCGGTGCGGGTATTCATACCGCATCGTCATGTGTTTTTGGCCACGAAAAGGGCCATTTCATCCTCTACTCCAGATAGGGCGTCAACCTTCTACTTTGGCGAATCAACCCATCTGAAATCCTGACCAACGTACTTGAGTGCCAATCCACGGTTAACGGTCAATTGGTTACCACTGCGCGCTAAAGTAACCGACAGACACACACCTGGCCATTGGCATCAGTGCCCCTTCTCACTCAACTACTTGCAGGACAACGGTTGATCTTTTGTTTCCAGGCACGGAAATTGCTTTGATCCATGAAGCGGCGATGTACCGCCCAGGAAATTATTTATGCCAAAAATCAGAATGGCGCAGACGCTGGCAGCGCTGGCGGTTGTTGTCGGGCTGCTGCGCACCTCAGCTTCTGCTCAGACCGCACGGCCGACAAACGGTACTGTTCAGGGAATCGTCTTCACAACCGACCCTGACGGAGGGCGTTCAATTGTACCGGGAGCCAAGGTTTCGATCGACGGTCCGGCACATTTTGAAGGAAAGAGCAGCGCTGACGGCAAGTTCGCAATCACCGGAGTTGCTCCAGGGGCTTACGCAGTTACTGCCAAAGTTCCTGGAATGATCGTAACGCAGAGCGTGGTGGTCACCGCAGGAATTATCTCAGAAATAGCTCTGGAATTGAAACTCGAATCGGTTAAGGAGACAGTCAACGTAACCGGGAGCGGAGAGCCGGTCAACCCAAAAGAGAGCTCTGGAGCCAATACTGTCGGCCAATCCATGGTCAGGAACATGCCAAATCGGGACGAGCGATTCGACAGCTTGATGGCTTTGGTTCCGGGCGTGGTTCGTGGCTCCAATGGCCTGATCAATATGAAAGGCGCCCGGGCGACGCAGAACGGATCGCTTGTCAACAGTGCTGACGTCACCGATCCGGCGACCGGGGCGACCGCCATCAACATTCCCATCGACGTGGTTTCGTCGATCAAGGTCCTCTCCACACCTTACGACCCTGAATACGGCAAATTCACCGGCGCGGTTTCGAATGTAGAGACGCGTCCTGGAGAGTTCAACAAATTTCGCGTATCAGCGCAAAACTTCGTACCACACTTAAGGAGGCTCGACGGCTCAATCATGGGCATTGCCGCGGCAACGCCACGGATCACTTTTTCTGCGCCGATCATAAAAGACCGCGTCGCTTTCACCGAGTCGGTCGATTACCGCTATGAGCGAGATCCGGTAAATAGTCTGCCCCCCTTGCAAAGCGATACTCGACGGGAAAGCTTCGACTCCTATACCCAGATCGACATGAATATCAGCCAGAAGCAAACCGCGACGGCATCATTCGCGATTTTCCCGCAAAAGCTTGATTATTACGGCCTGAATACCTTTACACCCCAGGCGAGCACCCCGGACTTGCACGAGCGTGGTTACCAGGCATACCTGCAACACCGCTACTTCACCAGTTCCGGCGATCTGCTGACATCGCAGTTGAGTTTCAGGAAGTTCGACGCTGATCTCTCGCCAAACAGTAACGCGCCTTACCAGCTTTCAATCGAAACCACCAATGGCGGATTTTTCAATCTCCAGAATCGCGAAACGTCGCACACCGAATGGGAAGAGATTTTTCACTCCCATGCGCGCCACTTCCACGGGTCCCACGAACTGCAAGCGGGAGTGGAATTCGCACACGGCTCATATGACGGCCGCCAGGAATTTCGTCCGGTAGAAATTTCTGGACTTGCCGGCGTGCCGCTGGAACGGATCCAGTTTGGACCGGCTTCGCGTTCTTCCGTTGATCAAAATGAAATTGCCTGGTTCGCCGGTGACAAGTGGACGGTTTCAAATCGTTTGACCTTCGATTTGGGACTTCGCTTTGACAGAGATTCAGTCACAGATTCGGTAAATACCGCTCCACGTGCCGGCTTTGTTCTGGCGCTGACGAAGGATGGCAAGACCCTGCTCAAAGGCGGAGCAGGATTATTTTATGACCGCGTTCCTCTCAATATTCCAGCGTTCCCTAACCTGCCGACGCGCACAATCAACGCGCTCAATTCCGCAGACGCCATTCTCAGTTCTATAGAGTATTCAAATGTTATCCTCAACGGCCTGCAAAACCCACGCAGCGAGGTCTGGAATCTTGAGGTCGATCGTGAAGTAATCCGCAATTTGTTGGTCCGCGTGGGATACCAACAGCGCAACACTGTGCACGAGTTCGTTCTTACACCCATTGCCTTCGGATCAAGCGGCAACCTCTCGCTCACCAACCGCGGCCATGACTATTACCGTGAACTCCAGGTTACTGGGCGTTATCAGTTAGGGCACAGCACCGTGAACGCCTCTTACGTCCACTCAAGAGCTTTCGGCGACCTGAACGACTTCAATCAGTTTTTTGGAAATGATCCCCAGGCTGTGATCCAGCCAAACCAGCGGGGCCGTCTGGGCTTTGACGCTCCGAATCGAGTTCTCGCCTGGGGCGAAATTGCTGCACCCTGGAAATTGACGGTGGCGCCTGTACTGGATATCCACACTGGTTTCCCTTACTCAACCATCAATCAGTTCCGGGACTTCGTTGGCCCCAGGAATCAGTTGCGCTTCCCGCGATTCGTCTCTACCGACCTCCAGGTATTGCGCGAGATCCGTCTCCCCATTAAGGACAAACATGCGCGCGTCGGTTTCGGGGTCTACAACATCTTCAACCGCTTTAACCCCCGTGACGTGCAGAACAATCTGGATAGTTTTCGATCTGGCGAGTTCTTCAATGGCGTAGGCCGGACCTTCCACGGGAAATTCATCCTGGAGCTTTGATATATGAAATCAGCCATAAAAAATGCACTCTTCACCCTGCTGATCGCAATTTCGGCAGGCCCACTCGCATCAGCGCAGACAAGCAACCCGCGTCCATCCGCGAACCCAGTGGTCGCCAGGATGATGGAACTTGATGCGCAGCGTCAATCAGAGCTCGCGGGATACGCGGCGGTTCGCCGTTACGTTGCCGTCAACAAGAAGCGCCGCGCCGAGATGCTCGTACGGGTCACATGCGGCAGCGATGGCGCCAAGCAGTTCAGCATCCTTTCCGAAGAGGGATCGAGTGCGATCCGGAAGCATGTCTTTTACAAGCTGTTGCAAGAAGAGACAGAGGCATCCCGTCGCGGCACCCGCAACAGCACTCGCCTGACGCCGGAAAATTACGACTTCTATCTTGTAGGGAAAGAGACTCTGGAGACTGGTCCGGCATATGTCCTGTCAGTTGTGCCGAAAAGCGAGAATAAGTACCTGATTGACGGAAAAATATGGGTTGACGCCAAAGACTACGCGATCGTCCGGATCGAAGGCCAGCCTGCGCGGAATCCTTCATTCTGGGTCCACAACGTTCATTTTGTACATACCTACCGGAAAGTTCATCAGTTCTGGTTCGCTTCTTCGACTCAAACGAGCAGCCACGTCCGTTTCTTCGGGGACGCGGAACTGACCATCGAGAACTCCGGCTATGCGCTGAACCCGGAGCCGGTATACACACAAGGGCGGTCACAGGAGGCGAAGCTAACCCGATGAAGAAGGGTCACTTGATTGTTGCGTTCGGGGGAGCGGTGATCTTCGCCTGGGTCATCACCCACATCGGCCTGCCGGCCATTCTGCAGCAGCTAGCGGGGATGCGGACTGCACTCCCGATTGTGCTCCTGATCAGTTTGTGCCGGCTCCTTCTGCAGACCGCCGCGTGGTCGCGAGCGCTGAGGGACCAGGGGGTTTCCGTTTCCCCGGGAACGCTGATGGGCGTCCGCTTAGCATCGCAGTCGATGGGTTATCTAACGGTTCTTGGACCGGTGCTTTCCGAGCCATTAAAAATCAGACTTCTTCGCACCCCGGCCGAACCCACAATGACTGCAACATTTCTGGATGACGGGGTGTACTGGTTCACCGCGACTTTGATGGGAGTTGCAGGATGGCTGTGCCTTCCTCTGACAGCAGTTCATGGCGTGAACGCCTGGCCGGCGGCATTGGCTATCGTCCTGCTAACCGCGATTCTGGTTTTCATGCTCCGCCAGAAACCGGCGCTGTTCGCGCTGGTGCGAAGACTCGGGAATCGCGCACCGCACTGGCTGATTCGTGCCTCCATTCTGGAGAAGTCACTTCGCAATTATCGACTGGAGCGCCCAACGGTTGTTCGCCGCATGTTCTGGACAGATGTTACGTGCCAGTTGTTGGTGGCTGCGGAGGTAGTAGTGGTTTTGCGGTCTCTTCATCTGCCGGTTCATTTGCTTGCAGTGCTTGCCATTGATGGAATTACACGAGGATTGAAACTGGCCACCGGCTGGATCCCCGCGCGACTCGGCTCCGACGAAGGCGGCGCAATCTCGGCTTTCGCCCTCACAGGGTATTCACCCGCTCTTGGTCTCGCCCTGGCCCTGACCCGCCGTGTGCGCGATCTTCTCTGGGCTTTGATCGGGCTTTGCTGGCTTGTGTGCAAGTCCCGGACGGCGTCTGTAAGGGAAAACACACTGGAGCAGACGCCAGGAACCTTGCTGAGGGAGAGCGCCTGATGCAAGCCGTTATAGCGGTCCCTGCAATCGTCGCAAAGGCTGGTGAGCAGAAGGCCAAAGAACTGCTCATGCAGAAGATCTGCGGCGTTCCTCTGCTGATCAGAACTGCAATCACTGCGGCTCGTTCCGGAGCCAACGAAATTCTTTTGCTGGTCCCTGAAACATTGACAGACGAATTGATCCTGGACTGCACGCAAGGAGCTTTGCAGTACGGAGTGCATATCAATGTAGCACGCGTGAACGACTTTGATCCGCAGAGCTCATCGAGTTGGAAACGATTGAACTTGAAACTGCACGACGTGTTCCTTTGGGTCCCGTGGAACTGGGTTACCAACAAACGATTCCTCACTGACTTGCCATTAGGTAGCATGCGCTCGGTTGACTGGAGCAGGCCAACATACATTACCGTGCACGACGTGTACCTCGAGAATGCCTCTTCAGCCTTCTCCCAAAACACTGCAGAGGGTGTCGCGGTTACCTCACCACAGAGCGCCGCGGCGGCTGAGCGCTTCCTGATCGCCCGATCTGGCAAGGTCCTCGATGGTATTCACTCATCATTCAATCGGCGTCTCTGCCGTCCTTTTGTAAGGCTGCTTTCTCATAGCTCGATAACTCCGAACCAAGTCACCTTTGCGGGAGTTGTCGTGTCCGTTCTATCGGCCTTCGCCTTTGCTCAAGGCACGTATATCGAGTCTGTGTCAGGCGCTCTCATTTTCTTTGTCGCGGGCCTGTTTGATGAGATGGACGGAATGCTGGCGCGAATCAAATTCATGGAATCGCCACGCGGTACCTGGCTGGAGGGATTTGCAGACGGCCTCAGTTACTTGCTGCTGTTTGCTGGAATCACCCTGGGGCAGCGACGGCATTACGGCAAGGTTGCGGTCGTCACCGGCGTTGTGCTCCTTGTCGGCGCCATTCTTGCCTTGATCGTTACGTCACTCGGAAGACGGCGTGCGACATCGCCCGACCGGC
>Ga0207127_10065_pt2 | contig 12680 bp, 13 predicted proteins | sample Alteio_BWMinHeat_17_FD_153574 | JGI IMG/M metagenome (GOLD analysis project Ga0207127, IMG submission 153574) | Enriched cells from forest soil in Barre Woods Harvard Forest LTER site, Petersham, Massachusetts, United States -... | ecosystem: Environmental > Terrestrial > Soil > Temperate forest >...
GGCCTAATGAGTACCTTGGCCGCTTTTATCACTTACTTGAAAACGATTCAGCCAATTGGGTCTCTCGCGTCGTGCGCCAAATACAGGCTTTCCAGAAAAGAGGAGTGATGATTCACTACATTGTCCTCTTCACGGTTTTAGGAGGCCTGCAACTGCTGTTCTTGCTGGCCACGATTGGCGCCCAGCTCACCTGGATTTTCGGGCTCTACTTCAATCGCAGATTCTTCGCAACGAAAGCAAATGTAAACACAGTACCGGAGGCACTATGAAAGCGGTCATTTTAGCGGCAGGCCAGGGCACCAGGATTCGTTCCATACATGGCGAGCGCCCGAAATGCCTGATCGACGTCGACGAGAGGACGATTCTCGACCACCAGCTCGACGCTCTCAGCATCGCTGGAATCAATGACGTCACGATTGTTGTGGGGTATGAGAAAGAACAGATCATCGCTCACGCGAAGCAACGGAATCACCCTAACCAGAGAATTCGGTTCATTGAGAACCCTGCGTTCGCGCTTACGAACAACATCTATTCGCTCTGGCTCTCACTTAAATGGCTCCGTGGCGACAGGTTTGTCTGCCTGAATGCAGACGTGATATTCGATCCCGAAATTCTTGTCGCGGCTGTGCGATCCCTGGCGCCTATTTCAATGATTGTGGATCCATTGTGGCGGGAAGAAACGATGAAAGTCATCATCTCCGGCAGCCGTGTGCTGCGCATGAGCAAGAAAATCTCCAGAGAAGATTTCAGCGGCACTTACATCGGCATTACTGTCTTCAATCACGCCATCCAGGAAAGATTCTTTGGCAAGATGGGCGATGTCATTTCTGCTGGGAGGGTCAAAGAATTCTTTAACGTTGCTGTGCAGGAACTCGCAGATGAAGGAGTCCATGTCGGGTTTACGAGCACAGACGGTTTGCCCTGGGCCGAGATTGACGATCCGCTGGACCTGACTTTCGCACAGCAGAGCGTCTTTCCACAACTTGCCGCGAGAGTGTTTTGATGTGTCACAGCAAGAGATCATTGCCGAGAATTTCGCGCCTTTCCGGTGGTTTACCTGGCCGCGCAGCTCCATCAGAATTGTGGACTGGAACATTGATCGTGGCTTGCAATTACCCGCAATCATAAGGTTCCTGGCCGAGGCGAATGCAGACATCGTGCTTCTACAGGAGGTTGACCTCAATGCACAACGCACCCATCGTCTTAATATCGCCCGTGAGATCGCGCAGAAGTTGCGGTTGAACTATGTTTTCGCGCGCGAGTTCGTGGAACTGACTCAGGGATCGAATGCAAACCCGGCCTGGCATGGTCAAGCCACTCTATCCCAGTGGAAGATTTCCAATCCACGCGTAATCCGCTTTCAGCGGCAGTCGAACTTCTGGAAGCCGCACTGGTTCCTGCCCAATCTGGAACCATTTCAGGAGAGGCTCGGCGGAAGAATTGCCCTGGCTGCCGAGATAGAGATCGCAGGCGCCTCGATTGTTGCCTACAACCTGCACCTTGAGAGCCGAGCGAACGATGAGTTACGCCTTTCTCAGTTTGAGGAGGTGTTGCGCGATGCCGCTGCCTACAATGCGACTCGACCAATCATTCTCTCAGGGGACTTAAATCTAAACGCATCGAAGCTCGGCGTAACCGAGGTTCTGGCACGCACTGGATTCCGCGATGCCGCGCCTACGGCCCGTGTAGCCACTACTCCACCGCGCCATTTGCTGGATGGCGGGCGCCACATCGACTGGGCCTTCGTTCGAGGCCCAGTACAAATTGATAAATCCCGAATTCACAACCACGTCAAGGCTTCGGATCACTATCCAATCTCATTCGATTTGCGCTCCTCCAGTTGAGGCAAACGTAATCCGTGATTGCTCACATCAACATGGCAGCCCGGATGTGCTCCGGTACGAGTACTTCAAAACGGGGCGCCGGGTGCCAGCCTGCTGGCAAGCGACAACGGGTTATCACCGCGATATAAGCATTGCGAGTCTCTGCTATCAGGTTTGTACGTTATATCCCAGTCCCTCAAGTACTTGCGACTCCGTTACAGAGGAAGCCAATGGCAGGCGCCGTGCAAAAGAAGGGATGGCAGCTCATCTTTTACAAGGAGAACACATCTTGCCTTTAAACAAGCCAATAAATCGGATTGCAATTGTCGGAACCGGCCTCATCGGTGGAAGCTGGGCAGCGTTATACCTGGCGCGCGGATTTGATGTAATTGCAACAGATCCAGGGCCTGGCGCCGAAGAGAAGTTACGCCACTACGTTGATACAGCCTGGGAGGAACTCTCGGTCCTGGGCCTTGCGCCTAAGGCCTCGAAGAACCGCCTGAGCTTCACTCTCGATCTGAAGGAGGCCGTTTCACGGGCGGATTTCATTCAGGAGAACGGCCCGGAACGCCAGGATTTCAAAATCAAACTGTTTGCGGACATAGATGCGGCCGCTCCAGTTGATTCGATTATCGCATCGAGTTCGTCAGGTCTGACTGTGAGTGTGATGCAGTCCGCTTGCAAGCATCCCGAGCGTTGCGTGATCGGTCATCCCTTCAATCCTCCTCACGTGATTCCTCTGGTGGAAGTGGTGGGCGGCGAGAAGACCTCGCCTGAGGCAATTGCGCAGGCGATCTCTTTCTATTCCTCGATCGGCAAGAAACCGATTCATCTCCGCAAGGAAGTCGTGGGACATGTAGCCAACCGGCTGCAGGCGGCGCTCTACCGTGAAGTCGTTTACCTGATCGAGCAGGGCGTGCTCGACGTTGCGGATTCGGACACCGCGGTTTCCTGGGGACCAGGACTTCGCTGGGGCGTTATGGGACCCAACCTGTTATTTCATCTTGCGGGCGGGCCGGATGGAATACGCCACTTCATGGACCACCTCTCTGGTCCGGTCGCGAGCTGGTGGAAGGACCTGGGAACGATCACCGAATTCTCTCCTGCCGTAAAGCAGACGATTATCGAAGGCTCATTGCAGGAGGCGGGTGACCGCAGCATTGAGCAGCTTGAACATGAGAGGGATGAGGTGTTGCTGGGCTTGCTCAAGCTGCGGAATAAGCAGAGCAAGGCATTTCCCGTGGTGAAGAAAGTCGCCAAAGCCAGATGAGTTCATTGCAATAGTCCAATCAGCAGCAAAATGCTCGACGGGTTTCTGGGCACACGCAACTGATCATCGAGCGAAACCAATTTTAAGCTTACGAAAGGAACAGAAGGATTCATGGCTACACTTATCGCGACAAAACCGCAAGACGGAACGAAGAAACCTCGTGCTCTTCCCGCGCCTAATAGTGATTTCTATGAACTATTGGGGACCTTGCCCGCGGAGGAGTTAGAGGTTGTAAAACAAGTACGCGCTTTCATGGAGACCAAGGTCGCGCCCATCATCAACAAGTACTGGGTTGAAGACGCGTTCCCATTTGAGATATTGCCGGCGATCAAGGAGCTCAACATCGGCGGCGTTGCCATGCAGGGCTACGGTTGCAGAGGCGGAAGCGCACTGTTGTTCGGCCTGATCGCCATGGAGATGGCGCGCTTCGATTCTTCGATTGCCACCTTCTTCGGTGTCCACAACGGCTTGGCAATGGGATCTATTTATCTTGGCGGATCGGAAGAACAAAAACAGAAATGGCTTCCGCCCATGGCCCGGTGGGAGAAGATCGGCTGCTTTGGACTCACCGAACCGTTGGTGGGATCGGGAACGTCCGGAGGTATGACGACGACGGCGAAGCGTGAGGGCGACACGTGGATTCTCAACGGCCAGAAAAAGTGGATCGGCAATTCGCCCTGGTGCGACATCTCGGTCATCTGGGCGCGCGACCTGGCCGACAACCAGGTGAAGGCATTCATCGTCGAGAACAAGACTACCCCCGGCTTCAAGGTGGAAAAAATCCAAAACAAGATTGCGCTTAAGGTGGTCCAGAACGGTTTGATCACAATGGAGAACTGCCGCATACCAGAGGAAAACCGTCTCCAGGACGATAACTCATTTCGCGATACCGCACGGGTACTAAAAATGACGCGGTTCATGGTGGCCTGGGAGGCGACCGGATGCGCGATGGGCGCTTACGAAAATGCTCTCAAGTATTGCCAGGAACGGTTGCAGTTTGGGAAGCCGATCGGCTCGTTCCAGCTCGTTCAGGACCTCCTCGCAAAAATGCTCGCCAACATCACAGCTTCACAATGCCTGGTGGTTCGCATGGCCCAACTGCAGGCTGAAGGCAAGCTGACCGACGCCCACGCAGCGATCGCAAAGGCGTTTACCACCTCCAAGTGCCGCGAGACCGTTGCCTGGGCTAGAGAATTGCTAGGCGGCAACGGCATTGCTGCAGACTACAACGTGGCCCGCTTCTTCGCGGATGCAGAAGCGCTTTACTCCTACGAAGGTACATACCAGATGCAAAACCTCATCATTGGCAAAGCCATCACTGGGTTCAGCGCGTTCGTTTAAACGATTGCCGACGGCGCAAGCCGTCGGCATAACAATCATTGGCTTGAATGAGGAAGACCTTCACGCCATATTTTCTTTTTGGATAAGAAGTTTGGAGCTACACGTGAAACCGAGGATGGCGGAGCCTTTGAGTATCGACAAAACAACGCAGGAAGGAGATGCCGTGCTGACTGTGACCGGTCGCGTCACTATCAATTCTTCCCCGGCCTTGCGCGATGAGCTGCTCGCCACGCTTCAGAAAGGAGCCCTGGCTTCACTGACCATTGATCTAAGCGCAGTGACGTACATCGATTGCTCCGGTCTGGCGACCCTGGTTGAAGCGCTCAGGTTTGCCCGTTCCGCGAGGGTGAGTTTGCGGCTGAAGCTGCACGAACGGCCGCTTTATTTGTTCCAGGTAACCGGCCTCCTTCCGCTGTTCGATCCTTTGCCGGGCACAACAATCCAGCGTGTTTCGCAGGGCAAAGCGTGACAGCACTGTTAGAGAACGCGGGAAGGGCCACTCTCAACCTTTTGGACTATGCAGGAGGGTTGACGGTTCAACTGTGGGCGGGACTGCGCGCGTTGCGTACAACCCTGCCGATTTCCGGTAGTCATAATCGCTGGAAGTCATCCGTTAGCCAGATGCTTCAAGTAGGTGTTGACGCGCTTCCCATGGTCGGCCTGATGTCGATTTGCGCGGGATTCATTCTAGCCATGCAAGGAGCCTCCGAGCTAAAGCGCTTCGGGGCGATCCGCTATGTCATTGATCTGGTCTCCGTGGGTTTTACACGAGAACTCGGCCCCTTGCTTACGGCAATTGCGGTAAGCGGGCGCTCAGGTTCGGCGTTCTCGGCCGAGATCGGGACGATGAAGGTAACGGAAGAGATTGATGCCTTGCGCGTGATGGCGTTCGATCCCATCGAATTTGTTCTTGCACCCAAGTTTCTTGCCGCGTTGATCATGATTCCCTGCCTTAGCATTTTCGCGAATGTTTGCGGAATTCTGGCCGGATGGATCTTCATGTTCTTCAGCACCCATCTTAGTTTTGGACTGTACACGAGGTACGCGCTGCAATCCATCGAGGTCCACGACGTGATCGGCGGATTGATCAAGAGCCTGGCATTCGCAACCATCATTGTGCAGGTTGGTTGCCTGGAAGGGTTCCGCGTTCGCGGCGGACCAGAAGCAGTAGGCCGATCAACCACGGCGGCGGTAGTCAAGGCGACGTTCCTTGTGATCGTGGCTGATGTAATCTTTACCGCAATTTTTTATTTCACTGGAGTTGCCTGATGCCGATTATCTCCATCCGCGACCTGGCGGTTCAGTACGATGGGCGGCGTGTGCTGGATGGGCTCAGCCTCGACATAGAACCTGGCGAAACCATGGTCTTACTGGGAGGCAGCGGTTCGGGTAAGAGCACGCTGCTGCGTCATATCATCGGGCTGGAACGCCCACACTCCGGACAGGTCATTGTGAAAGATATTGATATTGCGCGCTGCTCTGCCGCAGAGCTGAAAAAGGTGAGGCACTCAATCGGCGTCGCATTTCAGAGCGCGGCATTATTTAACTCCTTTACTGTCGCGGACAACATCGCGTTGCCGTTGCGTGAGCATACTTCACTGGCCCCCTCCATCATTGATCTTATGGTCTGGATGAAGCTGGCCGTAGTTGGGCTGGGAGACTTCGGCAGGATGTTCCCGCAGGAGCTCTCGGGTGGAATGAAAAAGCGGGCGGCAGTAGCCCGGGCCCTGGCTCTCGACCCTGAAATCCTGGTGTTTGATGAACCCTCCGCAGGCCTTGACCCGATTGTGGCAGCCGAGCTGGACGAACTCATCCTGGTCCTGAAGCGCGCCTTCCAGATGACCGTAATCGTTGTCACGCATGAGCTGGCCAGCGCATTTCGAATCGCTGACCGGATCGCCATGCTGTACAAAGGCTCATTTCTTGCAGTGGGAACGAAAGACGAGATCCGAGGGAGCCAGGATCCGCGAATCAGGCAGTTCCTCGATCGGGTGCCTGCTACCGCCGCTCATATTCAAACGAGTGAAGCACACCTTGAAAACTATCTTCGCGGAAATGGGGCGGTCCTATGAGTACTGAAGCAAAGGTTGGGGCCTTCGTCCTGGCAGCTCTCACAATCCTGACGAGTATGCTCATTTATTTGATGAGCACCAGTTCCCATGCCGGGAGCGTGCCGTTCCGAACCTATCTGCACTATGCGGGGGGGCTTGAACCAGGCGGGCCGGTCCTCTTTGGCGGCATTAACGCAGGCAGGGTTACCTCGGTGCGGCCCTGGAGCTCTGATCCCTCCGAGATAGAGATTCTCCTGGAGCTTAAACCCGGAACGCCGGTGAATGAGAAATCTGTGGCCAAGATTGGATCAGTGAGCCTGATGAGCGCACCAGCCTTACTCATCAGCACAGGTAGTAACGCGGCCCGGCATGTGCCTCCGGGTGGGGCGATTCCATCACAAGACGTGGCCAGCATGGACGAGATCATGGCGAAGGTGTCCACGGTCGCCGACAACGCTAATTCCCTTATGACCCAGGTGCAAGGTGAGATTACCGGGATCAGCGGCGATGCGCGAACTGTGCTTGCGAATCTGAATGCAATCACCGGCGAGCCGAACCAAAAAAGAATCAACGCGATGCTGGCACAGATGAGCCGCTTGGTCAGCACCGACGGCCCAAAAATTGACGGCATGTTGGATCAGGTGTCACAAGTTACGGCGAAGCTCGGGCCCGTGGTGGACCACGCAGATGGAGCTATCCAGAACGTCAATGGGACGGTGAGCGAAATTCGTGATCCACTTCGCAAGGACTTGGCCGATCTTCAGACCACGTTGCAAGAAGCCAAGGGGCTCCTGGCGAACATGCAGGTTTTGGTGCGGGCCAACGACTCCAAGGTCGATGAGACGCTGGAAAACCTGCGTATCACAACCCAGAACTTGAGTGACCTGTCGAATTCGGTCAAGCAACGGCCGTGGAGCCTGATCCGCATCAAGCAACCGGAGGAACGTAAAGTTCCGCGATAGGGAGTATGCAAATGACCAAATACTGGCGAACTGTTCTGCTAACCGGCGTGATGACTTCTGTGTTCCTCACCGGCTGCATGGGCAAGGTTAAGTACCCAGCCTACTACAGACTCAATCTCGTACCCCCGGTTGATCCTCCGGCAAAGATCGATGCAGCGGCTTCCATCGCGGTGCGTGAATTTCGGGCTCCTGCCTATCTGCGCGAGGGCCCTATCGTCTATGTCACCTCGCCAGAGGAGATCGGCTTTTACGAATATCATCGATGGGCCGTTGACCCTCGACAGACGATCACCCAGGCGATTGTCGAGTATCTGCGTGCGAGCGGCAATTTCAAGCTGGTGAAGATTTATGACGGGCGCAATGATGTGGACTATGTCCTCAGCGGACAGCTGGAGAAGCTCAATGAGGTGGATTATGAAGGCGGCGTTCAAGTCGAGGTTGCGCTGTCAGCCCAGGTGACAGACATTCACACCGGAACTTCACTTTGGGCCAATTCAGCCGCAGAGAAAGGCAAAGTGGAGGGACGCAAGATGAGTTCTGTGGTTGCGCAGATGAGCAAGCTGACGGACCGCAACATTGAAGAACTTCTAAAATCACTCACGCTCCCACCGCTCACGACTGAGAAGCGATAATCCCGTCGTCACCAATACCGCAATGGAACGCCTTCTTGACCACATCGCCGCTCTTTCGCTGACGACCAGACTGATCTATTCAATCGTTGGCATTGTTCTGATCCGGAGCGCATTTCGCCTTCTGGAGCACACCCTCACCCCGCACTTTGGCTATGGTGACCAGCGTTACCACGCTCGGAAAATGGTTACGGCTACCGCCTACATAGTCATCTTCGCCTTCATCATAATTCTCTTTGCAGACCGTCTGAAACACGTGGGATTCGCGGTGGGGGTTATAGGGGCGGGAGTCGTGGTTGCACTGCAGGACGTGATTGCAAGTCTGGGCGGATTCATTGCGATCGGCTTCTCCAATCTCTACCGTGTAGGCGACAGAATCCAGGTAAATGAGACCAGAGGAGACGTGATTGATGTGTCCGTCATGCGAACAACGGTCCTGGAAACCGGCAACTGGGTGAGCGGCGACCTCTACAGTGGCAGGATTGTCAGAGTTCCAAACAGCGTAGTGCTGAAGGGGCTGATTTTCAATTATTCGCAGGGATTCAAGTTTGTCTGGGATGAAATCACGATCCGGCTAACATCCGTAAGCGATCACGAGCAGGCAAGGCAAATGTTGCTGCGGGTAGCCAAAGAAACCGTCAGCGACTACCTCACCGAAGCTCAAGACTCGTGGAAACGAATTGTCGAGAACTATCGAATTCAGAACCGTCCCCTGGAACCGACTGTCACTCTGGATGCCAGTGGAGGGTCGTTGGACTTTTCGCTCAGCTACCTTGTGGACTACACCAAAAGAACCACGGTAAAAGACCAGTTGTTCACGAAGATCGTAGATGAGATAGTGAGCAGCCAAGGCAGACTGGAATGGGCGTCGTCTTCGACAACCGTGGTGGCGAAATCCGGCCCCCCCGATCTTCTAGCACCGGCAGATTTACCGTCAGCAAACAGCGCGATTGCGCGTTAAAGAATGACGCTGATCCGGAATTCGCCGTCCATCAAGGCCATTCAGGACAGCTTATCCGTCAGATTGGCCGGGGCTTCAGCTCCCCTGAACATATGTCTTGACAATAGTCGTTGCAACGTGTATTCTTGGTATTGTGACCGTACCCAGTAAAGTCCGCAATGTCAGCAGCCCGGAGGAAGCAGCGTTCCTGGATTTGATCCGCACTGCCGATATGCTGAGCCGGAATGCATTCGGGGTACTCAAAGCCGAGGATCTCTCGTCTACCCAGTACAACGTCCTGCGCATTCTGCGAGGTGCGCCGCAAGGGCTTCCCTGCGGGGAGATTGCCGGCCGCCTGATTACTCGGGATCCCGATGTCACCCGGCTCCTGGACCGCATGGAAAAGCGCGGATTGATTTCCCGCGCCCGCGAAAGCCGGGACCGGCGTATGGTGCTGGCACGGCTGACCCCGGAGGGCCGCAAACTTGTAGATCGGCTGGATGAACCGGTTCAGAAAATGCACCGCAAACTGCTGGGCCACCTGGGGAAAGAACAGGTGCGGTCCCTGCGGGAGCTTTTGGCCGCCGCCCGGGCTACGGCGGAGTAATTTTTTTGGGAATAATATTTGTTGCAACGAATATCGTTTCAACACATCCAATTTAAGCGTAAAGAGATTCAGCAACGCAATTTCAGACAATGAAAGGAAGGACCACCCATGACGAATACCGCGACATTAGTTCAACCGCAAACCTCAACCACCACCTGGAACATCGACCCGGCTCATACCGTGGCAGAGTTCAAAGTCAAGCACATGATGATCGCCAATGTGAAAGGCCAATTCTCCAAAGTTTCGGGATTGTTGATCCGCAATGAATCGGACCCGGCGAACGATCGCGTGGAGGCCACTATTGAAGCTGCTTCCATCGAGACCCGCAACGAGCAGCGCGATGGACATCTCAAGAGCGCCGATTTCTTCCACGTTGAAAAGTTTCCCACGTTGCACTTTAAGTCGACGGGCATCAGCGTGGTGGGCGAGGAAGAATTGTCGGTGGAAGGCGACCTGACAATCCGCGGGGTGACGCGCAAGGTCCGCTTTGCTGTGGAAGGGCCAACGCCGCCTGCCAAGGATCCCTGGGGGAACACTCGGATTGGGATCTCGGCGAGCACCAAGATCAATCGCAAGGACTTCGGTTTGACGTGGAACACGGCCCTCGAGACCGGAGGAATTCTGGTGGGTGACGATGTCACCATCACTCTGGACGCGCAATTCGTGAAGGCTTAATATCCGGAGGCCGCTCCGACAAACGGACCGGCCTCGTCCACAACAAAGCTGTTCAGGCTCGAGATTTCGGAAGCCGCACTCGATGCGGCAATCCTCGCTTTATCTCGTCGGTGAGAACCCAATCTCGAGCAATCCAGAGATCGCTCTTCAGCCTGCTTCTTGGATTCTCTTGACTTGTGCCGGGAGTGAAGGCCCCTCCCAGCTTGGCTTCGATTTTCCACGCAGGCTGACTGCCGGTTCTGCGCGAGCCTTGAGCGACGAAAGCCACCGAGAAGCGTCTAATAGGTGCGCCTTCGCGATGTCCGGGATTCCATTGGGTCCAACGGTCGATCTCGGTGTGCACCTGCCATACGGATTCGAGCGGAGCACTGATCGTGATTTCGTGCCGGGATATGACTGGAGCGTTCGAGTTGATCTCCACAATCGGCCTCCTTCGTGCGCGGCGGTAAGCTTCAACAGTGACCGTATACCGCCCGGAGCGGAAAGACAAATTCACGAAGGCATCCCAGGCCCACAGTATCGCGGCATGACGAATCTAGGCACTTAGCTGACAGGAAAGGCCTGAGCACCTGGGGACATGGGTAAAGCTACATTGAATGTAGCACCGCCAGCTGGGTTATTTTCTGCCCAGAGCCGGCCGCCGTGGGCCTCGACGATGGAACGCGATACGGCCAGACCGATTCCCATCCCATTTTTCTTCGTAGTGACAAAAGCATCAAAGATTCTTTCCTGGTCGTCAACTCCCGGTCCATTGTCTATCACCTGAATGAGCATCTGATTTTGATCCGTCGCGGATGCTCGAACGATTATGTGCGGAGAGATCTGGCTAGCCTCGAATGCTTCCATCGCATTTGAAATCAAATTGATGAACACCTGTTGGATCTGCGTCAGGTCAACGCAAACCGTGGGCAGATGCTCATCCAATTGCCAATCGATAGGAATGTTGTGCTTTCTTGGATCCCCGTGTAAGAAACGAACTGCTTCACTCAGAACGTCCCGGATATCCACCTGCTGCTTTTCGAAGGACTCATGCTTGAAGAGCCCACGGACGTGCTGCATGACCTCGTCGGCAGCACGAGCATCCCTTATGATTCGTTGAATCGATGTGTTCGCTTCCGGAAGATTTGGCGGACTGGCTGCCAACCAGCGCTTGCCAGCTTGAGCATTAGCAAGTACAGACATAAGGGGTTGGTTGAGCTCGTGAGCGATCGAGGCCGACAGCTCCGCGACGGTCGTGAGTCTTGAAGCCTTCGCCAGATAGAACTCCGCCTGTTTACGTTCTTCAATGTCAGTGACGACACCGTACCATTTGACGATGTTTCCATCTTCATCCAGCAACGGCACGCCGCGGTCTAAATGCCAGCGATATTGTCCATCCGCGCGGCGGAAGCGCACCTCACTCTCATGAGGCTGACCGGTGGCAACCGACGTCATCCATTTACTCAGGTGTTGTTGAAGATCATCAGGGTGAATTGCCACTTGCCAGCCCGAGCCGCCGGCCTGCTCCGCCGGCAACCCCGAGTACTCCACAAATCGCTTGTTAACGTAAGCATTGGAGCCATCAGGCAGTGCGCTCCAGGCCATCGTCGGAATGGTATCGATCACCTCGCGAAGCTCTTTTTCGCTTCGGCGTAATTCGGCCTCACTGTGCTGCAAGGCTTGCTCGGAGCACTTCGCGTCGTCGATGTCGAGATTAACCCCGACCCAAAAGAGGATCCTTCCATCGCTTGCGCGGAGAGGTTCGGCGCGGCTAAGGAACCAGCGGTACACTCCCTGAGCATTCCGCGCCCGAAAACTTACTTCGCCGGCGCTGCCCGTTTGTAGACAGGTTGACCAGATTCTACGTGCCTCTTCATGGTCGTCAGGATGCACAAAGTACAGATGGGAATCCCACGCTGCGCCCGTGACATTGCCGAATCGAAGGGGATGGTCTTTCGGAAGGCCAACGTAATCCGAACCTTTTTCGTTCAAAAAAGTGAGGCCGCCGGACGGATCCCCGTACCGGGTATGCGTCGGAATCACGTTGAGAGTGCTTTGTAATTCTGCCCGCTTTGCCTCCGTTATATCGATAACTGTGTCGGCAGCGCTTCTTTCGACCTCCGGAGTGCTGCCACGTAGCTGCTCTTCGGCCTGCTTTCTGTGCCGGATCTCGATACTCGATCCATTCCACTTTATGATTCTTCCATCGCCATCGCGCAACGAAAAGTGATGGAGCAGCATCCAGCGATATTCCCCGTCAGCCCGCCGTATACGCGCCGTTTCTTCAAAAGGCTCTCCAGTTGCGATCGACTCTCGCCATTTCTGCGCAAAAGCCTCGACATCTTCGGGATGAATATAGGAGGTCCATTTCCAACCCAACAGGCTTCCCGGCGGCTGCCCGAT
>Ga0207127_10236_pt1 | contig 12679 bp, 10 predicted proteins | sample Alteio_BWMinHeat_17_FD_153574 | JGI IMG/M metagenome (GOLD analysis project Ga0207127, IMG submission 153574) | Enriched cells from forest soil in Barre Woods Harvard Forest LTER site, Petersham, Massachusetts, United States -... | ecosystem: Environmental > Terrestrial > Soil > Temperate forest >...
TTCCTTAATGCCAGTAAAGCGACAATCCGATAATCGCTTCATCCAACTATCAAAAAGGAGGAAAGATCAAAGCCTTCGTTGGTAACCCGAAAATATTGTGACAGAAACTATTTTGTCTTATTTTCAAGGCTGGCATTAAACGGCATAAATATCAACCCATGGCACTCAACTTCATCTGGATTGCATTTTTTCTGGTTGCCTTTATAGTTGCCTTTATCAGACTGGTATTCTTTGGAGATACTGAAATTTTTAAGACGATTATGGATGGGGTCTTCGACTCTGCCAGCACCGGGGTGCAGATATCGATTGGACTGATCGGTGTCATGTCACTTTTCCTTGGTTTTATGAATGTGGGGGAAAAAGCAGGCGCAATCAATTTTTTATCAAGAATTGTAGGCCCGTTTTTCAGCAAATTATTTCCTGAAGTGCCCAGGAATCATCCCTCACTCGGACATATGATTATGAATTTCTCGGCCAATTTACTGGGCCTTGACAATGCGGCCACCCCCTTTGGTCTGAAAGCCATGCAGAGTCTGCAGGAGTTAAATCCCGATAAGGAAACTGCTTCCAATGCACAGATTATGTTTATGGTGCTGAACGCATCCGGACTGACATTGATTCCGGTTTCCATTATTGCCCAAAGAGCCATTCTTAAATCTCATGATCCGACCGCGATTTTTATACCCTGCATGATTGCTACGTTCGTGGCCACTGTTGTCGCCCTGTCTGTGGTAGCGCTCAAGCAACGGATTAACCTGTTTAATCCGGTCATTCTTCTATGGGTAGGGGGGATTGCGGTTTTGATTGCTTCGCTCATTCTTTACCTGAGGATGCACCGGGAACAGATTGATTCTTTTTCCAAAGTAATAAGCAATGGCTTTATCCTGTTACTCTTTATTACATTTATTTTGGGAGCTGTCTTCAAAAAGATAAATGTATATGTTGCGTTCATTGACGGGGCCAAGGGTGGGTTTGAAATTGCCGTGAAGATTATCCCTTATCTGGTAGGAATGCTGGTTGCGATCAGTGTATTGCGTAATTGCGGTGTATTTGACTATCTGATCAAAGGGCTTAGCTGGATATTTGCCTCTTTGGGATTGAATACCGATTTTGTATCCGCCTTACCCACTGCGCTGATGAAACCATTGAGCGGGAGCGGTTCCAGGGCAATGATGATCGACACTATGAAACAATACGGCCCTGATTCATTTCCAGGCTTATTGTCCTGTGTTTTTCAGGGAACAACAGAGACGACTTTTTATATTGTCGCTTTGTATTTCGGATCCGTGGGTGTAAAAAAAACAAGGTATGCTGTTCCGGCGTCTTTACTCGCTGACCTGGCAGGAATGATAGCGGCAATTGTGATTTCTTATTTTTTCTTTCATTCCATTTCAAAATAAAGCGGAGAAGTACTCCACATTTCATCCTGGGCAGCAGATGATTGGGGCGGCTTAAAGAAAATACCCGGCAGGGTGGCAAAGCTATTTTTGACCCTGCCGATCGCGTAATAAGGAAAGTTCACTTGAACGTAAATCTGGCGGATAATCCAATTGCATCCGGGATAAAATTGACAGCAGGAAGGAAATCCAGTTCGGGTTTCCAGTCAAGGGAAAGGTTCAACGGCACATTTGGAAATTTATAGTCCAATCCGATAATACCCGTTGGCCCAAGATAGGTATTGCCATATTGAAATCCTACATAACCGCCCCCGCCATAAAACCAGTCCAGGTTGGGAACTCCCCCTATCAGCTGGTGAATCTCAAATAACCCACCTATACCAAAGTGGGTGCCATAGGAAACCAGGCCTTCGATGGCATCCCTTTCATTTATGAAATATTTTATACTTATCGAATTGCTTAAGGTGGGGGCCGGGGTGCTGAACCTTACTCCCAGGGCTAACTTATAATCCTGTGCATGAAGACGGTTGGAAAAAGCAGTGATTGTTAAGAAGCTGATAACAAAAAGCGTCTTGGGCATATATAAGAAGTTTATTGCCGGGTAACGAAAATAAAGCCATGAATATTTGATTATAAAATGTTAGAACTTTCATAATATTTTTTTACTGTAGTATTTCGAATTTCGTTTTAGGTCTTCTGGCATCCAGCCATTTGAAACTGCGCAGGCGCATTTCATCGTTATTCACTTTGCGGATAGGGTACACAGTTCCGTCAGCGTCATTTCTTAATATTACCCGGTTTAGCTCTTTATCGAGGAAGATCATGTCAATAATATCAGCTTTGTTTACTCTGTTTACGCCTACCAGCGCCATGCTGTCATCCTTAATATAATAAATGCTTTCCGCGCTTCCTTTGGCGCGCATATGGTCAATGGCTCCATCCTTGAAATATCCATTCAGGGTATGGGCTTTAATCTGGTTGAACATGGATTCACCGGTTTTATTGACAACCATGGAGTTTTCGAAAACATACAAATGTTCAGGCTTTTTATTCTTTGTATATAAATAGATCGTATCTCCCGTGACCTGACTGGAGCCGGACCATACAACCGGATCCTGGAAGAGCTGAAAGACGGAATCTATACCCGAGTAATACAGGCTATCCGAGACTGCCTGAAGTGAATCTGAGAAAATTCGAACATGATGGAAGCCCTGCAAATACCTTTTGCTGCTATCCGTGGAATTCCCGGCATTGGCAGCCACTGTATTTTGGGAAGAATCCCCGTTCGGGTTGGTTTTATTTTCAAAAAGCGAGTCAGGATATTTACCCGAAAAAAGTGTATCGGCCGTTACATAAATCGAGTCCTTATCCTCCTTGAGAATCATGACTGGTTTTTGCGTTGCAAATAAGGTATTATTTTTTTTATCGGCTATCAGCAGGCCCGCGATAATCGATATGCCCTGGGAGGTATCTCGGTACAGGGCATTTCCCTGGGCAGTACTGATGCCGGTGCTGTCGTCAAACTGGACTGAATCGCCGGTAACATATTGTGATTTATCGGTGATCTCTGGCCGCATGGGAAATTGCGCCCTGTGATTTTTCAGGTCATAAAAACCTGCTTTTGTAACTATGGTTCTTCCGCTACTATCCCGGATAAGGGTCCGGGTGATAAAAGTGGCAATTTTTGATTCGGTATTATAAACAAGCGAATCTGACTTCAGGTCATAAGCGGGGTCATTCAAAATTACATTCTTCTTAAAATGGGCGTCTTTTGTATCTCCATAATAAATGCCATCCCCACTTGTAACCACCGTGCTGCCGTTTACAATTCTTCCACCACTGGTATAAGTCCCAATTTTTCCGTTCAGGTCATAATTTAAATTTTCTGTGGTCAGTGTTCCCTTACCGTCCGTAAGGGATACTTTTTTTTGAAAAGTAATGTTCTTTTTGACAACGAAATACTTCATGTATTGCGAGTAGATATTCGTACTGTCATTGTCATTGATGTGTACGTTGCCATAGGCTTCTATGGTATTGTCTTTTTGATTCATTGCCACGCTGTCACAATAAAAAAAGGTTTTTCCCTGCTGCAGTTTCACATGACCATACAAGGATTGAATTTGGGAAGAATCCTTTGATATCTGTCTGAGGGTATCGGCATGCCAGATATAGACCATGCTGACGGAATCATTGGCTTTTGATTTAAATGCAACTGCCGTCTGTGCCTGGGTTTGCCGGCTCAAGAGCAGCAAAACAGCCAGCCCCACCCGGAAAATTATCTCCTTCATTTTTATTTGTTGCCGGATTTTGAAGTGGAATCACTCAAAGGAGCAGTTAGTGGGCCATTCTTGTCCTTTCGGCCAAAAACAGAAATATTAACATAACGTTTAGGATGCAGTCTGACGTCATCGAGAAGTGTATTGAGGCTTCGTGCTGTATTCTCCAGATTCTGGTAAAGTTTTTTATCATTGAGCAACAAACCCAGCGAACCGTTGGAATTATTCATTTTACCCACCACCACTTTTAAATCACTGAGCGTAGATTGAAGCGTTTGTACGGTTTCGGTGATTTTGACATTGGCAAGATTGTTAGTTGTTTTCTCCAGATTATCCAGAGTCTTATTGATATGCTCATTGTTTTTGGCAAGGTTGCTGGTAAAGCTGTCCACATTGTTCAAGGATCTTGCCAAGGTGCCTGTTTGTGCATTGAGCAGAGTTTGCAGGGACGCTGAGGATACGGCCAGATGTGCCAGAATTGCACTGAAATTATTTTTTGTTTTTGGATCGAACATGGAACCCACCACCTCAACCAGGGAGTCCAGGGACTGAAGTGTACCATTTAACTTGACAACAATCGGATCAATATTTTTTTCCACCTGAGACATCAGGTTTAATTTGTCCACCGTGGCGATTGTATCATCGTCGGATAAATATTCGGTAGCATCTCCTTTATTAATAACGACCGTGGAAGAACTGATTAATCCGGAATTAATGGAGGCAATGGAATTTTTGGGGATATGAATGTCTTTTTTAAGACTTATGGTTACCAGTATGCCTCTAAGATCCTTGTCAGTTTCACTAATATCATATACCGATCCTATTTGCAGGCCATTTATCCTTACCGCATTGGAAACTTCTATGCCTTCCACATTTTTAAAAATGGCATATATCTTTTTACCGTGTTCAAAAACACCTTTTCCTTTTAAAAAATTAAATCCAAGGTAGAGTAGGGCAATTGCGATCGATGTAAGAGCTCCGATTTTTGTCTCATTTGATATTTTCATTCAGAAATCATTTAGGAGGAAGGCCTTTTTGACTGCATATTCAGGCAACAAACCTACATGAAAAAGCTGATTACACAAAGGCATATGGAAACAGAGACTTGCGGGCACTGGGCAATCCAGACCTGAAGGATGAAGCCATACTATAGAAATTATTTATTATCGGAGGGGGGAAATGCTCACGCTTCCGCTCGAACGGGGAGCTTCCAATTGTTCTTTGTAGGCCTTCAAAGCATCGATTATATTTGCCACAATCTCATCTTGTCCTTTATCACTGTTAAGGTATTCCTCTTCTTCCTTATTCGTAAGAAAGCCAGTTTCAATCAGTACGCTTGGCATGCCGGTAGCCTGAAGGACTCGGATTCCCTCGTCTCTTTGTTTGACACCGTAGCTTTCTCTGCCGGCTTTTTTGAATTCTTCTTCCACAAGGGTGGCAAAAAGGGCGCTGTTGTTGAAATATTTCTTTTCATATAATTGGGCCCTCATCTTTGCTTCCGGTGAATTCAGGTCAAACAGGGCAGTGGTGCTGTCTTCCATGTTCTCCTCACCTTCATCGGTTTGACTGATTGCAGTCCCTTTAAATCCACTCCTGTCTGCTTTCCAGATATAGGTTTCGGTACCTACCCTTGTGTTGTTTACCCAGTAAGATTCATAAATGGGAACGGTCACCGTTCTTTTCTTCTTTCTGATATAACGGATGGCTTTTTTATGCCCAATGACTCTTTTCGCATAATAGCCCCCGGCAGGCTTCCCGTTGGAATTACAGTGAATGCAGATAAAAAGGTCACCTTTTGCCTTATTTGCGATATCTGCTCGAACAAGAAGGGCAGGACGGAAATCAGTGCCCCCGCCTGGAAGTTCATCGCTGGTTCGGGTGAATACAACTTTGATGTCGGGAAATTCCTGCTTGATGGCCTTTCCCAGTTTCAGGGAAATGTCAAGGGTTACGTCTTTTTCGGTTGAAATTAATCCATGCGTACCATGATCAGCCCCGCCATGTCCGGGATCGATAATGATGGTACGGAGTTTGGGAGGTTTTTGATTTTTTTGGTTAACAATAAAAGATGTAAACGAAAACACAATTCCAAAAAGGATAAAAACCACCAGCATCTTTTTAATCATACTTTTTCCTTTTGATGAAGCCGTTAAGAATCTTCACAAAATCTTAAAGGCCTAAAGCCTATTTTTGTACCACTGTCAATTATGAATAACGGACGCAAAATTAAACCAAAATTTATTCTGCAGCTGATTTTTACTGCTTTATTCTTTATAGTAACGCTCAATTGTACAGCAAATTATTCATATCCAAACCGTTTTTGCAAAATCTTAACTGCTTGGCAGGATACGCTACCCATTGCCGCCAAAGCAAAGGACAGTCTGTCAAAGGACACTATTATCCAAAAAACTGACACATTCGGCCTCAAAATATCCAAAGATTCACTCGATGCCCCGATAAGCTACTCGGCATCTGATTCGGTCGTGATGGACATTCCGTCCAAAAAAATCATTCTTTATAATAAAGCAAATACAAAATACAAAGACATTACCCTTGATGCCTACAAAATAGAACTGGACCAACCCAAGCAAATTGTGATTGCCACCTATACCACGGATACGGCAGGCAAGATCATAGGGAAACCCAAAATGGTCGAAGCTGAAAATACCATGGAGTCTGATTCCATCATATACAACCTGAAAAACCAGAAAGGGATAACAAAAAACACCTTTACACAAAGCGGCGAAATGTATGTCCATGGCGACAAGATGAAAAAAGTTTCTGAAAATGTATATTATGCCCTAAGGGGGCGGTTTACAACCTGTAACATGGATCCACCCCATTTTGCATTTATCGCCACGAAAATGAAGCTGGTGAATAAAAAATTTGCCATTACCGGTCCGGTGCACCCGGAATTCGAAGGCGTACCGCTTCCCATCTATCTGCCTTTTGGTTTTTTTCCCATGTCCCAGGGCCGGCATTCAGGCCTGCTTGCACCAGCCTTTACCTCGAGTCCGGAATTCGGGCTGGGATTGGAAGGGTTGGGATATTATAAAGTGCTGAGCGACAATTTTGATGTGATCATGCGGACCAATTTATATTCTTATGGTGGATGGAATCTGTACCTTACGCCGGAATACCGTGTGAGATACCGTTATAACGGGAGATTGAATTTTACACTTCAAAAATCCCGCATTCTTAGCAATACAGGGAAACAACAGTTTGATGATTCAAAAACCTTTAGGTTGGACTGGAGCCATGTCGTTGATAGCAAAGCGCGACCAGGAACAACTTTTTCGGCCAATGTGAGCATCAGTTCTCAAAAATTTAACAAGTTTGTTTATAATAATCCTACGGTTAATTTCTCTAACCAGTTAGGTTCATCCATTTCTTATTCAAAAACATGGAACGGTAAGTATAACCTAACGGTGACCGGCAACCATAGTCAAAATAATCTGAATGGCCTGATCCAACTGAACCTCCCTAGCATCGGGTTTACGGCTACCACGATTTATCCTTTGCAAAAAAAAGAATTTGTTGGCTCCCCCAAATGGTATGAAAAATTGGGAATCGGGCTCACTACTAGTCTTACCAATCAGGCGGCCATTTATGATTCCCTGTTTAACTTTCACAAACTTCTCGATACTTTTCAGTGGGGTGCGCAACATAATATCCCAATTACCCTGGCGCTGCCACCTCTTTTTGGCGGAGCTTTTCAGATTGCTCCCGGAATAAGCCTGGCCGAAAGATGGTATTCAAAAGAAATTATTCGGACCTGGGACAGTTCCGCCCATAAATTGGATACCTCCTTCAGGAAAGGCTTTTTCACTGCCAATGATCTTGCTTTGTCCCTAAGTCTGAGCACTGCCATTTTTGGAGTATATAATAAATTTGGAAAAAATAGCTCATTGATGGGGATCCGGCATGTGATCAGGCCTACGATCGGAATTAGTTTTAAACCGGACCTTGCCAAGCAGTTTTATCACACAACCCAGGTAGCTGACAGTAATTACCGAAGATTGTCTGTCTTTGAGGGCAGTTCATATGGCCCATTTTCTGAAGGACGTTTCGGAGGAATTTCTTTCGGCCTGGATAACAATCTTGAAATAAAACTTCGGTCCAAAACAGATACCAGCGAGTCCGGCATAAAAAAAGTAAAGCTGATCGATGGATTTGGATTCACCGGAAGCTACAATTACCTGGCTGATTCCTTCAAATTGTCACCGATCAGCATATATTTAAGGAGTACGCTTGGAAGCATCAATATTACCGGTGGGGCAACTCTCAATCCTTATGTCACGGACACGGCCGGCAATGCGAAGAACGTCTATGCATGGAATAATCCTGGCAAAAAATTCTCCCTGGGCAGTATCACTACCGGCAACCTTGCGATTTCCACCAGGTTCCAAAGTAAACCCAAGGACGCCAAAAAAGCGGAGGCTGACAAGCAATTTCAGGACCAGCAGAATCAACTTCCCATGACCATGGAAGAACAGCAGTCTGAATTGGAATATATCAGAAATAACCCGGCTCAGTTTGCAGATTTTAATATCGCGTGGTCGCTGAACCTTTCTTTTTCATTAAGCTTTAGTAAAGTTTTCCGGACGGATTACAGCGGCTTTAACACCGTTTTTAATTCCTCTCTTAATTGGAACGGAGATTTCAATTTGACACAGGAATGGAAAGTGGGTCTGAGTTCTTACTACGATGTTAAAAATACGAAGATCCAATCCCTTACGATGTATTTGTCCAGAAATCTCCATTGCTGGCAAATGTCTATAAACGTAACGCCAATAGGGCTCTACCGTTCTTTCAATATTACCCTGAATCCCAAATCGGGTATTTTGCGTGATCTAAGAATTAACAGGACCCGGACATTTACAGACTGAGCTTTTATTTTTGATTAGCTGCGTAATAATTCTTCATTGTTTCAAATACTTTTTTTTTCAATTCCTCGACAGTATCAGAAGGTTGGATAACAAAGGGTTCCAGGAAATGAACCGCGATTGAATGAGGCCAAAGAAAGAAAGTTTTGTCAGGGGGTAGGACTTTTTTCGTGTTGAAAATTACACCTGGAATGATTGATTTTTTCGTGTCGATTGCCAATTTGAATCCTCCGTCATGAAAGAACTTCAGTGGTTGGTTTGTCTTGTTGCGCGTTCCTTCAGGGTAAATGCACATGTGTAGACCAAGGCTGAGAACTTCTTTCATTTTTCCCAGGCTTTCCCGGCGGCTTGCTTCGCTTTTCCTGTCCACCAATACTGATCCGGTCTTGTACAATAGGCCAAATAAGGGAATTTTTGCCATTTCGATTTTGGCGATTGTCTTGTTGCCGCCGGGAATGCCCGTGGAAGACGCCGGAACATCTATAATGGTGTTATGGTTGCATAGAACAATATAGGTTTGCCCTGCTGCGAAATTTTCCCTGCCTTTTATTTTCAAAGGGCATCCGATCAATGTTAAAAAGATATTCATCCAAACCCGGGAATAAAGCACAAAGCGGTTTGTTTTCTGTGGTTCGGGACGGAAATAGCACAATAATAAAAAGGGGATAAAAAATATCATCATGGTGCTGGTGAATAGAATAGCTGCCCACACGATCCAGAGTCGCCCGAATAATTCTTTGAATATATTCATGATGGGTATTTATTTTTCAGACTTTCCAATCTATAGGATCGATTCCGTTTTTAATTAAATATTCATTTGTCTTTGAAAAAGGCCGGCTGCCGAAGAAACCTTTGTCCACGGAGAACGGCGAGGGGTGCGCCGCCTTCAGGACCAGATGCTTGGTTTCATCAATCAGGGATTGCTTTTCCTGTGCAAATTTCCCCCATAATAGAAACACCACATTTTCCTTTTGTTCTGAGATTTTTGTGATTACCGAATCAGTGAACCTGTTCCAGCCAAGGGTAGAATGACTCATGGGTTCATTGGCCCTCACGGTCAAAGAAGAATTAAGCAGTAATACTCCCTGTTCCGCCCAGCCAGTCAGATTACCCCTCCGGGGGATGGTCAGGCCGATATCAGTTTGCAGCTCTTTGAAAATATTCAGAAGAGAGGGCGGCGGCGGAATCCCGTCCGGTACGGAAAAACTCAATCCATGAGCCTGCCCTGGACCATGATAGGGATCTTGCCCGATCAGTACCACTTTTACTTTTTCAAAAGGAGTTGTATTAAAGGCGTTGAAGATAAGCCCGCCCGCAGGATATATGATCTTTCCGGCTAGTTTTTCCGTTTTTAGAAATTGGACTATCTGTAAAAAATATGGTTTTGGAAACTCCTGCTTCAGTATTTCTTTCCAGTCCGCTCCGATTTTTACATCCATGACAGTTCAATTGAAAGAAGGCAAAATAACAAAACTTTCCCTACCTCAGACTTCTTCCTTTGCCATTTTGTGGTATTCATCAATCAGCTTCCGCTGTATTTCGAAGGGGACGGGAGTATACTCATAAAACTGCATTTTGAATTTTGCACGGCCCTGGGTAATCGAACGAAGGGAAGAGGAATAATCATACATTTCGGCCAATGGAACCCTGGCGATTATTTTAGTGAAATGTCCTTCCGTGTCCATTCCTTCCATGATGGCGCGCCGGGTTTGAAGGTCACCGATAATATTTCCTGTCAAATCATCCGGGCAGAGGATGGTAACGGTATAAATTGGTTCCAGTATTTGTGGATCGGCTTGCTGGAAGGCTTGTTTGAATGCCATCAGCCCGGCAATCTTGAATGAAATATCATTGGAATCGACCGGATGCATTTTTCCATCATAGACGCTTACGCGAACGTCTCTGACATAAGAACCTGTCAACGGACCCACATGCATTTTCTCCATGACACCTTTTAAGATTGATGGAAGAAATCGAACATCGATTGCCCCTCCGACTACACAGTTGAGAAATACCAGTTTCCCTCCCCAGCTTAATTTGTATTCATCCCGTCCACGCACAGAAAAACCCTTTGGATCTGGCATGCCTTCGTACCAGGGTTCCACCTGCATGAAAACCTCTCCAAACTGGCCCGCTCCCCCGGATTGTTTTTTATGACGATGACTGGTTTGAACCGATTTTCGGATGGTTTCCCGGTAGGGAATCCGGGGTTTGGTAAATTTGACACTCAGGTTTTTTGAAATGTGTTCAAGCTTCCATTTTATCACTGAAAGATGCAATTCACCCATACAATGAATAATGGTCTGTTTTAATTCCTGGGAGACTTCAACACTGACGGTGGGGTCTTCTTCCTGCACCTGGTGTAAGGCAATCGATAGTTTCTCCTCATCCCCTTTTTGGATGGATTCAATGGCGACACTCATCAGGGGAGCAGGAAATTCTATCGGAGGTAATTCATAATTTTTCCCACGGGCATGAAGCGTATTATTAACATGGGTGTGCTTTAATTTAATGGTGGCACCGATGTCGCCGGCAGATAATTCATTTACAGCTGTACGCTTTGACCCTTCCACCACAAAAAGCTGGTTGAGTTTTTCATTTACTCCGTTTGATTCATTGATAAGCTCCATACCTGTCTTAATTGTTCCGGAATAAACCTTGAAAAATGACATATCGCCAATATGGGCTTCTGAAATGGTCTTATAAACAAAAATACAGACGGGCCCATTTGCATCGCAGGGAAGCAGGTCTCCTGAACTGGTTTTTTGGGGAGGCATTTCACTAGCACTGGGGCAAACATTGTCAATAAATCCCATAATGCGACCGCTTCCCATATTTTTTTTCGCCGATACACAAAAAAGTGGGAAAAGATCATGATGGATCATGGCCTGTTTCATGCCCAGCTTCATTTCATCTTCATCCAGTTCTCCCTTTTCGAAGTATTTTTCCATTAATGTTTCATCATTTCCGGCAATAGCCTCGATCAATTCTTTGTGAAGTAACTCGGCTTTATCCCTTTCCTCATCGGGAATCGGAAGTTTCTGAGGTTTTCCTCCCTGGTCAGGAAATTGATACATGGTCATTCGCAATACGTCAATGATTGCATTGAAACCGATCCCCGGGTTAAGGGGGTATTGAACAACAACAATGTTTCGTCCAAAATGATCCTTGGCTTGCGCCACCGTTTTATCAAAATCTGCCTTATCCTGGTCCAATTTATTCACAGCAAACAGCATAGGGGTTTTGAATTGTTCCGTATACTCCCAAATGATATCTGTTCCAACCTCCACCCCAAAACAAGCGTTAAGCAGCATGACGCCCGTGTCTGCCACACGTAGGGCGGAAACAACTTCGCCGGCAAAATCGTCGTAGCCGGGGGTATCAAGAATATTAATTTTGTAACCCCGCCATTGTGTATGTAAGAGCTTGGAAAAAATGGAATTACCCCGATCCTGTTCAAGCTCATAAAAATCACTTACCGTATTTTTTTCTTCGATCGTGCCGCGTCGGGTAGTCAATCCGGCCTCAAAAAGCATGGTTTCAGCAAAAGTCGTTTTACCTGAGCCAGCATGGCCAAGCAGGACAATATTTCTGACGTGAGATGTATCAAAGTTAGTCATGGCAGGCAAAATTTATTATTAAGTTAAGGAATGCATGGTGGAAACAAAAATGATTTTTGAATATTGGCATTCCATTGAAAGGTTTGGCTTCTACCCAAACATTTTTTACTTTTGCGGCCATTTAGGTCCGGTAGCTCAGTTGGATAGAGCAGCTGCCTTCTAAGCAGCAGGCCATTGGTTCGAATCCAATCCGGATCACTTTTTTTGAGCAATTCGAAAGATGTTTTCGTGTTGCCCAGTTTGTATTTTCACCTTGCATATTCTTTTTCAATCCGCTACTTCATCTCGATCACAGAAAGTGTTATGGGCAAATTCGATCTTAAGCTAAGGCTATAAATAAGATTATCCTATCGAAAAGCCGCTTAACCAATATAGCCTAAATAAGGATAAAGGGGATATTTACGGCAAATAATTCTTCAAATAGGTAAACTCACAGAATCGATTCGTTCAGGAAATCACAGAAAAAAAATTCTTTTAGTATCTGTACGGAAATCTAATAA
>Ga0207127_10238_pt1 | contig 12584 bp, 12 predicted proteins | sample Alteio_BWMinHeat_17_FD_153574 | JGI IMG/M metagenome (GOLD analysis project Ga0207127, IMG submission 153574) | Enriched cells from forest soil in Barre Woods Harvard Forest LTER site, Petersham, Massachusetts, United States -... | ecosystem: Environmental > Terrestrial > Soil > Temperate forest >...
GATTATTATTTAAGTATGGGATTAACAGCTGAAGAAGTAGCCAAGGATTACAAGGTTAGCCGGGAAGACCAGGATGAGTTCTCCTTCCATTCTCACCAGAAAGCCATTTCTGCCATTAAGAATGGTTTCTTCAAATCGGGAATTCTGCCTGTAGTTGTGGAAGAAGTCTACGTGGATTCAAAAGGCAAAAAAAAGCAAAGAAATCAGGTGGTGGATACCGATGAAGGGCCTAGGGCGGATACCTCCTTACAGGCATTGGCCAGGTTGAAACCTGTTTTTGCAGCCGGGGGCTCGGTTACGGCGGGAAATTCTTCGCAGACAAGTGATGGAGCGGCATTTGTGATTGTAATGAGCGAAAAAATGGTCAATGAATTAGGCCTTAAGCCAATTGCAAGACTGGTGGCTTGCGCCAGCGCCGGTGTGCATCCGAGGATTATGGGCATAGGCCCGGTAGAAGCAGTTCCAAAAGTGCTTAAGCAGGCAGGGATGAACCTAGGACAGATTGACCTTATAGAACTAAACGAAGCCTTTGCCTCTCAGTCGCTGGCCGTAATACGGGAATTGGGATTGAATCCATCTATTGTAAATATAAATGGCGGTGCAATCGCCCTGGGACATCCATTGGGCTGTACCGGTACCAAGCTCACTATTCAGATCACCCATGATCTAAAAAGATTGAATAAAAAATACGGGATCGTGACTGCATGCGTGGGTGGCGGACAGGGAATCGCCGGCGTGATTGAAAATATAAATTAGGGTGGTTAAATCCTTTATTTGAAATTCTGTTGCTGGGCCGATCGGAATATTTTGAACCCTGACAGAACAGTTTCCGAATAAACTTTTATTGAATCAAATTGCGGTTAATAATAAAATAAAAACACTTTAATTTTCCCCTTAGAGACAGGCCTAACTAACCTCGAACATAAAATAGATTGTTTTTTGGAAAAGGCAGTCTTTTTTGTCACATGCGAATTCCTCTGGATAATCATACTTCAGAAAAGCAAATGATCACTGCTCTCGCCGGGTGGCTTTTTCCCAAGATGTTCATAGGCTTTATGGGTAGCCTCTCTTCCCCTCGGGGTGCGTTTTAGAAAACCTTCCTGAATAAGAAAAGGTTCATAGACTTCTTCCAAGGTGCCAGGCTCTTCGGATACGGCCGATGCAATGGTGGTAATGCCTACGGGTCCGCCCCTGAATTTATTGATGATCGTGAGCAGGATCTTGTTATCCATTTCATCGAGGCCGTGTTCGTCCACGTTCAATGCGCGAAGACTATGCTCTGTAATGGCCATGTCGATCACACCATTACTCAGGACCTGCGAAAAATCCCGAACCCTTCGAAGCAGACCATTGGCGATCCGCGGGGTTCCACGGCTTCTTCGGGATATTTCATTGGCTGCATCCGAAGTAATGACGGAACCCAGGATCTTTGCGGACCGGATGACAATTTTATATAAAATATCAGCGGTGTAATATTCAAGCCTTGATTTAATAGCAAACCTGGAAAGCAGGGGAGCCGTAAGAAGGCCGCTTCTGGTAGTCGCGCCGACAAGAGTGAAGGGATTCAAGCTGATCTGAATGCTTCTGGCATTGGGTCCGCTGTCAATCATGATATCTATGCGGTAATCTTCCATGGCTGCATAGAGGTATTCTTCAACGACTGTACTTAAACGATGGATTTCATCAATGAACAGAACATCATTCGGTTCAAGATTGGTGAGCAATCCGGCAAGGTCCCCGGGTTTTTCGATAACGGGGCCGGATGTTTCCTTAATTTTTACGCCCAGCTCCGCAGCAACAATTCTGCTCAAGGTTGTTTTGCCCAGTCCCGGAGGACCGTGAAACAGGATATGATCCAGGGCTTCCCCACGCATTTTCGCAGCCTTGATAAAAATCTTCAGGTTTTCAATAATCTGAGGTTGACCAGCAAAATCGTCAAGGGCCTGGGGGCGGATATTGTTTTCGAACTCCCTGTCAATATCGGTTAGCAAATCCTTCTCATTATTTAAATTGGGATTGGACATGGGATAAAATTAATGAATAAACAGCTCAATCCGCAACAAAGAAAATCGGAATATTTGTTTAGTTATTGTATATACAATCAAAAGAATATAGATTTGCACAATCATGAAAGCTTCAGAAAGCAAGTATTCCAAATGCCTCTACTTTACTAGCAATGCGCTGGCAAGAAAGCTGGATAAACTGGCCCAGGAAAGCTGGAAAAAGGTAAACCTTTCGCCAAGCCACGCGTATCTTCTTATGATGGTGATAGAAGAGCCGGGCATCCAGCCCAAGATTCTGGCAGAACACCTGCAGTTACAACCTAGTACCATTACCCGTTTGATGGAAAAGCTTGAATTGAAGAAATTGGTCATAAGAACAACGGAAGGAAAATTGACGAACGTATATCCGACGCCCAGGGCGAAGGAAATATTGCCCAGGCTGAATGAATGCCTCTCTGAATTTTACGGCCGTTACGCAGAGATGCTGGGCAAGGAGGAGAGCGGAAGATTGGTTCAGAATATGGTTAAAATGACAGATAAATTTGGGTCATGATCATTTTTTGGTTTTATACTTGTACATACAAGTTATTGAATCCCCTCTCATTAAATATAAAAAAATTGAAATCATGAAGTACCTAATCACCGGTGTGGCAGGTCATACCCCCAAACCAATTGTACTCTCTTTATTGCAGGCCGGTCTTCCACAGGAAATAGCAAAAAATTTTGCCGAAATGGGGTCGGCCATCCGAACGGGAAAATTGCTTGAAGAATATTGGAAACCGCATCCTGATAGTTCCGGTAAGACCAAACTCGAGGATTTTGCAAAATCTTTTGCCTCTGCTTATAACGCCAATTAGAATTATTTAACCATAAACCAAAAGACATGAAAGTAGGAGTCATTGGATCAGGTCAGGTCGGCCAGGTATTGGCCAAAGCTTTTCTTAGCGAAGGGCACCAGGTAATGATGGGAACCCGCGACACATCGAAAAAGGAGGTGGTAAAATGGGTAAAAGAAAACCCGCCCGGACAGGCGGGTAGCTTTTCGGAAACGGCCAAATTTGGGGAATTACTGGTACTGGCAACCATGGGTTCCGCCGCAGAGGAAACCATCAGGCTGGCAGGTCCTGAAAATTTCAGCAAAAAAACAGTGATAGACACCACCAATCCTGTCGCCCCCCTTCCGCCCACTCACGGGGTATTGCATTATTTTACAAGCCTCGAATCCTCCCTGATGGAAAGGATTCAGTCGGCTGTCCCTGAAGCTAAACTGGTAAAAGCTTTCAACAGTGTCGGGAATGCATTCATGTATAAGCCAAATTTCAAGGACGGCAAACCCACTATGTTCATTTGCGGAAATGACGATGCCGCCAAGAAAACAGTCAGTCAGGTACTGACTTCATTTGGATGGGAGCCCGAAGATATGGGAAGCGTTGAATCGGCAAGGGCAATTGAACCTTTATGTATGCTCTGGTGTATCCCGGGATTGCTCCGCAACCAATGGACGCATGCATTTAAATTATTGAAGGGGTAATTTTCTTCTAATGTTCTAAAAAGGAAATCCCTATTTTTTTTAAGGGATTTGTCATGGTTTAGATAAGATCCTTATGAAGTACGATGAGTTCAAATCGGCGATTTCCTCTCCTGCACCGCCTGCAGAGGTTTCCATCTATCTGAAAGCCCTGTGGTACGATGCGAAAAATGACTGGGAGCGATCTCATAACATCATACAGGAGTATGATACCAAAACGGCTTTCTGGATACATGCCTACCTGCATCGTAAGGAAGGGGATCCGGGAAATGCCAGCTACTGGTATCAGAAAGCCGGTCGGAAAATGCCCGGATATGATTTGGAAAAAGAATGGGAGGAAATTGTAAAACAATTATTGGATCAATAAATAATATACCTGTTCATCTGCAGGACCAGATCAGGGTCCGGGGAATTGATCAGCCACTGTTCTTTTTCCGAATATTTGCAGACCCCGGGGTAATCGCCTTCCCAGCCATCCATATTGAAAATTATTTGAAAATGAAGGTGTGGGGGCCAGTTTCCATTTTCAAAGCGCATTCCGAATTCTGAGAATACCTCTCCTTTTTTGATCCAACTTCCCTGCTGCAAATTTTTCAGCGAATTAAGGCTGAGGTGTCCATAAAGGGTATGAAAGCTCAATCCGTCCAGATGATGGGTAAGAATTATGGTGGCCCCATAATCCCCATCCTGGTGATTGAATGCAAAACTGTGAACCAGGCCGTCAAGAGGTGCCATGACCCTGGTCCCGTCCGGCCCCCAGATATCCGTTCCCAGATGCAGGCGGCGCGGTTCAGTATCGGTATCAAAATGTTTACTGCGCGCGTATAGGGTTCGTAATTCACCATATCCCCCTATCCCGTATTTGCAGTGGTGCTTTTTTAGGTTTCCCTGGATGTATTCCGAAAAGCTTTCTGTATCGGCAATTTGTTCAAAGGCAAGTTCTTTATTCCGGTCTGTAAAATCAAAGGAATATAACTTATCTGTCAGCGGGTCGAAAGGAACGGGCGGGTGAAATAACTCTTTTTTTTCCTGCAGCAGATGGGTCATTTCAATTGTTTTTTGTGTTTGTATGATCCAATTTACCGGTTGGATGTTTCATCCGCTTAGTTCCCGGACCTTATAAAATCGGCCAGTAATTTCATTCTGAAATACAGATTGCTCATCATTAAGGAGATATTATTTTTTACTTTTTCCACGGTGCCGCCGTTCATTTTTTTAATATTTCTAAGTTCAACGATTTTCTCGTCTATCTTATCAATTAATCTCGCTGCTGTCCAACCCAGATATTTTTTATTGCGTTCCTCATTTACATCTCCGGGCTGAATTGAGCCTGCCTTTAGTTTTTTAAAGGAGAAATTTTTTTTCACCGCCGATTGGATCGCTTCGTTGGCCAGCAGGTCGATCATATTGTCATAGGTTACATTATTCAAAAAACCATTTTTAAACACGTTCAGGTTGTTTCGCAATTCCATGATGAGTTGTTTTTTCTGAACATCATTTGTACGTGATTTTTTGTGCAGAAATGCAATCAGATCTTTTAAGGAGCTTATTCCGGTATTTAGCCATTCCATACATTAAAAGTAAAATTTTCTCTATGGATTTACCTGCAATTAACACTAAATTTTTTAGTATATTTGGTTCAGGTTTTCCGAAGCGAATTATCTTCAGCGAATGATAGCCCATTTTGATCTCGATGCCTTTTTTGTTTCCGTGGAGTGTCTGAATGACCCAACCCTTAAGGGGAAGCCTTTGCTTGTGGGGGGCCATCGGGAAAGGGGTGTTGTGGCCGCCTGCAGTTATGAGGCCAGGAAATATGGAATTCATTCTGCCATGCCCATGAAGACGGCCACCCGGTTATGTCCGCAGGCAATCGTGGTAGGAGGGAGCAGGGAGGCCTATACAAAATATTCAAGATGGGTCACCGAAATCATTTCCGAAAAGGCACCCTTATTTGAAAAAGCCTCCATCGACGAATTTTATCTTGATCTTGGCGGCATGGACAAGTATTTTGATCCCTACCAGTGGACGATCGATTTGCGCGAAAAAATAATTAGGGAAACAAATCTTCCTATTTCATTTGCCCTGGCCGCCAATAAAATGGTAGCTAAAATTGCCACCGATGAGGCTAAACCCAATGGATATCTGCAAATACCAGCTGGCAGGGAGAAAGAATTTTTGGCTCCTTTGACCGTAAATAAAATCCCCGGGATTGGCAAACAGGCTCACCGGGTCCTGCAGGAGCTGGGAATTGAGACGATCAGGGATCTGCAGGAACACTCCGCGCAGTGGCTTGAAGCACGTCTTGGACAACAAGGCGCACAGTTATGGGAGAAGGCCAACGGGATCCACCGGGGAGAGGTGGTCCCTTATCATGAGGCAAAATCTGTTTCAACCGAAAACACTTTTAATGAAAACAAATCAGATCTCCGTTTTTTATTGAATGAAGTGGTCCGGATGACAGAAAGAATTGCCTATGAACTCCGCCGGGATAATAAAACAGCCGGTTGCATTGCCCTAAAGATTCGGTATCCCAATTTTGAAACGACTTCGCGGCAAACTTCGATTCCCTATACTTTTTATGACCATGAATTGATCCCCCAGGCTAAAGATTTGTTTCACAGGCTTTATCGCAAAGGACAACCTGTCCGGTTATTGGGCGTCCGGTTAAGCGAATTGACCGATCAGGCCCTGCAAACCAATCTGTTTGAGAATACGGCAAAAAAAACAGGGTTGTACAGGGCCATCGATGACCTGAAAAATCGTTTTGGCAGTTATTCGGTCAAAAAAGCAGGCGGCCTGTAAATTTTTTTTCAAAACAGTCTACCTTATTAATAGGGAATTAATATCTTCGTGATCCTTTGCCAGTTTTTCAATATTATTTTTTAACCAAAAAGTTATTATATGAGTTTACGTTTAGGGGATGTTGCTCCCAACTTTAAAGCAAAAACGACAGCCGGAGATATTGATTTTTACGAATTTCTCGGGACAAGCTGGGGGATCTTATTTTCCCACCCGGCAGATTATACTCCTGTATGCACTACAGAATTGGGCAAGACGGCCTTATTGCAGGGAGAATTTGCGAAACGCAATGTTAAAGTTCTCGCCTTAAGCGTTGACCCCTTGGAAAAACACCTGGGCTGGGTTAACGATATCAACGAAACACAAAAAGTTAATGTGAACTTCCCCATTATTGCCGATGAAGACAGGAAGATCTCTCTCTTATATGATTTTATTCATCCCAATGCGTCGGCCACAGCGACTGTCCGTTCTTTGGTGGTGATAGGTCCGGACAAGACAGTTAAATTGATCATTACCTATCCCGCTTCCACCGGTAGAAATTTTCACGAAGTATTGCGCGTAGTCGATTCCCTGCAATTGACGGCTAACCACAGCGTGGCGACTCCGGCTGACTGGAAACAGGGAGAGGATGTAATCGTCGTTCCGGCCATTTCCACGGAGGATGCAATCAAGAAATTCCCCAAAGGAGTAAAAGTGGTAAAACCTTATCTTCGTTACACCCCTCAGCCGAATTAAGATTAATGTCGAAAAGGATATGCAATTTTCAATCTGATCCTGTCACCGCCGGAGGCGGTGACTTTTTTTGGCCATGATCTTAAAGTCAATAATGATCAAATCAGTATTTGTAATTGCCTAAACAACTTCAGAGTATCTCTCTCTGGGGCGGTCAACTTCTTGCAAAAATGGGTCGTCAATTCGAAGCGAAAACCTAGGGTGAGTCTGACCAAAAGTTTCAATAAAAGGGTGATGAATTTCCTGGAAAATCCATCCGGATTTGCTCTAAAGTCAAGTATTTATTTTAACAATTTACATTTTCAAAACCTCAGGCCCATGGCTATATAGGGGTAAAATCCTTCATCCGAGATCCCTGCTAAGGCCCTGACCACCAGCATTTCAGCCGGTGCAAAATAAAACCCTCCGCCATAACCGCTATGCCATTTGCCGGAATGATCGTTGTTTTCCCAAACTCTTCCAATATCATAGAGGCCAATCAAACCAAATTGCCCCGGCAGGATATAGCTGCCCAGGTCTGCTAATTTAATTCTTACTTCAAAATTATTATATAACATGTGGAGACCTGCGAAGCGAAATTGCCTGTAACCTAAAAGATTTCCATGGCCTCCCAGGAACAAACTTTGATAAAATGCCTGTTTCCCGACCGTAACTCCTCCTCCCAATCTGTCCGCAACCACAATAGTTGATTTTGGATTTACACTTTTAAACAAGCTGATTTCGGAAATCAATTGTACGAAGGATTTTGAATAAGTATTCAATCCGGTATATCCATGTATCCTCAAATTGAAGTTTGACCCCCATGTTGGCAGCAGCTTATTATTTCTTTTATCACTTTCAAAATCGATGGCAATGCCGGCATGCCCTTTGTCTTTAGCAATAATCGCACTGTCATAGGTACCTATGCTCGAAGGAGAGGCTAACTCGATAAATCTGCCCCTGTTTTGAACGCTGTCAAAATGATAATATTGAAAGGACGGTCCGATGCTGATACTTGTTTCTTTTTTATTCCCCCATCTTACAGCCGGTTCAGCATTATAAAGAGTGAATCTTGTGCGGTAACGGATCCTGTAATTTCCCGTTTTATCAAAAACAGTCTCATTGCCCAATCCAAAGAAATTCTGTACATTGATTGGTGCAAATACATTGGCCTTCAGAACGAAATCGGCATTCCCTATCGTTTTGAGCCATTCTCCTTTATACCTGATCCTGAACGCAGTGGTTGAAAATGAATGGGCAACATCCAATTGTTGCATACTTGCATAAGGCTTCTTTCTAAAACCCTGTTTGATTAATCTCAAGCCTGCTCCCAGTATAAATCCATCGTCGAGATTGTAACCCGTTGATAACACAGGAGTAGCCACGTTACGCAGATTGCTTGCTGCAATAGCCGTATTGGCAGTATCATTTGATAAATGTTTCCTAAATCTGCCTGTATTCCCGGTAAAACTTGCATTCGTTTCTTTTTCATAAACCTGCACCTTCTTATTACTTTCAATAAGATGATATTTCTTGGTGCCTTCTCCTCCAACTATCCGTAATTTGATGGGGGCATTTTTATTATTGATTATAATACTGTCATTTCCTTTGGCGATGAACAACCGGATTTCCTTTGTTGTGGAGGGATCATATATTCTGGAAAACAAAAGTTCTTTTGGTTCCCCACTTTTTGATAATTTGTGAATAGTAATTTTCATGCCTTTGTCGGGCGCGTCGGTTACTTCAACCAGTTCGTTTTTATCTGTAGTTTGAATAAAGCCAATTTTATTCAGGAAATGATAATAAATGTCCATCGCTCCAAGCAGATTATCTCTTCTTGCCTTTAATGTCTTAAACAAATCGACATGTCTTATGTCATAGGCAGATTTTGGCAATTGTTTCAAAGATGCTTCAATTACACTGTCCGAAATGGCGGCAATAAACTCCCGGGTAATATGCATCCATTCATCATAAGTGAATTGATTCAGGAACCTTTCATTCAGGTCTGTACTAAAATATAGGAAGGTGGCCGGATTTCTGATACTTGGTTTAAAACCTTCCAGGAAAGGTGCAATCCAGGGAAATGATGCGAAGGAAGGGAAAAGGCCCTGATTTATATATAGAGCCTGGTCGCGGTCGCGCGGAACGGGAACAAAACGTTTGCCCTTACCATTTTTTTCTGCAAAAAAACGCCACTGGTCTCCATGTCTGTCCCAATCGCCGATATACAAATCCAGCAATCGGGCTCGTAAAAATGTGGTACTGTCAAAACTGTTATTATTATCCTCATTCAATTCTTTCAACATTTTAGAGATATTATCAGATTTTCCCAAGGGTTCTCTTTCCTCCAGCAGACAAACCTTATTCGCAAAGGTTTTGGAGTATATTCCCAACTCCTTATCGGGCGCTACTACACCAATAATAGGATGTGCGTGCGGAACTTGCACAGCCTGCGCTAGGAAGGGCACTATAAGCGCAGAATAAGGGTGTTGTGCAGACATTGCGTCATTCAAAATATCTTGGGCAAATGTTTCCCTCAATGATTCTGGTAACAGTACATTTGGATATTTTTCAACACTTCTCAGAACCCACTCTTTCCCATTTTTATCTTTCAGGCGAAGAGATCGCGTTTGATGACCGCCCCCCGGGCCGATTATGGTAAATCCACCGTTAATTTCTGAAATCCTGATTGTTTTGAATTTTGTTGGGCTGGCCCATTCCTTGCGGTAATTTTCACCAAATAACGTCCGATGCAGATGGCCGGGCTTCGCGAATCCTGCATGAGTGCTGACCACAAGGCTATCAGGAAGATTAGAAGACATTAATGAGTCTTCATGTATTTGTAAGCCAATGTATGGCTGTACAAAGTTAAAAGCAGATTGCCACTTTTCGTCCGTGTATGAATAATATGAAAAGCGGATACTGTTATTGGCCAGCAGGTCGGCGGCTATAAAGCCTGGTGCTTTGTTCGCATATAAAGCGTGTTTGCCTTTTTTTACAAATCCTTTTTTGGCACCTGAGCCGCTTATTACCTGTATCTGCTTATTTTTTATGAATTGCAGGCTGTGATCATGCCCGGCAACATGTATTAGGTTGGGAAATCCCGAAAACACCGTGTCGATCTGCTTTATCATATCCTTATACAGCGGGTGTCTCACATCCTGGGGGTTGGCAAAAATTTTTCTTAAGATAGGGTAAAGCGATCCTAAAACAGGAATGGGTATGTATAGTGTTTTAATTGCGGCTGTCAGGGGAAAAATATGGTCCTTTAAAGAAAAATAACCGCCATGCATTCCATAAGTCTGAAAGGGATGATGGGAAGCAAGCATAATGACTTTATAGCGGTTTTTATACACCAATTCCTGCATTTTTTCAATCACATTCGCTTTAGTTTTGCAGCTACATTCTGCATCAGGGTTCTCTTTCCCGAATGGATAGAGCCACCATTCTGAATCAAATGCGATTATCGTCAAATTGTCTGACAGGTTGATTTCAACCGGGTCGGGACAGCCGTTGACCGGAACCAGCATGAGCAATGAATCATGCTGTGATTCCAGGTAGGCCCATTGCTGTTTTATTTTTCCAAGACCCTTTGGCCCTGATTGATCCCAATCACGGTTGCCAGGGATAAAATAAACCTGCGCGCCTTTGCTGCGCATGGGCATAAACTGCGATTGCAAAATTTGTCTGGTAGTTTCTTCTTCTTTGCCGCCGGGCAGGCCCATTCCCCGAGGGTAAATATTATTCCCCAGATACAATATAGTGGTCCTGCTTGGGATGATGTGATTGGCGGCACCCGCCAGCACCAATTTTTGCTGTATATCTATTTGTCCTGCATCACCGATAAGAATCACACGATGACGTACGGAGTCCTGGCCATGCAAGAACATTGTTGAATAAACAAGGATAAATAGTAAAAGTATTCTTATACTCATAAAAAAAAGATTAGAACCATAGGTTACTGTTTAAATAATTTATTGCTCAGCCAATGGCACAAATACCTGCTGCCTATACCAACGATTATGCCACCAAGCATATCGCTTGGATAATGTTTGCCGAGATACATTCTTGAATAACCCACTGATCCCATAAATAAGCTGGAACTACCACATACCATTTTTTATAATCTAATGCTAAAGCAGTAGCCGTGGCAAATGCCAAGGTAGCATGCCCGGAAGGGAATGAAGTGCTTTCAGGAATCTCATTTTTCCAACATGATTCCATTAATAGTAAATGTTTTTACTATTATTTATTCCACTTTAACAGGCAGCCTTCTAATTCTTAATGAAATTTTCACGCTCTAACATAATGAAAAAAACCCGTCATTCTTTTGTTTTATTGAAGTTTTTATAAAATTTATGCGGTTGCAGCATCCGTTATGGCATATTGATGGGCGTTGCTGTTGATGAAAAAAAAATTCTTTCTATTTCAATGATGAATTAATTTTGACTGGTTCAAGCAAAAGCATTGTAATTAAAGTTATTAACTTCCAAAAACAGATCTATAAACGGCATAATAATTATACCAATTCTATTGGTTGTTTTTTCCTCTACACAACTGCATAAAAAGAGCAATAGTAAGGTCTCAAATATTGCTTTCACCTCATTCTATTATGATTTAGAACATCCACAAAAGACCTGGATTCTTTCAGATGATTTGAATGAGATTTCGGGGAATGATTGGCTGGACAAAAACCACCTGCTGGTTATCGAGGATTTACATCCCATTCTTTATTTTCTGCGGATGGATAGTATGGCTGTTATAGAAAAAAAAACAACTTTCCTGGGGCTTCCCGACAAAAAATTTGATCTTGAAGATGTTACAACTATAAGCGACACAATTTATGCATTGTGGAGTCATGGGGTTATATATAAAATAACTGGCTGGAAAAGCAACATCCAGGTAAAAGAAATAAGAACTTTTTTGAATAAAAACAACAACCCTGAAGGTATATGTTATGATCCGGTATCGCATAATTTATTGTTGGCATGCAAAGGGGAGACGGGTATAAGAACAGAAAAAAAATCTACCCGGGCCGTGTTTGAATTTGATACAGGTGGAGATAGCCTGAAAATCATTCCTTTCCTGCTGATCCACAAATGGCAGTTTGACCGGATATCGCCTGTAAATATTGATTTTAATCCCTCCGCAATCGCGGTTCATCCTCAAACTCATGAAATTTATATACTCTCCACGAGAGGCAGTAAATGTATGGCGGCATTTACCCATCAGGGTGACCTCATATCTGTACAATCAATAAATCCTGAATTGTTACCGCAGCCGGAAGGTATTTGCTTTGCTCCGGATGGCGTTTTATACATCAGCTCAGAAGGAAAGAAAGGTGCCGGCCGGATCTGTAAGTTCATACCATTTAAAAAATGATATGGGCGAGGGAACGGAGAAATAACTTTATAATGTTTGTTAATGATTTTGATTTTAAAATTATTCATTGATTTAATTCTTCTGGGTATCGTCATAGGCCCCTCTACAATAATTCACTTTCCAAAGATCATACCGTCTGAATTGCTTTTTGAGTCTTTTTA
>Ga0207127_10242_pt1 | contig 12343 bp, 9 predicted proteins | sample Alteio_BWMinHeat_17_FD_153574 | JGI IMG/M metagenome (GOLD analysis project Ga0207127, IMG submission 153574) | Enriched cells from forest soil in Barre Woods Harvard Forest LTER site, Petersham, Massachusetts, United States -... | ecosystem: Environmental > Terrestrial > Soil > Temperate forest >...
AGTGTATATGTTTCCCGGGCGGTGGCTGACGCTCTGACTGAAGAGGAGTTGTCAGCAGCACTTTCGCATGAACTTGCGCATGTACGTTCTTATGACAACTTGAAACAAGTCCTGATGAAAATCATGGCGCCGCCCGAATGGTTTCGTGGACTGCAATCCACCGGAGAGGCATGGATGCGCGCATCGGAAGTCGCCGCCGATGAAAGGGCGCTGGCTCAAGGGGCATCCGCACTGGAGCTTTCATCTGCGTTAATAAAAGTGGGGCGACTATCCCGGGCAAGCATCACGGCAAACAATGCGGAAAACAACATGCCTGGTTCGCTCGCCGCGTCGCACCTGGTCCCTTGCAGATGCAGTTCGGCCACGCAGACCCGCGCAGCGCATCTGCGTGATCTACTGGAGAACGGAACAGTAATGCCACCCGTTCAGGATTCCAGCAGAAGGAAAGTTGTTACTGCGGTGGCACTTATCGTGGCTGCTTATCTGGGTTGTCTGGCGACCCTTCTTCCCGCCGTGCATGAAGCGCTGGAATTTCTGGTGCGGTAGTCGTCGTCTCTAGATAGCATCAAGTCTAATTACCTCGCCTATACTGATCTGGTAGTGATGAAGGCTTTCCATCTCGGATTGATTGCTGTGGTTAGCGCCATACTTTTGAGCGGAGCCAGCACGTGGTGGCAACCTGCAGCTGGTCAGGACGTCCACTCCCAGATGGAACGCGCCGCAAAGCTCAAAGCCGATGGCAATATGGAAGAAGCGCGCAAGGTATTTGACGCTCTTCTGGCTCAGTTGCGCTCCCGCGGAGCTTCGTCGGAACTAACCGATGTGTTGAATAACCTCGGCGATATTGCCAATAACTCCGGGCAATATGATCGCGCGGTGGAGCTAGCGCGAGAAAGTGCGGACGTATGCCGCAAACTGGGGAACACATCCTGTGAAGCGCAGGCCTTGAACGACGAGGGGTTGGCCTATTCCAATGGCGGAAAATATTCAGAAGCCGGCCAGGCGCTGGAAGAAGCGCTCAACATGAGCGCCAAGGCGAATGACGGACATACCATGGTGCTGGTGCTCAACAATCTTGGCAACGTTTATTACTATGAGGCCAGATATTCAGAGGCGTTCAAGGCCTATGATGCCGCTGCCGCGCGCGTGGAGAAAGAGAACGACGTCGCGTGGGCAAGAGCATGGCGCGCCATTACCCGTTTGAATCTGGCCACACTCTACCAGCGTCTGGGGAACGACCAGCGCGCCATCAATGTGTATCACACAACGCTGGATAACGTGCACGATCTTACCCCTCGCGAAGTCGCGCATGTTCTTGCCAATCTCGGTGTCCTCTACCGCCGCATGGGCAATATTGAAGAGGCCATCAAGAACTATCACGACGCTGAGAAGTTTTACAGCCGGCAAAAGGATATCGATGGCGAACTCGGAGTATTGAAGAACATTGGTATTGCGCAGGTATTGGACCTGGGCAAGCTGGGCGAGGCTTTGAAGACGTTTGAGCAGGCACGCAAACTTGCGGAAGCCAGCAAGAACCAGCGTGAATCCATGCAGGCGCTGTTGTATCAGGCGGAAACGTTGCGTCGCATGGGCCGGTTCGTCGACGCAAAGAGAGATTTCGAAACATCGTTGGCGCTTTCCATTCAGCTTGGAACGGTAGAAGAGCAATGGAAGGCGCTTTATGCACTGGGGCGGATTGCGCTGCAAGATGGCCAGCGGGACGAAGCAGAGAGCAAGTTTCGTGCCGCCATTGAAAAGATTGAAAGCCTTCGTTCAAAGTTGCAACTCTCACGCCTGAAGTCTGATTTTCTCGCCGACAAGCGCGACGTATATGACGCGCTCATCAAGTTGCTGCTGGAACGGAATGATGCGGCCGCGTCGCTGGAGTTCATGGAGCGCAGCCGTGCGCGAGTTTTTCAGGATAAATTTTTCGCCGCCGGCGTCACTTCTGGTTCACTGACTCTGCCGTCATTGCAGAAGCGTCTGGACGGACACACAGCCCTGATTGAGTTCTGGACCGGTCCCGATGCCATCGCTGCCGTGTGGCTTACCCATGATTCCAGTGGAATTGCACGCAAGAATTTCTCTGCAGAAGAAATGGATAAATTCGCGCGCATGGTTGATGGACTTCCGGAGAACCTGGGCAATGATTGGCGAGCTGGTTTTCAGAAGCTCGCCGCGCTTCTGCCGGATGGCGTTGTTCCTTTTCAAGGTAGTAGCTATGAGCATTTGCTGATTGTGCCGGATGGATTTTTGAGCATGATGCCTCTCGAACTCGCGCCATCTGCTCCCGGTGAAGCCCTCATCGAGCACCATGAACTCAGCTATCTTCCCAGCGCAGTGCTGCTCTTGCGTGGAGCGTTACAACAAAGCCGCATTGTGGGATTGCCGTGGCAAAACCAGCTTGTTGCTTTCGGCGATCCATCAGTTGTCGGCAACGGCGAAAGTTCAGTACTTGCGTCGCGAAATCTGCCGGACAGTCCCAATGCTCTGACTGCGTTGCCAAGTTCCGGCGAGGAGATTCGTGGTATCGCCAGCATGAGCGCTGGTCGCGCCAGGCTTTACCTTCGCGATTCTGATCGCAAGCCGGATTTCAAACAGTATTCAGGCTCTCGCGCTGCGCTGCTGCACGTAAGCACGCATGCCATTGCTGACATGGATAATCCGGAACGCTCTCGACTTCTGTTTTCTCCCGACCAACTCGGCGAACCCAACAATTATTTATTCCTTAAAGAACTTTATGACCTCGATCTTCGCGGCGTCAGCCTGGCTACGCTTTCTGCTTGTGATACCGAGCGTGGACGCCTTCAACCAGGGGAAGGTGTTCAGGCGTTCAGTCGTGCGCTGCTTGCCGCTGGATCACGCTCTGCTTTAACCACGTTGTGGCGAGTGCCAGACCAGCCAACCTCAGCCTTCATGCAACAGTTCTATTACTACTTGCTCAAAAAGCACAAGACCAAAGCCGAGGCACTGCGTTTGACCAAACTCGAGTTCCTTCACGCCGGCGGCGAACTTGGACATCCAAAGTTCTGGGCCGCGTTTGTGCTCAACGGAGAAGGAAGAGAACCTGTACCTCGTTTTCTCCCCTGGCAGGCAATCATTGCGCCCATACTTCTCGTATTTGCCGTGATCGTTGTGGCAGTCCAACTCCGCAAACGCCGCTCCGTGACCGCCTCAGCGGCGAGCACCGCAGTCCGTGTATAAGGTGCGCTACTCGCCGCGAAGTCAATCGCCTCTTCTTCATTTTGCCAGGACCGGTACAACGTTACCTGTCGCATCGTCACCCATCAGTCCCAGCACCTGAATCGGCTGAGCTGAGGTTATACGAACAGCAACGGCTGCATTGGCTCCCTGCGGAAACAATTCAGCCAGATCGCGTGTGGTCCTGCTCACCGCCGGTAATGGGATCGTGATCGACCCAAGCACCTGGTTTCCCGCAGAAAGCATTTCTACGGTCGCTTGCCCGGCGACTGCTCCGGGATTTTGCAGCGCCAGCGCTGTAAATGTGTTTGCGTTACGGCGCCAGTTCAAAGTTGCCGACGTGAAGGTTTGTCGTGAAAACAGCGGATAGCACTCCGCAACCAGCGCGTTCAAGCTTGTTCCAACTGGCTGTGTGCGCAGGTAAGAGAAGTAACCCACCACCGCGCCACCTTTATTTCTTACCCTGAAACGGACTCCATCCAACTGCACCGCCACCGGTAGCACCACATCCATCTCCGTAGGAGATACGAAACTGAAATTGCCCCGGGCAAGCGCTACCCCTTCCATCGTCACCTGTGACTCTGGATTAAATCCCGATCCGATTACCCTGATGTGTGTACCCGCTGGCTGTAGTCCGCCTCCGGGAATAATGTCTGAGATAGAAAGTGTTCCACCAATCGTCAGCCTGCCGTCGTGTATTTCTTGTGGATATGGCTGACCGGATGGATCAGTGAAGAATGTGTTTCCCAGATCAATGCTAAGAGGGAATTGCGAACCCACAACCGCGTTGGGCAATACTGGAAACGTCATGGTCAGGATCGGATAGTCCGTGTTGGGATCAGTGCCGAACGATGCGAGCGGAGATGTGGTGGTCACTTGAATACCGGAATTGCTGACAACAGCCACGCCCGCGGTCACGCCCACCCGATCATTCAAAGCGATACCGCGTACCGGTCCAAGCGCTCCTGCCGAGGCCCGCGGACGAGTACTTCCGTTGCCGATTGGCTTAGGCTCGGTCAGCATCAGTTGAAACTGAAATAAGCCCCCGGGCGGAATGATTGAATCTTGTACTTTGAGTGAGACGCCGGGGAACGGAGTTGGTGCGGGTTCTTTGGCCTGTGCGAAAACGGAAAGTATGAAAACAACGGTAAGGGCCAGAAACACCAAAGTGTTCCCGACCCGGGTTTGGATACGGTTTGAACCTTTCATTTCTCTCCAACGCGGGGACTTTCTCTTGCGGGGATACTTCGCCTGGAAAACGTCCTCTGAATTATTGCTGATTGCGGGTTATAGCAAGCCGAAATCGACCCTCGCCCGTGGCGAGCTCCTTGCCGGTAGAGTCAAGCGCTGTGACTTTCCATGTCAAAGGCTTTCCGGGATGTATCTTCGACTTGAGTTCCGGGCCAACCGTCAGATTGTTCTGATTTGATTGACCTTGCCAGACCAGTGCGTGATCAATATCTGTTGCATTGATCACAACGGAGTAGCTGGTGGCGCCCTTAACTGCTTCCCAATTCAGATGCTCCGGCGGCTGTACGAGATCGCCCGTCGGATTAATCAGACGAATCTCTCCGGAACGCAGCGGACTGTTTCCAATGCTGTGATCGATTGACGGTTGCTGAAAATGTTCAGACTCGTAGAACGAAATGCCGAGCGTAATGGCGGCAATCACCGCGGCCGCGGCGGCCATATACGGAAGACGAAACGTGGAGCGCCAGAAGGGCATTGCCTGCCGGACCGGCTTGGCGGCTTCTTTCTGATTACGCTGCAGTTGCGCGGCGATCCATGCCACGGCTGCGCCTTCGTCCGCGGAAGCCTCGCCGTATTCGAACTTGCGCAGCATCGCCAGCTCTGTCTGGCAGTGCGGGCAGGTTGCAACATGGTTCTGGGTCTTCGGATCCTTTGCCGTGCCTTCCATCACCTGTTCCAGCATCTCTATGCCCGGACATTCATTGGTGGCGGAAACTGCATCCTGCCAGATCTTCGAGTTATTGTTGTTGGCGGCCATGGTAGTTGTTCCTTCCGTCGTATCTTTCCTGCTACCTGCTACTTATGCTCTTGCTTTCCAGCGCTTTACTGCTTTGTCCAGCTTTCTCTTTGCACTTACCAGATACGCTTTGGCGCCGCTGGCATTGTCCAGATTCAACATACGTGTAATCGCATCCAGCGGAAGTTCTTCCGCAAAATGGAGCGTGAAGACCTGCTTTTCCAGTTCTTCCAGCTCCTCGTTGACGAATTGGCGAGCGATTTCCGTTAGCTGTTTCCGTTCCGCTGTCTTCAGCGGGTTGTCTGAAGTCATGTCCGGCAAAGTGTCAATCACCGTCTCATCCGTATCCATCTCCGGCATGCTGTTGCGTGACCGGATGGCATTGAGGCTGTGATTGCGGGCGATGGAGTAGAGCCAGGTTGAAAACTTCGATTGTCCCTTGAAATACGGAAGGTTCTTGTAAGCCTTGGCGCAGATTTCCTGGGCCAAATCAGCGGCAGATTCACGGTCGCCCGTAAATCCCAGACACCAGCGCGCCACCTTTACATGATGGCGGCGGAAGAGTTCATTGATGTACTGTTCCGCCTGCTGCGTGTCGGCCTCTTCACGATATTTGGTGATGAGGCTTTCATCTGAAAGGTCTTCCCAGCGCATTCCGGGGATTATAGCAATCGGAGTGCTGGCTGGTTTCCTGGGCGAACCGGCATTGTCACGTCCCGGCAACAAAACCGGTTCACCATGGCTCTGACCCTCCAGCGCTTCTCTACGCTCCATTACCGGACGGTTTGGGTTAACATCCGCCCGAAGGGGGTACATAGAAGGAGCGATGGTCGTCTGCGCAGCCACTTTTCAAATTCCTCCCGAACACTGTGTAAGACACTGAGCCTAAGGTTGCCGGAACAGCTTTTTCACCAGGATTTAATAGGGCCCCCACCCCCTCCCGTTCATCCCACCCGATCCCAGTCATCCCAATTTGGCGTGGGTTTGAGGATTAAAGGTTTGAGCATTTAGAGCCTTCAGCCATACTCGTGTGGAACAGCCGCCCTCGGCCGTTCAAATATCCCTCCGTGCTCCTCAGTGTTCTCTGTGGTTAAAGGTCGTGCCTTTTCCGATCTCGCGCGATGTCGTGCGATCCCGGCGATCTTTTCAATTTCCCGATTACCAAATTATTCAATCTCGGCCGGGGTACCCCCCGCCATCCATCCCACCCGATCCCAGTCATCCCAATTTGGCGCGGGTTTGAGGATTAAGGGTTTGAGCATTTAGAGCCTTCAGCCATACTCGTGTTGGAATAGCTGCCCTCGGCTGTTCAAATTTCCCTCAGTGTTCTCTGTGGTTAAAGATCGTGTCTTTCCCGATCTCGGCGATGTCGTGCGATCCCGGCGACGCCGGCGATCTTTTCAATTTCCCGATTACCAAATTACTCAATTACCCAATTACCCAATCTCGACCGGGGGTACCCCCGCCATTCATCCCACCGAATCCCAGTCATCCCAATTTAGCGTAGACTTCGAGCGCAACTCGTGTGGAATAGCTGCCCTCGGCTGTTCAAATTTCCCTCCGTGCTCCTCAGTGTTCTCTGTGGTTAAAGATTGTGTCTTCCGATCCCGGCGATGTCGTGCGATGACGTCGATCTCGGCGATTCCTCCACTATGCCTCACCTTTGCTCGCGAAACAAATGATCTTAAGTACTTCGGCACAAAGCGGCATAGACTCACACGATTGCTTTCGCACTGAGAGTTTTGTCAGTTGCTCCGGCACCGTCGAATTCCTAAATTTGCCGTGTCCGAGCGCATCTTGTTAGCGAGACATGAAACTGCTGACCGTAGCCGCCGTAGCGAAGCGGCCGCGGCGCGCTGTTCCTGCCCGTCTCACTATCGGTCGTCAGGTACTGCGCGCCTCTCAACCGTAGTTGGAGAATCCGGCGATCAGGAAGGTGTTATGAAAAAAGTCCTTATTCTGACGGCTGTGACCGAACTGCTGACTGGCCTGACCCTGCTTGTGTATCCCCCCATCCTGGTCCGGCTATTGTTCGACTCTGAAATCGCCGGCGCGGGTCTCATAGCCAGCCGGATCGCCGGCATCAGCCTGATCTCATTGGGAGTGGCTTGTTGGCCGGACCGCAACACGCTCCGGCCGTTCTTTGGGATGTTGACCTACAATTTTTTCGTAACTCTGTATCTCGCTTACGTTGGGATCAGAGGTGACGTGGGGATTCTCCTGTGGCCAGTCGTTGCACTTCACGCAGGGCTCTCCGTCCTTTTGCTGTGGGCGCGGCGCAAGGAACGAGATTCCACCGGGCGGATGGCAGGCAACCCCTCCATAATTGACGAAAGCATCAAGAAGGTCGCTTGATCATCGTGCGCAGATCGACTTGCGACACTCGTGGATCGAATATAGGTAGCGAGAATAGCCGAGTCTTCTATTGTTTCGGGCGAGGCCGACTCGCGCGCCGAGCCCGTAGTGACAGGAGCCCGTCAACCTTCCCACGTTCCACGATCCCAAGCGGTTTGGAGCGCAGCGACAAGAATGAATCGCCATTAAGGGCGAGGCCGACTCGCGCGCCGAGCCCGTAGTAACAGGAGCCCGTCAACCTTCCCACGTTCCACGATCCCAAGCGGTTTGGAGCGAAGCGACAGGGAATGAAACGCCGTTAAGGGCGAGGCCGACTCGCGCGCCGAGCCCGTAGTAACAGGAGCCCGTCAACCTTCCCACGTTCCGCGATCGCAAGCGGTTTGGAGCGAAGCGACAAATAACGCAGCGCCGAAGGCGCGAAATTACGTAGCCCAGGCCGTGAGGCCTGGGTGGATATCGACATGAGGACGAGCCCCGAAGGGGCGGCATAGGAGGCGACCGAGAAAATCTCAAACAAGGCTAAGTCGTTTCCCAGACCGCAACCACGATCCATACATAACAGGGCATGACTTCAGTCATGCCGAACGCGACAAGAATAAATCTGGCGATTCGACGTGAGCGTAGCGAATGAGAGTCGCCACTTTCGCCTCCCAACTCCTGCTAACGAGGACGAATGAACCTGGAAATCCTGTTCCGTAAAATGAACGAGTCTTTCAACATCTCCCAACGGCGCCTTGTGCGGAAGGAAAATGAATAACGGATCTCCTTCTGAAGTCCCGGCACTCGCCTGAAGTCGGGCGGAGGGACGAAAAGTTCGGGCTTATGCGGAGTTTCAGACAATTCCGTGATCTCGTCGTGACTGACGTTTTCGTGAATTCTTTCAATCCCGGCGTCGTCGCAGAAGAAAGATTTGTGGATCCGCGTCGCCCGAACCATGAATCCTGTTTCTCGGTTGCCCGTCTCCGTGAATTTGTAATCGTCTCTCTCTCCGTTGTTAAGAGACAGGACGTGATAGAAGCTGCCGGACTTCGTCGGATGCAGTGTTACCCATGCTGCCGGCGCATCTATGTACCATCCATCGCACTCGGACTCGCTCAACAATTGCGAATCTCGGGTTTGACTGATCTTCGTGATGACATGACGAGCAAGGTAGCCCCACGTCTGCCGACGTTCACCGGTGTCGATGGTTTCAGTGTGGATGTGAACTGTTAGTCCCGTGCGCTTGAGTGGCTGAATATGTCGAGGCTTCAGCCACGCAGGGCTGCCGTATTGATTCGCTCGAAAGGCAGTGTAGACGCGCGCCGCAAAGTCTAGTTCGAAAGCATAACCTAAGTCGCGATTATGGATATACCCGCGCAACGGACCATACTCATAGTGCAACTTGGTCGGAGGGGTGGTAACGCTTTGTCCAGTGCAACTGCGGCATTCGGATCGCGCATTTTCGCCGCAAATGTATTCGGTCCGACGGCTCAGCAAGCCGCTGGAGCGGTGGGTGATCGTGAACTTCAGACTCCGTTCGCCCATTTGGGATCTTCAGGAATATATTGTAATGGCGGACTCAAGGGAGTCATTCCGATTAGTGGGTAATACGGAATTGACTGACGAGCGGAGTCGTGAGTGTAAGGGCTTGCGGTAGGGCCTGCGTTCCTGACTTCATTCCCCACTCGCAATTGGCGCCTGTGATTTCTACGTAAAGAAGGGGTATCGTCTACACATTGCGGCGATCCGATTGCGTCAGCGAGCGTACTTGAATGGGTGCCCATCGGATCCTTCTCGCTTCCTTAGCTCTTCTTGATGACTCTTATCCCAACCATAAGATATTCGTTCTACACTTCTCGGGAAAAAGTGGCGCTCTTATGAAACAGCTCTTCTTTTTGCTGTTGGTGATCGCAGGAACTTCTTTTGGTGGCGGCGCTGACCTGAAGATGACAATCGTCAGAGATTTGGTACCTGGTCCAGCCGCACCGAATGCGGATTCTGAAACGCTGTCTTCAGTTCCAGGGCATCGGGCCACCATCTACGTGCAAGGCTCATCGCAGCGAGTCGAATTCATCGGGCCTGTGCTGGGTTTGCGTTTTGCCGAAAGCCGTCATATTCCGCTGCAACCAAGCACCAGTTGGACTCACATGGCGGTACTCACTCACTGTGACACCGGTGTGGTGGACGAGCTGAATCTCGACTCACACGAATACCGGGAATTCAGGGCGCCGAGGTATCTTGGTGAAAAAGACTTTATAAATATGGCCGAACGGGCAAGGAAGGCGTCAGAAAACGAGATCAAAACCAGCACCATAGATACCGGTGAATCGCGCGATTTCTTCGGACACGTCGCCAGGCACAAAGTGACTACCATCCATCACAAAACCAGCGGAACCCGGCTCTATACAACCAAGTTCAGCAAAGGAGTTGCCTACACTCAGTCAATTCACTTCGCCGCCATTGAATACGAGGAGACGCTCGATGGGTGGTATGTTGATCTGCCTGAACCAGGATGCGCTCCGGAATATTTGCGCAGAGGTCTGGCGACCCCGGTCACCTTCGTCAACACATTGACCCCTGGCGACGTTCGGGAAGTTCATAACCATGAAGAGATCAGAGGGTGGGATGGATTTCAAATGTATTCCCCGGTTTTAGGCCCTGCGGACTCCAGCGTCCCATTCGGTTTTCGCATCATCACTCAAGACCCGATCTCAAGCCAGACCGGCTCCCGAACCAAGCTTGTTTACACTGGCTTTGTTCCCTCCGGCATCCCAATGCTCGTGAAAACCAGCGGCGTGATGGATCTCAAGGAAAGGCTTGATTCAAGGATTCGCAAGGAAACGGAAGTCCCATGGGGATACTCTGTAACTGAATACTCCGAAGGGCCGCTCGACCCCGCGTTATTTGACGTGCCACCCGGTTTCAAGAAAATCCACTGATCGGGTTTTAAAAAACCATCCGCGCAGCTGCCCGCAGAATCAATAACAGGGAACTAACTTCTCTTCACGAGGGTGCTCGCATGCAGCTGAAGCCTTTCATGCTCGATATCTGGCTCGACCAGTATGAACACGACATAGAATTCAACCTTGCTGCCAGCACCGGGCCCACTTGGACCGTCAATGACATTCTCACCCTTGCCGATGACGAAACGCGAAACCACTTCCTGAACCACAAGCTGGTCTATAGCCGCCCCGCCGGGGCCGATGGCCTGCGTGAGGCGATCGCTGAAATGCAACAGGTCCCGGTAGAGGCCGTGCAGATCGTGACTGGCGCCTCTGAGGCGCTCCTGGTGCTGATGTGGCTGGCCGCCAAACCAGGCGCCAACGTAATCATTCCGCTGCCTGGATTCACTACCTTCTCGGCGCTCCCGGAATCCCTTGGCCTGGAAACCCGCTTCTATCGCGTCCGCCGCGAGAACGGCTTCCGCATCGACATCGACGAAATCAAGCGGCTCGCCGACTCAAAGACCAGCCTCATCCTGATCAACAGCCCGCACAACCCCACAGGTGCAACGCTTAGCGACGAAGAAATGGAATCCCTTCACGCCTTCACCGCCGAGCGCGGAATCCAACTGGTGAGCGACGAGGTCTACCATCCCATTTACCACGGAAGGACAACGAAGTCAGCCGCGCGCCTGCCGCATGCCACCGTGATCGCTGACATGTCAAAGGCATTTTCGAACGCCGGTGTGCGCACCGGATGGATGATTGAGCACGACCCCCAGCGCCGCCAGCAATACTGGAACGCGCGCGCCTATTTCTCAATCTGCAACACTACCACCGGAGAAATTCTTTCGGAAATTGCAATCCGCAAACGTGACACCGTGCTTGGCAAGACCCAGGAAGCCGCCAGCCGGAATCTCAAGATCCTCGAGCGCTTCATGGCCGATCATCGCGACGTGCTTGGATGGATTCCGCCGCAAGGCGGCATGACCGCGTTTCCCTGGCTCCTGAGCGCAGAGAACGACCGGCCGTTCTGCCAGGCCGCCGCCGAGCATGGAATCCTTCTTGCTCCCGGCGATTGTTTCGACTCGCCTTCGCATTTCCGCTTGGGCTTTGCCGCCGCCGGGGACAATTTCTCCACGGCCCTTGATCGCTTCGGATCATTCGTTAAGAGCTGGTCGCCAAACCTGGTCGCGAGATAAATCTGATGACGAGATAAATCCAGTCAGGAGACGAAGCCGCATCATCTGCCGGTACCATTAAAACCCTCGTCATCCCGAAGGTCGGTGCGAAGCGAGCGCTTTTGGGTCCCCATTCGCGCCCGTTTTTGGCGTGAATGGGCAGAGCTCGCAAGCCGACCTGAGGGACCTTGCGCTGCTCTTTGCAATGACACAGGGTGGAGCAGGCATTCATGCCTCCTGAATCGCAGCGATTTTCTCTCAGCCACACGGGGTGGAGCAGGCATTTATGCCTGCGGTAAAGGATCGACAAACTTCGGCTTTAGCCGCTGAGGTCAAAAATACAGAAGAGTTTTACGAAGTTGTATCCCTTTGTCATTCTGAGCGAAGTCGGAGCGCATGCGACGGCGAAGTCGAAGAATCTATGTATTCGCTGACCATCGATCATCGCATCATCTTTTTTCAAACATGGTTTGTCGCGAAGCGACAAGATTGAAGCTCCGAAGGAGCGACTGACAATAGCCCGGCACGCAGCGCAGCAAGTGCCGGGTAAGCAAGAGGAACATGCAGCCCCGCCAGGGGCGGCTGAAAAACGTAGCTCTTTCGAGTGCCCCATTAGCTGCGCCGAGTGAATTCCTGGCCGCCGCGCTATAATCTCTCCCGCCGCACATTCCCTCAAGAGGTCTTAAATGCTCTCCTCC
>Ga0207127_10243_pt1 | contig 12341 bp, 14 predicted proteins | sample Alteio_BWMinHeat_17_FD_153574 | JGI IMG/M metagenome (GOLD analysis project Ga0207127, IMG submission 153574) | Enriched cells from forest soil in Barre Woods Harvard Forest LTER site, Petersham, Massachusetts, United States -... | ecosystem: Environmental > Terrestrial > Soil > Temperate forest >...
AAAGCCATACTGGTTTATGCCATAACTCACAATGAAATCTTCAATTTTCAGAGGCGCGGTTTCTCTCAGACTTTGAATATAGGCAGAAAGAAGGATATTGAACCCGGTGATCGGATATACATGTCTTATTGCAAACAGGTCTATGAATTCCTTGTCAGATTCGTATAAATAGGAATACCCTCCCGATGTTGACCAGGAAGTCATTACGATTCCCTTATATCCCATTTGCCGAGCAAGAGGAATAAAATCACGAATATTGTTAAAATGCTTCGTCCATTGGGTAAGAAAATAATTGTCCGGATGGCTTCTTAGGGCCGGCGCACCCCATATTTCAAAACCGCTTTCAATCAATTTTTGGTGTTCTCCGAAACGGTTCAGATCCCAGCCATAATTCCAATCCACGAAAATTGTTTCCCGAGGCAGGGACTTTAGGGCCTGGGGGTATTTTAATGCAATATCCGCCCACATGACCGGGCGTTTTCCCAGGCTGATAATAATGTTGCATAACATTTTTACATAGTCAATATACAATTTCGAAATTCCTTCTTTTTCCACCTTCGCACTGCACCTTGGGCAATGTCCCAGCAGGTGGGTCTCATCCGCTCCAATATGAATATATTTTGACGTATGAACGGAAGCAAGTTCCGAATAAAGATCCCTAAATAAAAGGCTGTCGTCAAAGGTTTGAAGAGGACATACCTGAGAAAGATCCTTTTCGTCCTCTCGCAATATAGCGTACCGGTAATTGCGCAGAATATATTCTACATGCCCAAAACTCTGTTGCAAAGGAATAACATCGACCCCCAACTTATTGCAAAAGGCAATAAATGACCTAATTTCCTGCATTGAATATGCATACTTGTTTGGGATGAGGGGATGTTTGTGGAATGGGAAAGTAGCTTCATATTCCATTATAAGGGTGTTGATACCACCCTTGCGTATTTTCTGGACAAATAATTTTAGGGCAGGCATTTTCATCACCTGGATACGCAGGTCAAGATGAAAAGCCCTGATGGTAAAATCACCTGTGGTTTTCCTATCTGCTTGGGCAGGAGCATCAAAAAACAGAAACAAAACAAGCGTCAGGGCTATTAACTTTTCCTTCAAGCGATAAAATTTTAAAATGCTGGACTAATTTTTATTTTCGGAAGTATGAACGGGTTTTAGAAAAACTGTTTTGCCGGTTGCGGCAGATCGCCTGGCAGCATCCAAAATTTGAACAACCGTAAAGTTATTTTCCAGAGAGTATAAGCCGTTTTTCTGAACTTCTATTTTCCCTCTTATCACATCGGCAAAATAAGAGAATGGATCCTGGTATACAGGTATTTCCCTGGTGGTTACCAGCCTGGATTGTTCTCCATCCGTTTTCCGGTTCCTGACCCGCATCGAAGTATTGTTTGTGGCAATGATGTAGCCGTTTTCGCCATATACTTCCATGTCTTTTCTTCCAAATGGCCAATTCCAGGAGGCTTGTATGATGCACTGAGCACTGGGATAGGAAACAATAATGGTTGCCTCATCGTCTACTTTGGGGTAAATGGAAGGCTTAAACTGTCTTGTCACCGCAGTTACTGAAATAGGTTCCTCGCCTTTCATCAGGTAGGTCATCAGATTAGCGCCATAGCACCCAAAATCAACCAAAGCACCTCCTCCATTCTGTACCGGATCTGTAAGCCAGTCAAAAAACTCTTTATTAACCCCTATTTCCATAGGCCCCTGGTGACCATCATGAATGACTACTTTTCTTATTTTGCCGACAAAATTGCTGTCACTTACCAGTTGATAGGTTTTTTCGGTGCTCGGATACCAGGAAGTTTCGTAATCCGTCAGGAGATAAATATGGTACTTTTCGGCGAGCTGCCTCATTTTTTCCGCATGAGGCAGATTGGTAGCCAGGGGTTTCTCGACCATAACATGGATTCCCCGGGGAGCACATGCTTCAACAGCAGCCATATGCTCATAGATGGACCCGAATACCACCATTGCTTCAGGCTTAACTGAATCAAGCATTTTCCCCAAATTGCTGAAAAATAGATCCGGGCTTAAACTATATTTCTGGGCATATCTCCGGGCTAAATCTTTGTCAGGTTCATAGATTCCAACAAGGCTGATGTCTGTTTTTTCCTTTCTTCCAAGGATCCAGGCTACATGGCCATGCGTAATCCCGGCCACAGCAAGGCGAACTGCACCCCTGTGGCCATCTTGGGAATACCCTTTAAACCCGCTTATTAGGCTGAGCCATAGGCAAAAGCCCATTATTTTAAGGCTGGATTGGTAGATTTTATTCCAATTATTCATTTGTTCTTTATCTTTTAATCAGCAAAAAAAACAAATTTAATTTTTTAGCCTTTTAATTGACCGTAATTCAAGAAATATAATTGAAATGGGTCTTGAGACCGGGGCGGGAATGAATTCCTAAGGGACAAATCGGCAGAATCAAAGCTGGTAGTTCCCGAAAATGAAGAAGAGCCGCAGGTTATGCGGCTCTCTTAATTACTCAGAAAATATTTTAATTAGACGTAGTTGTATAATCTGAGTACGGTCATCAATGGTTTCAAAGGATCGGAATTTGGACAATGGTTTTTGGTTTTCAGGATACTGGTTTTTTGGTTTTTTAACAGGATTGGGACATTTCGGTTTTACTTGGATTGGATTAACTTCTTTGCTGATACAAAGATGTATCAAATCTCATGCATGGAAGAATGATTTCGATCAAATATGGGATTCTTTCGATGAATGAACCAAATAAGTCTTTAAAGCCTTTCGGTCAGCAAAACCCCTGACCGCAAAACTTAATAATTTCTTTGCTTTTCAATAACCTTAAAAATACCGGTATGCCCTTATGTTTGTACGGGGAATTACTAAAAGTCCAGAAGACAACAGGCGCCAAACCCGCCTGTTGCCGTCTGGCACCAATTCTATCAAAAAATAAAATTAACAACCCTGTTCAGGCCGCCCCACAGGCGATGTAAAGAATAGTCCATAATTATTATCCTCTTAAAAGTGAATTGCTACCGGGCAGGGATGAAATTAAGCCTAACCAGATAGATCTGATTTCAAAGTCATTAAGCCTTGGGCCAACTGTACTACCATTTAAATATCTTTTCAAAAAACAGATTTATTACCTCTACCAAAATCAAAATGATAATAATCCATTCGAGCAAATTACTGTTTCTGTACTGCATGATATCCTTGAACAATTCCAGGTTCTCCTTTACAATTTCCACTCCCTCCTGAATATTTCTAAATCTTTCTTGGAGATCGAAGGTGCGTTTCAGCCCGATGTCAATTTTATTAAGGTTCTCATCTTCCCAGGTTTCAGGAGGTGAATCAAAAATATAGAGGTTTTCTGCGATTTTATTCTTTAGATTTAATGTTTTACCAATGTATTTTTTTAGATTTCTTCCCGATATATCGAGTTTTCCCTTTTTCTCCAGGTGCAGGGTATGATAATTAGTCTCCACCAGGAGTTTGTTCGTTTGCTCAGAATAATAATCCAAAGCAACAGATTGGGAAACATTCAGCATGATCAACCTGAAAGTTTCCATATCTGCATTCGTAATTTCTATTTTATTATACCCGAATTTATTTTCCTTTGAATCGGTTTCAATTTGAAATTCTTCGCTCAATTTCTTTTCAAATAGATTCTTGCAGAAGGGAGATATCAATTTCAGGAACTCCTTTATCCTAAATTCGTCACAATCCAAAAAGCAAACCACGCCATATTTAAAAACATAGATATAACCCGAAGATTCAGTTTGATAGAATAATTCATCAGCGTCATAATGCAATATTTCGGATTTGAAAAAGGCTTTTACTGATTTTATATCTATGCTATCTGCTATTTGATATGACAATACCTGTAACATACCAGATAAGGAAATTAGTCCTAAAGTTAGTTTAAATGTATTTTTCCCAGGAAAGCGGAAGTATTAATAAAACAAGAACTCAACAAGAGGAATAGTCTGAACGTCTTCATTTCACCGAAGCGGGATCCCTATTTTCCTTAATAATTAAATGCATCCGATTTAGGGGAAAGCTTATTAGCGCCGGGAACTATGGAAAGAAAATTTTTCTGATTCATATTTACTGATTTTCCTAAATTTTGTTATCTTTATTCACCTCTACCAATTAGTTGGCGATTTCAATCTGATTTGCCAACTGATTATTTTAATCTGAAAGATCCTTATTAACCATTCCCACATCGTCCTTTAATTCTAAATCGGGCCTTGAAACGGCACTCGATGCCTATGCCTCTGAAGGTATTCAAAATATCCTACGATGATTATTCACAAACAACAAAACAAAAATGAAATCAATCGTAATTCTGCCACTCTTCTGCTTGTCTTTATTTATTTCTGACTGTACTAAAAGTAACCTGGCAGCCCCTGGTCCCCATGCTGTGGCTTCTGTTACTCTTTGCTACCTCACCCGGCCAGGCTTTAAATTAATAGGAAATAAATCTACGGAGACCGGAGGTGTAATTAAGAGTGTGGTTTGGGAACAATATTTTCCACGTCTTGAGTTTACGCAAAAACTAGGGTCGACTTTGGATGTAACAACCGATTACATTACAGCCCAGCAAACATTTACTTATTATTTCAGGTTAACTATAGTGGACGACCATGGGCTATCTTCTTCTTCAACTACCACTATTCATATACCTTAAAGAAGTATAATTACCAAAGTTCAATGATTCAGTGCTTTCCCGGATGGAGCATTCAGGATGGGATGGTTTTATCTAGTCTACCGGTTAAGCCAATGAAACAATCACCCCTGGTGCCCAAATTATTTGCTTTCCTGGATGCTTGCCTCCCTTACTGATTTGAACTCGGACCCTTGCTTCCATTTTGGCCAGGTCTCTTCAAAAGCAAGCCGTTTGCCTATCTGAAAAAGCAATTGAATATCTAAAAGGCCCCCTTCGAAGGTCCATGCACTATCATATTCGTCCGATGGCCGGTGATAGTGGTTTGCAGTATAGTCTTCCTGGAGTCTTTTGCCGTATCCCTTTTCCCTTCCCATAAAATCAATACCGCTTGCGGCATCGAGCGCCGGAACTCCCGCCTTTGCAAAATTGAAATGGTCAGAACGGAAATAATGACCGGCCTCCGGGTGGGATTCCGGAGCGATATAACGACCTTGTTTTTTGGCTTCGCTTATCAGATAATCTTCAAGATCCGACTGACCGGCTCCCGTTATTACAACATCATTGGTTTTGCCATGTGCATTGATAACATCCATGTTCATTTCTGCCACTGTCTTATTTAAGGGATAAATAGGGTGTTGTGCATAATAGGCAGAACCCAGCAAGCCTTGCTCCTCAGAGGTTACTGACAAAAAAATGATGGTTCGTTCAGGTTTATTTTCAAGACCTTCAAATGCCCTTGCCAGTTCAAGCAGGCCCGCTGATCCACTTGCATTGTCCAAAGCTCCATTGTATATGGAATCCCCTTTCTCATCAGGCTTACCAATGCCCAGATGATCCCAGTGGGCCGTGTATATAATGTATTGATCAGGCCATTTGGTACCTGTAATCTTTGCAATCACATTATATGACTTGTTATAAACTGATATGATCCGAACCCGGGTTGAAAGTTTCAGGTTTAATCGGGGGGACTTGAAACCGCGGTGATGCGCCTCCTTTAACAGGGAGCTGTCTTTTCCTGCCAGGGAAAGCAATTTGCAGGCTGAAGGCCAGGTAATCCAGCCCTGGAGCGCACAATGATATTTCTCCCTGCCCCTTTTATCCAGGAACAGGTTTGAGGTCCCCCAGGAATTTTGGACCACATTAAATGGATAGGAGGCTGCTGCCGTGCTGTGTATGATGAGACAGGCTTTCGCCCCCTGCCTCGCAGCTTCTTCATATTTGTAGGTCCAGCGGCCGTAATAACTCATGGTATGTCCCTTGAAAAGGGTAGAATCATAGAAACCGGGATCGTTTACAAGTACCAAAACGACCTTGCCTTTAACATCAATGCCCGCATAGTCATTCCAGCCATATTCAGGAGCAACAATGCCAAATCCGGCGAATATCAATTCATCCTTATTCAGGGAGACAACCGAGTCCGTATTTTCGGTGGACAATATGTAATCCGTCGACCTCTGGAGATCAATGGCGCCCTTTCCCGATTCTACTTTTAATGTCGGATCAGCGATGGATTTGATTTCAACCAGCGGGACTTCCTGTAAATAACCGTCACCGTTACCTGGTTCAAGACCCAAGCTGGTAAAATTGCTCTTCATATAATCGACGGTCCGGGTTTCTCCAACTGTGAACGGCCTGCGTCCCTGAAAAGAATCAGAGGAAAGGATCTTAATATGCCTCACCAAACTATCCTTGTTGAAAAAGCTCAACCCATCCTCGGGATCGAACGTGGAATTTCTCTGTTTGCAGGCCAATATGGTTGTCAGGAAAACAAATAAAATGAACCGGGAATAAGAAATCAGCATACCAAATATTTAAATTTAAAGGAATGAAATCCAAATACCTTTCGGACTAAATCAAACAAAATAGGAAAGGTGATGGTAAAAGCTTGCCGCAGACATGGCTACTAACCTTAAATATACACAACTGTTTTGTGAATAGAAAATTGTTTAATAATAGTTATATGGCAGGATCAATAGGATATGCAAAATCAGAAACTAGCCGAACAAAAAGAAGGTCCTTGTAACTTCGGATAAGAAAACTTTCTATGACTGAACAAGAAAAATTCAAACAAGCCGCCCCTCAATGGGTTGATGACTGGAATAATCGAAACCTTGAAAAGGTTCCCATATATTCATACCTATCTGCAAACGTGTTTAGAATGAACCCCGATTCAGGGATTCAGGAGACCATCATTTTATTACAGTATATTTCAAGATCAAAGTTCCCTCTTCATTTACTTTTGCATAATTCTTCAGGTATAAATTGATATCAAGTTTTTCCTCAGTTACAAAATTACCCCCGCTACCAAAAATTCTTGGTTCTATCGTCAGCCATAACTCATCAATTAGCCGGTCTTTTAGAAAAGAGGTTGAAATATGGGGCCCTCCCACAACTAACACTCGCTCAAACCCACCTTCCTTCAAGCGTGATATAAGCTTTTTGGGTGTTTCATTCGTAAATTCGAGCTGCCCCAATACTTCCTTATTCTTATATTTTGAAGGATCACCCGTCATGATAACAAGAATACGATCCTTGGAGAGTGGAAGAGGTTCAACGTCGAAAGTAGTACTACCCATGATTATTATCTCTGAATCATTCCAGGTTTTTTGAAAATAGTCATGATCTTTTTGGGAGGACCATCTCTGAACATGCGGATCACCCCATTTAGTTACTTTACCATCCACCGTAGATACAAAAATGAGTACGATATTCATTTCTATTTTATAAGGCTCAATATAAAGTGATTCTGGCCTAGATATTCCTGCAGGATAAGTATTTTTCGATACAAATCTAAGAAGAATGAACTGGAACAAATGAGGTCCGCCAATTGATCCTATACAAAAATAGCGAGCCAAAGTGTTGTTTACTTTGGAAGATATTCCTCTTTGCCATCTTAAACCCCGGAGAAGCACCATTGGATTTTATCGGAGCATCACTTGCCAATTAAAAAATATAGGCAAAAGAATCTTACCATTGTATTCCCTGCCAAGACCTAGCAAAGGAACTTTGTGGCTTGTTGTCCTGCGAGTGGTTGTATAATATGTAGCCTCTGGATTTATTAGTTCAATCCATTATCTTTTGATACCCCAAATGGAATTGATCTTTTTTACTCACCGGGGAGGCCATAATTTCAATTTTATATCTTTCCTTCTGAGGAGCCGAGAGAATTTCCTCAACCTGGTAAAAATCATCCACGTCGATTCCGTATTTATCATCTATATGAGAAAATGCACCATCGATATGATTCTGTTGAAAAAAAAGGGTATTCTTAGCTTCCTGCAGGGCAGTCGCTCTATCCGGGGCAACGGTAAGCAAAATATGGTGCTGCTCTTCAAACTTATTTTCCTGATAACCGCCAAGATTGATAAAAAACAATTTGTGCATTTCCTCTTGGTGGCCATCATCGGCTTTGACTTTTGGTTTTACCTCAATCTGATAATCTTCGACCGCAGTTACTTCCCGCCAGGCATCTATATGAATTCTGCAACCCGGCCAGAAGGATTTTATTTCCGGCACAAGGTCAAATACAGAGGCAGCGACACCAAAAAAAATGTCATGCTGTTCTGTATGCCTTCCTAAAGGCTTGCAGCCCAACAATAACATGAAGAGTTTTAAATTCGTCATATTCAATAAATAATTAAATAAAATACTATTTTGGATGATATACCCTAACTATTTATCCTGTAACAACCCATTGAAATATTTAATGGAGCTGCAAGATTTTATGAGGAAGCGCTTCATTAATATTTCGGTTACCGTGCCAATATTTTTTAATCGCGCGCTAATTTATTAACTATTTTGAATATTTTCAGGCTTAAAATTTCATTTTTATCTAGTATGGTTAAAAAAAACCGGACCGGGCAGGTTGTATTGTCTGCGAGGGGGTTGCGAAGCTAAGACCAGGAATATCTCCAGTCGCAGGGCAGCGCAATTTATTATGGAATGCAAGTAATGGATGGGGCGGAAGATTGCTTGACGAATGATTCCATGGGGTCGATGATAAAAAAAGTTAGTCATAGCTTGTGCCTGAATTGTAGGATATTGAAATATATTTCATTCTTTAGGGGTCATGAATCAAACAGAAGACATTCCAAAGCTCGTTGATCACCTTTTCCGTCGGGAATCGGGAAAGTTGGTTTCCGTATTGACAAGGATCTTTGGGTCTAAAAATTTGAATCTGGCAGAAGATGTAGTACAGGATTCCTTACTGGAGGCTATGGATCAATGGAAATTCAGCGGAGTTCCCGAAAACCCTGCTGCCTGGTTGTATAAGGTTGCAAAATACAAGGCTCTTAATATTGTCAACCGTGAAAAATACAAAAGGCAATATTCATCGGAGGTCTTGCATACCCTGCAGTCCGGGTCTGATGGGGAGCTTGACCTGGATCATTTTTTTTCCGAGCCCGAAATTCTGGACGACATGGTCCGAATGATGTTCATCTGCTGTCATCCTTCTATTTCTCCTGATTCACAGGTCGCTCTAACGTTAAAAACGCTCTGCGGCTTCAGTATCCCCGAAATCGCAAAGGCCTTTCTTACCCATGAGGAGAATATCAATAAACGCCTGGTAAGGGCAAGGCAAAAGATCCGGGATGGCAAAATGAATTTTGAAGTCCCGTCGGGACAGGAACTGGAAAGAAGACTGAATACCGTTCTGGAGACTATCTACCTTCTGTTTAATGAAGGTTATAGTGCATCCTACGGTGATTTTTCCATCCGCTATGAACTTTGTGAAGAAGCGATACGAATTGCCGGAATAATTTCATCCCATCCGGCAATAAAACAGAAAGAAAATGTACATGCCCTGCTTTCATTAATGCTATTAGACGCCTCTCGTTTTAAATCCCGCCAGGATGAAAATGGAGCTATCATCAAATTGGAAGAGCAAGATCGCAACTTGTGGGATAAGGACATGATTCAAAAAGGGGTTTTTTTCTTACATGAATCCATCAGGAGCACTGGTATTTCAAAATATCATATTTTAGCCACTATTTCTGCTCATCATTGCACCGCATCAAGTATCAAAACTACCGACTGGGAAAGCATCCTCAATCTTTACAATAACCTTTTGCAAATTGATAATTCCGCAATTGTTTTACTTAATCGGGCAGTGGTTATGTCAGAGGTTTTTAATCCACAGCAGGCAATTAAAGAATTGGAAAAACTCAAGAACGATCCCTTGATTGAAAATTATCAATACTACTATTCTACCTTGGGGGAACTTTATTTGCGAGAGAAAAGATTGCCGGAAGCGGGAAAATATTTCCTAAGGGCCATTGAACTTTCCTCTGTGGAATCTGAAAAGGAAGCTTTGAGAAAAAGGCTGGCTTGTTGTTACCCAAATAATTGAATTTAAAACATACAAAAAATGAAAGAATTCATGTTGCTGATTCGAACAGAGGGGGATTACTGTGCCGGGATGGCGCCGGAGGTTTATCAGGAGCACATTCGTAAAGTAAGCAATTACATAGCAAAGCTAATGCAGGATGGCAAACTCAAAAGTGCACAACCCCTGGATATGGATGGGGCAATGCTTCAAGGTAATAATGGTGTTTTCAAAGACGGACCTTTTATCGAGAGTAAAGAAATGATTGTTGGATATTATCATATCCTTGCAATGGATTTGGAAGAAGCGAAAGAAATTGCAAAATGCAACCCCATATTTCAGGATACAGCAGCACGTATTGAAATAAGACCCATCAAAATTGACCCTGGAATTATTTTGGCTGGTACCGTAGCCTGATTGGCCAACTCTATGATTATCAATTAGTAAAAAATATTTTTCCACCCATGTCCCTTTTTTTTGATATCATTTGATGTATAGGCATAAAATCTAAAAATATGCTTACAACAAAAGAGATCATTAAGAAATTCTACGATGCCGTTATAAAAAGGGACATTGCCACTGCACGGACTTATTTGGGCAGCGACCTCCTATTCCTGGGGCTCTTTGAGACCTACCGGAATGCTGATGAATATATTGCGGCACTGACCATGCTCTTACAGATAACGGTGAAGCTTGACGTGAAAACAATCATTGCCGAGGGGGAAAGCGCCGCAATCTTTTTCGAATTGGAGACCAAGGCTCCGGCCGCCGCTACAACCCTTGTCGCGGAATGGCACCAGGTAAAAGATGGAAAAATAGTCCATGTCCGATCAGCATTCGATGGCCGCCCATTTGCGGCCATGTTCACGGGCAAATAAACCGCAAACAAATATTCACCGCTTAAATTTGAATTATGCAAGAATTTATGTTACTTATACGCAACCAGATAGGCCAACACGAGTCATTATCTCCTGAACAGCAGCAGGAATTTTTAAAAAAATGTATGGTCTATATCGAAAACCTCAATAAAGAAGGCAAATTGAAAAAGGCCCAACCGATGGCCAGGCAAGGTAAAATGGTTTCCGGCGGAAAGGGTGCCTGGAAAGAAGGACCTTTCAATGAAGCTACGGAGGTTATTGTTGGCTATTATCATATTATTGCCAAGGATATGGATGAAGCCATTGCAATTGCAAAGGGGAATCCTGAATTCGAATATGGAAAAACAGCGAGGGTTGAGGTGAGGCCGATAAAAATGATGGAAGAAACTACCGGATATATCTATCCGGGAAAGTCCTAAATCGATGCCGAAAAGCCCAATTTCTTGTCCACAGGTTGAAGCGCTTCAGATTCAAGCTGTCTGATAAATAAGTTTGATTCGAGATAAAGATTTTCAGGCGTTTTAGGAAATTGAAACTACATCGTACAACAGAGAAAAGGTTTGACTCAGTCCGAATAATCTGTCCATGTAACTGAAAGTTGTAGATTGCTATCAATTGGGGCGTCCAAAGAATAGAACATATCCATCAGCGTCTTCTATTTCAAAACCCCTTAAATCATCGCTATTGTCATGGATAGGCTTCCTAAATGCAACACTATTTGAACGATATTCTTCAAACAACGTGTCTGGTTCTGTAGTAGAAATGTATGCATCCCAGGGAGCCCAATCATGACGTGTATGATTAGGAATTGGTTTTACATCAGGAGCAATTGCCTTGAGCATAATGGAAATATTGTCGCGACCAACAATTGCCCAATACGGGTCTTCATCCGGGCCCGTATACCGGATTTCAAATCCAAGTTTATCTACATAGAATGAAACCGAAGTCTTTAAACTCGTAACAATAAAAAAGGGTGATACGTAGGTGAGGTTTGTCATTACTTAAGTTTTTCCATTTGAGAACCGTCCGACCGTATTGCAAGTAAGGAACAGGTATTACTGCAGGTGGGAAATTTTACAACGCCCAGCCACGAGTCGCTGCCAATTGAAAATATAAAGTTAACATCAAATAGCCAAATTGTAACTACTCCGAACGAACCAAATTAGAACGATGCAAACAGCCGAATTTTCAAAGTCCAGCCCAACTTGCAGCAATTCCCTTAGTAGGCCTTCGTACATGCTCTCGTCAGTCAGCAATAGGAGATGGTCAATAACTTTCCATAAGTTGATCTTTTATCCTTCAGAATAAAAGCCTTGTCAGCATTTCTTAATACCTCATTAAAATGTTGATGTATTTCTTCATCTCCAATTAATGGCGTTTGGTCGCAAACCCCGTCAGGTGTCATATTGATTGCAGCTATTAGTTTTCTCGTATTTTGTTTTTATGAGTTGTGCTTATTTTTCGAGAATGTTTTTTAAAGTTGACAAAC
>Ga0207127_10245_pt1 | contig 12287 bp, 10 predicted proteins | sample Alteio_BWMinHeat_17_FD_153574 | JGI IMG/M metagenome (GOLD analysis project Ga0207127, IMG submission 153574) | Enriched cells from forest soil in Barre Woods Harvard Forest LTER site, Petersham, Massachusetts, United States -... | ecosystem: Environmental > Terrestrial > Soil > Temperate forest >...
TGGGTGTTAACGTCATTCAAAATACCACTGTAGTGTTGCCTTTGAAGATATATGGTACAGGGTATTACAGGGAAGATCATAGAGGCAGGCAAATGAAGGCGCAAGATCATTTTAAAATTCGTACGCAACATATGGGATTAATGAAAGGATATCATCCACTTTCACAAACGGATGAAGCTTATACAAATGTACCTTTTGATGCATTAAAGCCGTCTGATCAAAGCAACTTTAGAGAAAATGCAGCTTGGGTGAAGCACAATTTTAGCTTTATGGTGCATCCATATTCTAATTCTATTTCAGGTACGCTCTTGTGTCAGTTAAGGGTGCTTTTGTATGAACACACACAGGGTAATTTGCAATTTTCCCATAAAGAGGAGTTGAAATTATTTTTGAAATCACTCATTTCTTGTATGTTATATGCCAGTGGAGGTCATACTTTAAATGAGTTTACTTCACCCATTTTATTGCCAGAAACGCAACAAGCGTTCTCTTTTGTGCCAGGGTTTTCGGATTTAACTTTAGATGCGCTCTTTTTAGAAGGGAACAAAGCTGCCTTTGATAAGGCCATTGCTAAAACAATTGCCTATAATGATCAAATTATAAAACGCATTCAATTATTGCATGAAGTACCGCAAGGTTGGTTAAGCCGTTTAGGAAAGTCGGTATCTATTGATCTCTTAATTGAAACTTCAGATTTTTTTCAAAAAAATACATCCGAATTTATATTGCAAGAGATAGAAAGAAATCGAATGTTTTTAACAAAGCATGAAAATAAATACTTTTTAAACATAAAAAATAACAATAATGTCATTGAAAAATTTTTAATTGTTGGGGTTCCAGGCGGGCTTCTAATTGGTGGCGAGACAATACCGTTGACTGGACCGAACGATGTCGATAAAGTACTTAAGGACTTTGCAGTCGCTAAAGGATGTGTTGCCTTAACTAAAAGGCTGGAATTGGAAGATGCTATACGAAATAATAATAGTCCCTTACTAGATGCATTATTAAGGACGACATCAGCTGAATTATTGATCACTGAAGATAGTAACAACATGACACTTTTAATGGTGGCAGCTTGGTATTATGGAAATATAGAAACGGTTTCTAAAATTTTGGTGCTATTGTCAAATGCTTTAAAGCCGGATATTTTTGCAGTTCGGGTGTTTGAGGCGATTCCTGATTTATCTTTTGCAGGAAAAGATGAAATTATTAAGTTTATGTTGGAAAGTATTCTTGTTAACCCAAAACAAGCTTTAAAGATGGCTATAGAAAAAAATAACGCATCTATGGTACAAAAAATAATAGAAATGTTGAGTGTTCGGCTTACAGAAGCGGCGCTTAATGAACTTACTATTGATGCAGCAATATTGTCTATCAACCAGGAGAAATTTGAAAGTTTGGAAATTTTGTTGAATAGCCCGAGTTTGTCACACATAATGTCAACAGTGGATCCAAAAAAAAGAGAAATAATTATATTTTTTGCTATCAGCACTGGACGAACTGAGATGCTTAAAAAGCTATTGGACAATCCGACTATAAGAGCGAATATCAATATTCCTAATGTTAACGATTATACTGCTTTAATGGTAGGGATTTACTATAAAAATCAAGAGATGATTAAAATTTTAAAAGATCAAGGCGCGAACATTGATACAATAAATAATCATGGTGATACAGCCTTTACGTTTGCGTTAAAAATGAATGATTTGCATATGGCACGTTTTTTATTGTCAGAAGGCGCGAATCCATTTATTGGTAATATGTATGGATATTCGCCCATTGCATTTGTGGCCTCTAGGGGGGATGGAGATCTTGTGGCATCGATTGTAGATAAAAGCCCTGGAGGGGTGATTGATCCTATGCACGTTCACAAGGCTGTTATGAGTGCTATTGTGGAAAACCACGTCAAATGTTTAGAAACGATGTTAATGAATCCTAAGCTTCAGAATAATATTATAGAAAGCTTAGGTGATGAAAACCAACGTAAAGTATGGTTAAGCTATAATAATGATGCTTCAAAATTTATAAATGAATTTTTTGAAACAAATCTCAAGTCGAAACTTTTAGAGCAAAAAGCTCAAGGTGAAAAAGTCGGACAACAACCCGTGCCGCTTCTGGGGCTATATGCAACTTATGTTGGTTCATATGAAAAACCAGGTGTTGCGCTTGTTGAAAATCCAGATAACCCTAAGAATAATTCAGATATATTTAATACATCTTTCAATAATGTTAGCATTGATAATCCTCTGATTTTTGAGGGAATGGGGCAGATTCCTCAATTAACGCATGTTTCTAGCACTAATCTTGATGATCAAAATCAAAGAGAAATGATTTTAAAGAGTTTTGCAAAAGCAATGGAATACTTAACAACGGTTAATAAAAATATTACTTTTATTATCAAAGGATATAACCCGGCAGTTGCAATTGCTTTGCTTGAGGTAATGAAAGATAATAAAGATATAAAAGTGAGACTTTCATCGACAATTGAAAAAGCTATTGAAAATGAAATAGCCAAAAATCCTTCTTCCGATTTGAAAGAACCTTTTGAACGTTATAGAACACAACTGCTAACGTCTGAGGAAAGCAGAGTGTTTAAACGTTGACTCTTTGCCAACTAATGTATCCAGACCAGTGTTCCCGTGGGCACGGATTCAAATAATTTAACGACATCTGCTGCACTCATATGCACACAGCCTTTGCCGGTAGGCGCGCCTAATTTCCATTCCATTGTGGTGCCATGAATATAAATAGCCCTTGTTTCACTGTCGACTATTCTACCCAATCTGTCACGCCCCTTGTTTAATCCTGGCTGTAATCCTTCGAGACGCAGAATGCGCGTAGAAATATAATCTTTGCGGTGTTGATTTCTGGGTTGTGGGCGCCAAGTGCCGATGTATTGTCTGCGATGAAAAATGCTGTAGTGGGGCAAACCATGACCAATTTTTTCATTGATCCGATGTAGGCCTTGTGGGGTTTGAAAAGTGTTAATTTTTTGTCCAGTGCCGCGTTTGCTGGTAGAGATGTTGTACGTTTTTTTAATTTTGCCATTGTGTAAAACAGCCAAGATTTGTTTTTTAGTATCGACCATGAGGATATGTTCGGTGGGTTGAACGCCCAAAGAAGAGATATGTTCGTGCATTTTTTCGGGGGGCACATGTGGAACGGCTGAAGTGCAAGTGCATCCACAGCTTAAAAGTAAAAGTAAGAAACCTGCCATTATTTTTAAGCACATTTGTAATTGTTCTAACATCTTTTTTTATCTCTCTCGCTTGTTTCGTATCTGTAATTTTCTTAATAATAACATCAGAGGAAAAGGGGTCAAGTCTGGACACAGACAAATTATTTATATGAAAGATGTTATTTAACAAATATTCAGCTAAATAGTTTGTCTGTGTCCAGACTTGACCCCTTTTCTTTTAGTCAGATTGCCTTTATAATGAGCCTCTTTTCCTGGTATTCAGGGAGATTCTCCTTGTCTTATCACTTTATTTTAAAGTAGAAAGACTAACTAAATCCATAAGGAGTTATTATGCGTCACTATGAAGTTGTATTTATGGTTCATCCGGACCAAAGCGAACAGGTTCCTGCCATGTTAGAGCGCTATCGCGCGGCTATAGAGGCCAAAGGTGGGAAGATCCATCGAGAGGAAGATTGGGGGCGTCGTCAATTAGCGTATCCTATCAATAAGCTTCACAAAGCCCATTACATCCTATTGAATATTGAATGCAATCAAGAAGCTAAAGAGGAACTGACGAATAGTTTTCGTTTTAATGATGCAGTGATTCGTCATTTAGTGATACTGGAAGACGAAGCCATTACTGAACCTTCTGTATTAATGCGGGAAAAGGACGAACGTAAAGAGGGTGGTTCTAGACATCGTGGCTCACGTGATCGTGGTTATGATGAAGAAGAAATTTTTGGGATAGAAGAAGACCAACAATTGGTTGGGTAAAGCTATACCCTTAACAATCGGAAAAATATTTAAATTTGGAGTGTGGAATCATGGCTCGTCAATTTCGTCGCAGAAAATTTTGTCGTTTTACGGCAGCAAAAGTTAAGAAGATCGATTATAAAGATCTGGCAACCTTAAGAAGTTTTATTACAGAAAGTGGTAAAATTGTTCCAAGCCGCATTACTGGCACGAAGGCTCGGTATCAACGACAACTTTCGCGCGCGATTAAAGTGGCGCGATATTTGTCTTTGTTGCCTTATTGTGATCAACATTAAATTTTTGAAAAGAGGTAATGCGTTGTGGAAGTTATTTTATTAGAAAGGGTTCCTCATTTAGGGGCATTAGGCGATAAAGTGCGTGTTAAACCAGGATTTGGCCGCAATTTTTTAATTCCAACCGGGCGTGCGTTGCCTGCAACAAAGGCGAATTTGGTTTCTTTTGAAGCGCGGCGTGCAGAAATAGAAGCTGCCGCTAATCAGCGCTTAGAGAAAGCGAAAGAACGTGCATTACTGCTAGAAGGTCTTAATATTACCATCATGGCAAATGCGGGTGAAGAGGGTCGGTTGTTTGGTTCTGTCGGCACGCATGAGATTGCAGATGCGGTTAAGAAGATGGGACATGCGCTTACCAAAGGTGAGGTACACCTTGCAGTAGGATCTATTCGTCAGTTAGGTGATTATGAAGTTGAGTTGCATCTATTAGGTGAAGAAATCACCGCAAAGGTTCGCGTTTCCGTTATCGCAGTTTAGTTTAATATTGTAATGTAGGAGCCGGCCGCCGTGTCGGCCCGGCTAACAAGAGACAAGCATGAACCAGAATCCTGATCTCAAAGTTCCGCCACATGCCATAGAAGCAGAACAAGCTGTATTAGGTGGCTTGATGCTCGACAACAATGCGTGGGATCACATCGCCGATCGTATCGTAGAACATGATTTTTACCGTCTTGATCATCGCACCATCTATCGCATTATGGCGGACTTGGTGTTGCAGTCTAAACCCCTTGATATTATTACGGTCTCAGAAGCGTTAGAGCGTTCTAAAGAATTAGATATTGTCGGGGGGCTTAATTATTTAGGGGGGCTTGCAAAAAACACGCCAAGTTCCGCAAATATTGCAGCCTATGCAGATATCGTGCGCGAGCGTTCTATTTTGCGGCGATTAATCGAAGTGGGTGGAGAAATCACCGAATCTGCATTTGATCCGGGTGGCAGAAAAGCACATGAATTATTAGATGATGCCGAGAGAAAAGTTTTTTCGATTGCACCACAAGGTGGGCATGGTACCAGCGCGGGACCAGAACATATCGCAGAAATTTTGACACGCACGGTCGATAGAATAGATACATTATTTCATGCCAAATCGCCCATCACGGGCATTTCAACCGGATTTACCGATTTTGACAATATGACAGCAGGGTTACAAGCGTCTGACTTGATTATTGTTGCAGGCCGTCCTTCGATGGGTAAAACAGCGCTTGCGATGAATTTCGCAGAACATGCCGTGATGACAAGTGAAGGTGCGGTGCTTGTCTTTAGTATGGAAATGCCAGCCGAATCATTGGCCATGCGTATACTTTCTTCTATGGGTCGTATTGAACAGCAACGTTTACGCACGGGTCAATTAGAAGATGATGATTGGCCGCGCGTGAGCGCTGCAATCAGCATGATGTCTTCTAAAAAATTATTGATTGACGACAGTGGTGCCTTAAGTCCTTTTGAAGTACGTGCAAGGGCGCGTCGTGTTGCGCGGGAACAGGGTGGATTAAGTTTAATTGTGATCGATTATTTACAATTAATGCGGGTGCCGGGTCATAGTGAGCATCGTGCTGCGGAAATTTCAGAAATTTCGCGCTCCCTAAAGGCGTTAGCACGTGAATTAAACGTGCCTGTGGTGGTGGGATCGCAGTTAAACCGAGGGCTAGAACAACGCCCCGACAAGCGTCCAGTGATGTCAGATTTAAGAGAATCGGGTGCTATTGAACAAGATGCCGATTTAATTGCTTTTATTTATAGGGATGAAGTTTATCATAAAGACAGTAATGAGAAAGGCAGCGCAGAAATCATTATTGGCAAACAAAGAAATGGTCCTATTGGAACGGTGCGTTTAACCTTTTTGGGTCAGTATGCGCGTTTTGAAAATTATTCAGCGGATAGTAGGGCCATGGAGGGTTTCTATGGCTCGCGCACTTAAAGCTTTAATTAATGTAGGCGCACTTCAACAGAATTTAGCAAAGGTTCGCGCACGTGTTCCCCATCAAAAAATAATGGCTATGATAAAGGCGGATGGTTATGGCCATGGTCTTGTAAACGTTGCCGTTGCTTTAAAAGACGCCGATGCTTTTGGTGTTGCTTGTCTTGAAGAAGCGTTGGCATTGCGTGAAGCAGGGATTAAAAACCGCATTATATTAATGAGCGGTTTTTATGATGCGCGATCGGAATTGCCGCTGATTCTTGAATTAAATTTAGAGCTTGTTATTCATCACGAAGGGCAAGTGAATGATCTCACATTGGCTTGCTCAAAAGCGGAGGTTATTTCGTGCGCGTTCCCTGCAATACCGGTTTGGATTAAGATTAACACGGGCATGAATCGTTTGGGTTTTCAGTGTGATCAGGTGCAGACTGTTTTTGAAACCTTAAGTCAATGTTCACTTGTAAAGCATCAAGGCTTGATGACGCATTTTGCGCGTTCGGAAGAAGCGGATAATGTGGAGACTGCAGCTCAGATCGATCGGTTTTTTCAAACGGTGGAAGCGTTACCGGGCGAGAAAAGTCTTGCCAATTCTGCAGCGATTTTAGGGATGCCGGCCTCCCATGCAGATTGGGTGCGTCCTGGCATTTTACTCTTTGGCGTATCGCCGTATCCCGGGCGCATTGGACACGATGAAGGTCTCACTGCTGTGATGACCCTCCAATCTGAGCTTATTGCTATTCAGTCAGTTAAGGCGGGAGGAGCGGTTGGGTATGGTGGGGCATATGTTTGTAAAAAGGACACCCGAATCGGTGTGGTGGCAGCGGGCTATGGTGATGGGTATCCCCGTTTGATGCCCACTGGGACGCCGGTGTTGGTGAATGGGCGTGCAGTGCCTTTAGTGGGTCGGGTTTCGATGGATATGCTAACGGTCGATTTAGAGAGCCAGCCGGAAGCAAAGATTGGGGATATCGTTCAATTATGGAGCCCCGATTTGCCGGTCGAAAGGGTTGCCGCAGCAGCGGGTACGAGTGCATACGAACTATTAACCAGGCTCACTAAACGGGTTCCTTTTGAAATATGTTAGCGCCTAGCTTCGCCAGGCGCTTAAATCTGATATACTGGCGCACTGCCCCTTGATTTTTGGGGGCTAAGCCCCATATACCTGTGAGGGATCGATTTCTGGGCCGACCCAGATGGGTTCGTTGAACCACTAACTTTTTTTAACGTTGAATCGGAGGAAGAGAAAAAATGAGCAATCTTAATATTCGTCCATTACATGATCGGGTCATTATAGAGCGTTTAGAAGAACGCACAACGGCTTCAGGCATTGTTATTCCTGACACGGCAGGCGATAAGCCGCAGCGTGGAAAAGCAGTTGCTGTTGGCGCAGGGAAATATGAAAATGGTGTTTTGCGGAAGCTCGATGTGAAAGTAGGCGATCAGGTACTATTTGGTAAGTATTCTGGTACTGAAGTGAAGGTTAATGGTAAAGATCTCTTGGTTATGCGTGAAGAAGACATTATGGGTGTTCTCGAAGGCTAGTAGGGGCGGACCGCTGTGTCCGCCTTGGTTTAGCGTGATGCATTTTTGGACAATAAACAATTGTATACAGAGGAGTAAATAATATGGCTGCTAAGGTATTAAATTTTAGTGGGGATGCGCGTCAGCGTTTGTTACAGGGTGTTACGGTATTAGCCAGTGCGGTTAAGGTAACCCTTGGACCTCGTGGTCGAAACGCCATTATTCAAAAATCTTTTGGCGCCCCGCTTGTTACAAAAGACGGCGTAACGGTTGCCAAAGAAATTGAACTGGAAGATCCCCTTGCCAATATGGGTGCCCAGATGGTGAAAGAAGTGGCGTCTAAAACATCCGATGTTGCTGGCGATGGCACAACAACGGCAACGGTATTAGCGGAAGCCATTGTGAAAGAAGGGCAAAAATTAGTTGCTGCAGGTATGAATCCGATGGATCTTAAACGTGGGATTGATAAAGCAACAGCCGCAGTGGTCGCAGAACTTAAAAAGTTTTCTGTCCCTTGCAAAGATACCAAAGCGATTGCGCAAGTTGGCTCTATTTCTGCTAATTCTGATGAATCCATTGGTAAGATTATTGCCGAAGCGATGGATAAAGTCGGTAAAGAAGGCGTTATTACAGTTGAAGAAGGCAATGGCTTCAATGATGAATTAGATGTAGTTGAAGGTATGCAATTTGATCGCGGTTATATTTCACCTTACTTTGTGAATAAGCAAGAAAACATGAGCTGCGAATTAGAAAATCCCTATATTTTATTAGTGGATAAGAAAATTAGCAATATTCGTGAATTGCTACCTGTATTGGAAGCAACCGCGAAATCAGGTCGTGCTTTATTCATTATTGCTGAAGATATCGAAGGCGAAGCATTGGCAACATTGGTTGTGAATAATATTCGTGGCATCGTTAAAGTTTGTGCGGTTAAAGCGCCAGGTTTTGGTGATCGTCGTAAAGCCATGTTGCAGGATATTGCTATTTTGACTAACGCTAAAGTCATTTCAGAAGAAATCGGCTTAACGATGGAATCTACGACAGTCGCAGATCTGGGTTCTGCTAAACGCGTTGTTGTCAGCAAAGAAAACACAACCATTATCGATGGTAGTGGTAAGAGCACAGACATTGAATCACGTATCAAACAATTACGTCAGCAAGTAGAAGATACCACTTCTGATTATGATCGTGAAAAGTTACAAGAGCGAATCGCTAAATTGTCTGGTGGCGTTGCTGTTATTAAGATAGGCGCAGGCTCTGAAGTCGAAATGAAAGAGAAAAAAGCACGTGTAGAAGATGCATTGCATGCAACGCGTGCAGCGGTTGAAGAAGGTGTTGTGCCTGGCGGTGGTGTGGCGTTAGTACGCACTTTGCCGATGTTGCTGAAATTAAAGGGTGATAATGAAGATCAAAATCATGGCATTGCGATTATCATTAGAGCGCTAGAAGCACCTTTACGCCAAATCGTTTCAAACGCAGGCGACGAACCCGCTGTGGTTGTTGAACGGGTTAAAGCAGAATCCGGCAACTTTGGTTACAATGCGGCATCTGGTGAATACGGTGACATGGTAAAGATGGGTATTTTGGATCCTACCAAGGTTACGCGTACCGCTTTACAACAAGCAGCTTCCATTGCAGGCTTATTAATTACCACGGAATGCACTATCTCAGAAGCACCAAAGTCTGAGAAAGAAGGCGCTGCTGGTGGTATGGGCGGCGGCATGGGTGGTATGGGCGGAATGGGTGGCATGGGCGATATGATGTAATATCGTCTCTATATTGGGCAGACACAGCGGTCTGCCCCTACAATTCGTTATCCTCTCCCGGTCTACGGGGGAGGGTGCCCGCGAAAAGCGGTGAGGGCTAGAGTTGAGGGAAGAACATGAAAAAACGGATTTTAGCTTGGCTGATTCTTTTGTTATGTTTTGTGCAAATGCCTTTGTTTGCAGATGATGCAGCAAAAAAGCCAGACGATGCAAAAGCAGATAACGCAGCAACAAAAACCATCCCTAAAAAACAGGATCTGCAACATTTTGAAATGATTAATTTGTCGGGTGTCGGCAATTTATATATTAAACAAACCGATCAAGAAAATTTTACAATGGAGGCAGACGAAGAACTGCTGCCATTGATTAAAGTCAACGTTAAAGACAAAACTTTATATATTGAACTCATGGATGCTTCAAACCATCTAAAAGCCAATATCAAGTATTATTTAAATATTAAAACAGTCAATAGTATTACAGCGACCGGTTTAACCAATGTTTTTATTCCGAATGGTCTGCAAACAGATACCCTGAAGCTTTCGATTAGCGGATTCGGGAGCGAAGCTCATATCAATATCAATGTAAAGCAATTGACAGCTAAAGTTGACGGTGGCGCAAAGGTTGAAGCGAGTGGTGTTGCGGGTGTGCAAATGGTTGAAATTCATGGTGCAGGAGAATTTGATGGGACTAAGCTTGTGGGAGACACGGCGACAGTTTCTATTGATGGATCAAGTATTGCTAAAACCAATATATCCGGTAAGTTGTCGGTAGATATTTCAGGCGATGCAGAGGTTAAGTACTGTGCTAAGCCAGACATTACTAAAAAAATATCTGATAATGGTAAAATATCGCGTTTGGAAGGTTGTTAGTTGTTTCTTCTTGCTTTCCTTTCGTTGCCCCTCTTTTCCCTCATCCGGCGCTGCGCGCCACCTTCTCCACAACAAGTTGTAGAGAAGGACTCGCACTGTACAGTGTTTTCGAGAATCCAATATTCATAGCTAAAAGTCATAATTACTTTAGCCGCCCAACTTTTCGTCAAACCAGACCAGATAAGCTCAAGAATTACACTGGATCCGCCACTAAATAATTAAAGGAAGCGGCCTACGCGCACTGTTTTTCTGCCGATTCTCTTGAAGCTAGGTTTAGCTACACCTTCCGTCTTCCTCGCGACTGCACAAGAAAGGATTTTTTTGGGCTTTATTAAAATTTTCCTCCAAATATTTAACATTTATTCTTAAATTATCCTTGACATTTAGGTTATGTGTTGGCATTATTTCTCTTGTCTAGTTTTTATTTTTATAGGGGCATAATATAATGACCATCAAGCAAAACGACAAGAAAGCAGGCCGTAGTATCTCTTATCCTGCAATATCGTTACCAACGGCGATTGAACGCGCTGAAAAATTATGGGCAGAAGCGAAAAAAAATAGCATTCCTTTTATAGTTGCCGCAAAATGCTGGGGCTATAGTGAAAAAAGTAGTGGTGCTAAAGGCTCTTTAGCGGCTTTAATTAGTTTTGGATTGCTCGAGCCAATTGGTAGCGGCGCTTCTAGGCAGGTTAAACTTACGGAAAGAGCTATTCGTATTATAATGGCGCCAGATGAAATTAGTAAAAAAGGAGCAATTTCTGACGCAGCTGTTTCTCCCAAAATTTATGATGAGATATTAGCGAAATGGAAGGATGATTTGCCCTCGGATGCAATGCTTAACTATTACCTAATTAATGATAGAAGCTTTAATGCCAATAGCGTAAAGGATTTTATTAGAGATTTTCGTGAAACCATGGAGTTTGCAAAGCTAAATGGTTCTGGTATTATGTCTCTTTCAGATGAATCAAATACAAAACAGGTTCAAGAATATGAAGATGTGGGCAGGTTAGTGAATAATATTAGACCAGATGCAGGGTTGCCATTAACAAATAACGCAACGGAAGAAGTTTACCATTGTGAAGATGGCGAAAAAATCGTTATCCGGTGGCCCTCAAAATATAAAGACAAGAATCTAGAAGATATTAAGGCTTGGCTTGATATATTAGCTCGCAAAATTATTCGTTCACGGATTACGGAAGCTATGGAAGTATAGGTTAATTGAGCGATTAAAATAGGGAGAGAAAATGATGAGAAGAGCCTAGGGGGATAATCAAAATATTTAAGAGCATTAAATATATATGCAGCGATGCGTAAAGCTTAATTATCGCCCTTAACAAATAAAACACGCCACATATATATGCCGTATATTTGTGGCGCGAGCTTTCAAATCATTTTCTCTGTGTCATGATAACAGCTGGAGGTTGGCAAAGCTAGACTTATTTGGCTGGCTCACAAATAAAAATGCCTGGGCTAAAATCTCGCCCCCTTCGTTGCCATTGTTGGCGGTATATGTTTTGTGTTGCCTCATGACAATGTTTGATGGGTTTGACATTGGAGATAAATAACACTCTCAAATCAAAATGACTTTAATAAGGCGCATTTAACCACAAATGACACGCAACTTTTGATTTGGCGTTAAAATGCTAAGAGGCTACTAGCGTATTTTCCTCTTCAAAAACATCTTCAATTTTTGGAGCAAATAATAATTTTTTAGCCCAAACCATTAGTGCATCAGTATGTGCATTTTTAATTCTATCCAGATATTTTTGAGGCACTGTTTGAAATTTAAAAGTTAGTTGAGAAACCAATATTTCGCTCTCGCCAATTACTTTTCCTTTTTCGATTCCAAGTGCTTCGCCCTTTCGGATCCCCACACGCTCTGCAGTTGAAACATAGGTCATTTTGCGCTCCTCCTCAATTTTTTCTATTGTCTCCGTATATTCTAACTCAAGCTCTGGCGGTAGTGCTATTACCCAATCTATAAATTTA
>Ga0207127_10246_pt1 | contig 12275 bp, 11 predicted proteins | sample Alteio_BWMinHeat_17_FD_153574 | JGI IMG/M metagenome (GOLD analysis project Ga0207127, IMG submission 153574) | Enriched cells from forest soil in Barre Woods Harvard Forest LTER site, Petersham, Massachusetts, United States -... | ecosystem: Environmental > Terrestrial > Soil > Temperate forest >...
GATCGGAAAGCCCGTTGCCTTGGACGCCAGAGCCGACGAACGCGACACGCGCGGGTTCATCTCAATCACCACCATGCGCCCGTTGGCTGGATCGACGGCAAATTGAATGTTCGACCCACCGGTCTCCACACCGATCTCGCGAATCACCTTGATGGCCGCATCGCGCATCCTCTGGTATTCGCGGTCAGTCAGCGTCTGCGCCGGCGCAACCGTGATCGAATCGCCGGTGTGTACGCCCATGGGATCAAAATTCTCAATCGAGCAGATGATGATGACGTTGTCCGCCACATCACGCATCAATTCCAGTTCGTACTCTTTCCAGCCCAGCACCGATTCTTCAATCAGCACTTCATGCACGGGTGAAAGACTTACGCCGCGGTTGAGCAGCTCAAAGAATTCTTCGCGATTGTAGGCAATGCCGCCGCCGCTGCCGCCCAGCGTGAATGACGGACGGATGATCAGCGGAAACCCAACCTTCTCCGCAAAGTCGGCGGCAAATTGAATATCCTGTGCGCGCGTGGTGGAGTTGCCTTCCTGCATGCTGCTGCCGCCGTCCGCGCCGGTCTGTACGCGACCGGAAATCAAGGCCGACCGCGGCACGTCCAAGCCAATGCGGTTCATTGCGTCTTTGAACAACAGGCGATCTTCGGCTTTCTTGATGGCCTTAAGCTGCGCGCCGATCAGTTCCACGTTGTATTTATCAAGAATGCCGGAATCCGCCAGCTCCACCGCGAGGTTTAACGCTGTCTGTCCGCCTACGGTCGGCAGCAACGCAAATTTGCCTGGTTGGCCCTGCATCATCTCGGCTTCGCGACGGATGATCTCTTCCAGATACGTGCGCGTCAGCGGCTCAATGTATGTGCGGTCGGCTGTGTCCGGGTCAGTCATGATGGTTGCCGGGTTGGAATTCGCCAGCACCACTTCATAGCCTTCGGCTTTGAGCGCCTTGCATGCCTGCGTGCCGGAGTAATCAAACTCAGCCGACTGGCCAATCACAATCGGCCCGGAGCCGATGATCAGTATCTTCGAGATGTCATTTCTGCGTGGCATTATTATTTTTTCGGCTCCCGGTCTGTACTTTGCTCGAATGCCGCCGCTGCCAGAGCCTTAGCCTTTTCAGTATTCTTAATTTCAAATTGAGAGAGCACGCCTTCGGCTAGCTTTTGGTCTTTGTCTTGAAGGGGCACGGCTTTAGCTTGGTTTTGCTCTTGGCTTTGAAAGGGCACGGCTTTAGCTTGGTTTTGCTCTTTGCTTTGAAGGGGCACGGCTTTAGCCGTGCCGGCACCCGCCAAAAACTCCTGGGCTTTAGCCCCTGAGGCAGAACTCGTTCTCAACCACTGCGGTGCCGGATCTAACTCGAATAATCCCGACGCCGATGAACATGGATAAAGATGCGCCTCATTGACATATTTCTTCTTCACGGGATTATTGAAGATATACCTGCGATGAATTTCATAATCCTGCGCATCTCTGATCCTGTGATCAGGGAAACCTGGTTGCCACACTTCTCCCGCATATCCGAGATCTCTCTTGGCCCGGAATGAGAACCCACCTTTAACAAATTGCACTGCTTTTTCAAGACTTGTCTTCGGGGTAATCAGCAAATGAAAATGATCCTTCATGATCACAAACTCGTGAAGAAGATATGCTCGTTCCCGATAGTGATAGAGAACTTCCAACATTAACTTCGCCCATCTTTCATTACCAAAAAACAATCGACGCTCATATGTTTGAGAAGTTACAAAGTACGTGTGTCCACCATGTGTCGCGTGTTCTCTGGCTGGCCTCATCTTTCCTCAGGGGCTAAAGCCCAATTTCTTTAGCCCTTATCGGCACGGCTGAAGCCGTGCCCTTTCAAATCAAAATCAAAAACCGACGTCCTTTTCAAAGCAAACCCGATGCGCAACCGCAGGCTTTATCTTCCAAGTTTGCGTGGCTTCATTTCCCCTTCCACTCCTCAATCATCTTCATAAAGTCCTTGAACAGATAATTTGAGTCATGCGGACCGGGTGCCGCCTCAGGGTGATATTGCACGGTGAACAGCGGAACGGTTTTGTGTCGCAGGCCTTCCAGAGTGTTGTCGTTCAAGTCGATATGCGTCTTGACGATCTCCGATTCCTTCAGTGAATCCGGATCGACGGCAAAGTTATGGTTATGCGCGGTGATCTCAATCTTGCCCGTCTCCAGCTGCTTCACCGGGTGATTGCCGCCATGATGCCCAAACTTCAGTTTGTATGTGCGTCCGCCCAGCGCCAGGCCAACCAACTGGTGTCCCAGACAGATTCCAAAGATCGGGGTTTTGCCCATTAGGCGGCGAATATTGTCCGCCGCATAAGTACAGGGTTCAGGATCACCCGGTCCGTTGGATAGAAACACTCCATCGGGCTTCAATGACAGTACGTCTTCCGCGCTGGTCGTCGCCGGAACCACAGTCACTCGGCAGCCTTCATCCACCAGCATGCGCAGAATGTTCTGCTTGATGCCGTAGTCATACGCCATTATGTGTTTGGTTGGCGGCGCATCCTTCACTCCCACAACTTCCGTCGGTTCAAACGGACGCGAGCCCGTGTCCCAGTGATAGCGCTGCTTGGTCGTCACCACTCGCGCCAGATCAGTGCCATCCATCTTGCGGATCGATCGCGCTTTCGCCACCAATTTCTCAGGATCTGTTTCGATCGACGAAATCACCCCGCGCATCACCCCGTTATTGCGCAAATGCCGGACGAGCGCGCGCGTATCAATGTCCCCGATTACGGGGATCTTGAATTTTTCCAGATACTCGTCCGTCACCTGCTGCGAACGCCAGTTTGAACTCACAGGAGAGAATTCACGCGTCACCAGCCCCTCGATATAGGGATGAGTGGCTTCATTGTCTTCAGGGTTGGTTCCGTAGTTGCCGATTTGAGGATTGGTCAGTACAACGATCTGCCCGGCATAGGATGGGTCGGTGAAAATTTCCTGGTAGCCGGTCAAAGAAGTGTTGAAAACAACTTCTCCGTAACATTCGCCTTTAGCACCATGGCCTCTGCCGCTGAATATCCTTCCATCTTCCAGCGCGAGAATTGCCTGCATTGTTTCTCCGGGACGTGGATTTTAAGAATTTTAACAGACCCAAGACTAAGGTGAGTTCCCGACTTGTGGATAAGCCGGCAGAAACTAACGCCGAACGCCAACTCATCAGCTTAATCCGCAATCATCCCAGGTCAATTCCTCGATAAAGCTTTTCCGATCACTGCAAATCATCCTGATCAACCTCAATCAGCCGTAAGGTTTTTGTCCTTCGAACAAATGTATGCTCAGGGGAGAGCCCCCTACCCTCAATTAGGATTCCAAAGCACTTACACGATTCATCCCCAGGGATGTCGTTCGATAAGCCAGCCCCGTGCTTTCCGATCACGGCAAATCAGCCTGATCAACGTCAATCAGCGGTAAGCTTTTGCCAATTGCTAATTGCCAATTGCTCACCCAATATGTCCGATTTTGTCCCAACTAGCAACGAATCTTAAGTACTTCCGCCGGGTTTTTTAACATGTCTTTGACAAAGGTATATACCCTAATAGATAATCCTCTGCCTTTTTCTGGAGGCCTTAAGACGCTGCCAAAGGCGTTCGAATCGCAACTCCTTAAGAATGCAAATTCTGCACTGCGACTTCACTCTGACGGCTGCCCAAAGCACGCCGGGGAATTTGCTCCCCATGGTCGTAAATCACGAAACAAAAGTTTGAACCAGACATGCGCAGAGGCGTGTGTGGAACTATTTTTGTCGATTGAATGAATCGTCATTCACCATCATCCGGGTCATGGAAACGCAAGCAAGTACGCAAATGAAGCACGAAGCGTCGAACGTCGAGGCATTAACCGTCAAGGCATTAACACAACGATGAGAGGCATTCTCGCGGGGTCGTACCGAGCGGCTTCATCGCCCGGCATCTTCGCGATTGGCAATAAAACTTAAAGTTCGTCAAGGAGATCTCCCCCCATGTTCCGTAGCAAATCGCGTATCACTCTTTTCCTTTTAGTATTCGCCCTGCTGCTGGTTCCATTCACAGCCATCGCCCAGACAACGCAAACCGGCACCTTCGCCGACGGCGCCAAGTTCCTCATTGAGGTTCCAGCGAACTGGAATGGCACACTGCTGCTCTATAGTCATGGCTATGTCACGCCTGGCTCTAACAATCCAGCCACTGACGTAGGCGATCCCGCCACCCGCGCTTTCCTTTTGGCCAATGGTTTTGCCCTGGCAGGGTCCTCCTATGCCACCACCGGCTGGGCCATCCATGAAGCTCTGCCAGACCAGATCGCAGTTCTTGACCAGTTCAAAGCCACCGTGGGAACTCCAAAGCGCACCATTGCCTGGGGACACTCGCTTGGCGGCATCATCACCGCTGGCTTGATTCAGCGCTTCCCGGAACGTTTTGACGCAGCTCTGCCCATGTGCGGAGTGCTTTCCGGCGGCGTCGCCACCTGGAACCAGGCCCTTGATTCAGCCTTTGCCTTCAAGACGCTGGTCGCTTTCGGCAGTCCGCTGCAGGTGACCAACATCACCAGCCCCACCAATAACTTCCTGCTTTCTGAAGCACTGTTGCAGCAAGCCATCGCCACGCCCCAGGGTCGTGCCAAGGCTGCTCTGTCTTTCGCGCTTGGTGACACGCCTGGCTGGTTCACTCCGCTCTCACCAGAGCCGGCGCCAACAGATTTCGCTGACCAGTTTGCCAACCAGGTCCTGTGGGCTGCCAATGTTGATTTCCCCTTCGTATTCGCCTTCCGCGCCGAGCTTGAAGCCCGTGCCGGCGGCAATCCATCGTGGAACACCGCCGTTAACTACCGGGAGCAGTTTGAAAAATCCACGAGCAAAGCCGAAGTCCGCGCGCTCTACGCCGCTGCCGGCCTGAGCCTGGAAGATGATCTGGAAACACTGAACAAAGCTGCCCGCATCAGCGCCAACCCGGCATCGGTTGAGTATCTGGAACAGAACATTATCTTCAACGGTAATATTCACTTCCCGGTGCTGACCATGCACACCGAAGGCGACGGCCTGGTTTCTAACGAAAACGAACAGGCCTATCGTTCGACCGTGCATGAAGCCAACAATGACCGATTCCTGCGCCAGACGTTTGTGCATCGCGCCGGTCACTGCTCTTTCACTCCGGCGGAGACCATCACCGCTCTCAGCAACCTGATCACCCGCCTCGACACCGGCCGGTGGCCTGATCTGCATCCAGCGACGTTGAATGCTGAAGCCGCAACCCTGGGTCCAAACTTCAACATCTTCGCCTCCGGCGGAAACATCGTTCCCACCGCGCCGGCATTTGATCCATTCCGTGCTACGGAGTTCCTGCGCCCGTTCGATACCTTCATTGACGCGCGTTGCGAACGCCATCGCGGTAGCGACCAGAATTGCCGCGTTGACGGTGACTAACCTTTCGCTCCTGGTCGTAATAGAAAAACGCCGCAACAGAAAACGCCACCGCAAGGTGGCGTTTTTATTTGCTCTTAGTATTATCTGTGTTATCAGTGAAAATCAGTGGTGAGACTTGGTTCTGATCCGCGTTTATCTGCGTAAATCCGCGGTAGGATGTTCCTGCTGTTCTCCGTGTCTCTGTGTACTCCCATGAATAATGTCTACTCAAAAGTTGTTTTGGCTGGGTTTAGGCAGCCAGGGTAAAGCTGGGGAAGTCTGCAAAGACCCACTGGTTTTTCAGAGTGTCGTAGACGATTTTGACGAGCTTCCTTGCCAGGGCGATTTTGGCTTTTCCTCCTCCGCGGCGTTGTTTGATTCGTTCGTAGAAGCTTTGCAGATAGGGGCTATAGCGTTTCGCCACCAACCCACACTGCACCAGGGCCGTGCGCGCCAGTTTATTGCCTTGTTTGGTGATCCTTCCGCTGCGCTCCGTTTCGTTCGAGTTGGCTACTTTGGGCACCAGTCCCAGATAGGCCGCCAGTTTGTTTTCGTCCGCGAAGTCGCTGATTTTGCCAATCACCGTTAATAGAACGGTCGCGCTCAGTGAGCCGATGCCCTTGATGCTGGTCAGGTTCTCGTATCCGGGCAGTTGTTGGCCTTCTTCTTCCAGACGCTCGTCCAGCTCGGCGATACTCTCTGACAATGAACTGATCTGCTCTACTAACACTCGCAACTCCAGTTGCACCATGCCACTGACCGGCGATGCCAACACCCTTTCCAGCGCAATCTTGCTGGACAAGGCTTCTCGTTTCAACTCGATTCCCTGCATCGCCAGAAGGTTGTTGATCTTGCCCTTCAGTGCCGATCGCTGCTTTACCAGCAGATCGCGTGTCTCGGCCAGATGCATCAACTCTCGGTTCGGCTTTGGCTTCATTCTCACCTCCGGCAACAGATCCTTTTCCAGATACAGCGCCAGCGCGGCGGCATCCTTGCGGTCGGTCTTCTTCACTGACTCGCTGATGACCTTGAACTGATGCGGATTCACTACCACCACTCGCTCCACTCGTCCCGCTACCGCATCGTAGAACCGTGCCGTCGTCCCCATCGCTTCTACCGCGATCTGGTCCTCCGGCTGCAACTGCTCCACGAACCGGGCCAGTTCGCCGATCCGCCATTGCCGTATCTGTTGCTCCCCGTTCTCCCATCGTGTGCATACTACAAACTGCGTGCGATGCAAATCCACTCCTAGATAGCGTTTCATTGTTCGTCTCTCCTCTTGCTTGGTTCTGGAGTAGACTCAGCTCTTAGGCGATCACCACACTCCCATCCAAGCTCATACCGGCCTTACGGTGACGCTTCGATCCACAGGTCTGACCAATCTCCGTGTCGAGGTCGTACTGCCTCACTGCACGAGCACAGCCTGCAACCTGTCTGCCCCAGATTCCTTCTCCTGGAGCATACCGCCTCAGAACTTACACCTTATTCATGCCATCTCCGTGGTAGGTGTTGTTCGCGGTTGGTAAAACCCTTCGCTCCCAAAACCAAACACGCGATTCGACCGTGCCCGATAATTCTCCCAGGCAATCGCTCCGCCCAGCTCCACCAGTTGCGCGGTGGAAAAACGCTTCCGCAAATGCTCCCGTAACTCATCCGTCACTTTTGCCGGAGTTGCTGATATCGCATCCGCCAGCTCCAGAACCAGCTTCTGGTCGGCATCAAACAAATCGCTCTCGCGATACCAGTTCAGATTGCGGATCTGTTCGTCACTCAGTCCTGCCGCCTTACCTGCGGCAGAGTTGATGTCGATTCAAAACGGGCACTCAACCAGCTTGGCCGCCCGAATCTGTCCCAGCACCTTCAACTTTCGATCCACCAGATTCACCTTCTCCAGTGCCTGGCTGAATTGCGCATAGGCGATCATGAAGTCAGGATGGTTGGCCATGTTCTCGAGCGGAGCAATGTCCCTGCCCAGGTGCTTACGCACAAACTTTCGGATGACATTCACTTTGAGTTGCTTAAACATTCACACCTCTCCTGTTTATTTTCGCCGATCGCCCGGATGAAAACTACACTCGACCATGAATCGTTCTCAAAAGCAAAAATCTCACCCCAGAGACACGAAGAACTGCAAAAAACTTACCGCGGGTGAACGCAGATCAACGCTGATTTGCGCTGATACAAAGGGGGAGCCTCACTAAGTCGAACTCTGCAACACTGATAAAGACCGTGCGGGAATAAGGAGCAAAGCATAAGAGATGACACAACAAAGCAGATTTTGATTTTATCCGCGTTTATCCGCGTTCATCAGCGGTAAGATTTTGCTTTTTGAAGGCAGCACGACTACCGCAGCAAACCCAGTTTCTCCATGGGCCAATAGCCAAACACGGCTTTGCCATAGATGTAACTGCGCGCTACCGGACCGAAATCGCGGCTGTCATTGGACATCGACCGATGGTCGCCAAGAACAAAGTATGAATTGGCGGGCACCACGATCTCCGGATAAGTCCGCGAGTCGAGAAACTCCGACGGAACGTAGTCTTCTTCCATACGCTGGCCATTCAGGTAAACATGTCCGAATGAGATCCGCACACGATCACCGCCCACGCCAATCACCCGTTTAATGAAGCTTTTCCGCGGATCGCGTGGATATCTGAAGACGATGATGTCACCGCGCGTGATGCTTTCCCAGCGATACACCAGCCGGTTGATGACGATGCGTTCCTGGTCTTCCAGACCAGGCTCCATGCTGCCACCTTCCACTTTGACGGGCTGATAAATGAAGAATATGAAGAAGAAGCAAAAGGCGATGCAGAAGAACAGGTCCCGCATCCATGAGTAGAAGATTTTCAGCCCAGCCTGTGACTGGGGCGGCTCGCTGGGCGCCTCCGCTGCACTGCCGGGCTGGCTGGCCGTTTGGTCAGGTGTCTCCACTTGTAATGATTGCTCCTGCCTTATTATAGTACGTGCCTTCCGGTCACCGTATCGAAGGTTTTAGACTGGCCGGTTCTAGAGTAAAATAGCCTTCCATGAAACATCTTCTAGCGGTGTTCGCCTTCATTTTTGCCGTATCAATCACGCACGCTCAGTATGCTGCACCGATTCCTGCTTATAACTCCAAACCGCCGGCCAAAGGTGAAGTACTTACACCTGTTTTATCGCAACAACAGCTCGCAGAAATGGGAGAAACCGCTCCCGCACAGAAGGAAGCCTACAAAGCAGCGGCAAAAGTGCCAGCGCTCATGACGCAGATGCCCTGCTATTGCTATTGCGATCGCAATCATGGACACAAGAATCTTCATTCATGCTTCGAAGGGTCGCACGGCGCTGGATGCGGTACTTGTATCTCTGAAGCTCTCTACACCTACAAGATGTCGAAGAAGGGTTGGTCGGCTTCCATGATTCGCGACGGCATTATCCGGGGTGACTGGAAGCAGATTGACCTTCAGCATCCCGATCCGGTCAACTAGTTTTGCTCCATTTGTGGTGCAGTTTGACCCGTGGTAAAATCTTGAGTATAAAGGGCTGCACCTCTTCGGCAGCCCCGAAGCTCTCGGGATAGCTGACCATCGATTTCCACAGCCTTGATTTGCCGCTATTCCGGTGTGGGCCGCAAGGACACAATAGAATGAAAAAGAAAGTGGCAGCAAGCGTTAAACGTTCGGCCGCTAACACAAACAAAACAAGAGTAGTTAGGATTAGAGAGAAGATGTCTGCGAAGAAACCGTCCGTCCCGCAGCCTAAACCTGCTTTCAGTCAGGATCCTGCTTTTGCACAAGCTGTGCAAAATTATGAAGCTGGACTCAAGGCCATGCAGGAGCATAAATTTGAGCGCGCCAAGGGTCTTCTGGAGAAGATCATTACCAATGGTCCCAGAGAACTGGCTGACCGCGCGCGCATGCACCTGAGCACCTGCAATCAGCAATTGAATGACGGCGCCAACACATTCAAGAGTCATGAAGAACACTTTGACTATGCCGTCTCCCTGCTGAACTCAGGCCAGTACGATAATGCCAGAACGCATCTTGAAAAGATCCTGAAACAGAATCCTAAAGCCGACTTCGCTTTCTACGGCATGGCAGTCGTCGATTGCCTTACTGGTCAGGTGGAAAGCTCACTCAAGCATTTGAGTGATGCCATCCGCATGAATCCGCAGAACCGTTTCCAGGCCCGCAATGATTCTGATTTCCAGAACATGGCCGACGATCCGCGGTTCACTGAGTTGCTTTATCCCGAACCAACTGATCAGCCTTCCGGCGCCGACGCAAAAAGGCGATAAGTACAAAGCAAAGTAATGCCCAACAGGTCTGATCACAATCGCAATCAGGGAATCCGCGTGGTTGCCATTGGTGGTGGAACCGGCCTTTCCACGCTGCTGAAAGGGTTAAAGCGCTACACGGCAACGCCCGCCGAATTGCCAACCACCGGCCCGTACATTTCCGACCTGACCGCCATCGTGACCGTAAGTGATGATGGCGGATCCAGTGGACGTCTTCGCCGTGAACTGAACATGCTTCCTCCCGGCGATATTCGCAACTGTCTGGTGGCCGTCTCGGAAGATGAGAACCTTCTCTCCAAGCTGTTTCAATATCGTTTCTCCAGTTCAGGCGATCTCGAAGGCCACAGCTTTGGCAATTTGTTTCTAGCCGCTCTCACCGCCATGACCGGTGATTTCGGCGTAGCGGTGAAGAAGGCCTCTGAAATTCTGGCCACTCGCGGACACATACTTCCCGCCACATCAGCCAACGTCGCCCTGGAAGCCATCATGGATGACGGTTCGCACGTAGTGGGAGAAACAAAGATCACCGCCAGCGAGCGGCGTATCGTCGAATTGAAGATGGTCCCTGCTGATCCGGAGCCAATGCCGCAAACATTGCAGGCCATTGCCGACGCGGACCTGATTACCATCGGTCCGGGTTCGCTCTTCACCAGTCTGATACCGAACCTGCTGGTGCGCGGAATACCGGAAGCAATCGCCGCTTCGCGCGCAGTCAAAGTTTTCATCTGCAACCTGATGACGGAAGCCAACGAGAGCCTGCACATGAGCGCGTCCGATCACGTCATGGCCATTTATGCCCACGGTGGACACGGCCTGTTTCATTACGCCATGGTCAACAGCGAGCCTGTTTCCGCAACCATGAAGGCGCGTTACGCAGAAGAATCTGCCGAGCCGGTTGAATGCGATCTGGGCGCGGTTGAAGCGCTGGGCGTGAAGTGCGTCGCCGGCAATTTCCTTGATGAAAGTGAAGTGGTGCGCCACGCCACCGACCGTATATGCCACGAGTTGATCCACCTTGCGGAAAACCGTCCCGGCCGCAAAGTAGCCATGATTCAGCCCGCCGCCCGCTCATAAAACAAGCTCGAGCCAGGTACGATCGCCTATCCCTCGGGATGGAGCAGGCATTTATGCCTGCGGCAAGAGACAATTAATTGGTTGGGCTTCAGCCCCTGAGGTTATGCAATGTCGCTGACTTTCGTAACTTAATCAGGGCGAGGCCGACCGCGCGCCGAACCCGCTGCACCAAGGCACGTCAGAAACACCCACGAGAGACAATCCAAAAGCGGTTTGGAGCCAGGCGACAGAAGAGAACGTGGAGCAGGCATTTATGCCTGCGGACAAAGATCATTCCAAAGTCGGGGCTCTCGCCCCTGCGGATAGCTGGGCTGGATACGCCCCGCCGCATTTAAACTATTCTCGCGATGTCAGCACAAAAAAACCCTTCCGCCACCAGGTTCGCAATTGTCATCATGGCCGCCGGCAAAGGCACACGCCTTAAATCCCGGCGCGCCAAAGTCCTCCATGAAATTGCGGGCAGGCCGCTGCTGGCCCATGTCATCCATGCAGCCACCAGGATTGTCCCGGCGCACGACATCCATGTGATCGTCGGACACCAGGCAGAGAGCGTGCAAAAGGCCGTCGCGCACATGGGGGTGCAGTTTGTTCTGCAGGCGGAGCAGCGCGGCACCGGCCACGCCATCATGTGCGCTCGCGACCAGGTGAAGGGCTATGACAACATTTTGGTTCTCTCCGGCGACGTACCGCTGATTCGCCCGGAGACCATTGCCGCAGTGCGTGATTTTCATCTGGCAAAAAAAGCCGCCATGACCATTCTCACCGCCGTACCCGAAGACCCTTATGGCTATGGACGGGTGCTCCGCGCGACCGCGGGCAGTGACAAGGTAAAGGCAATTGTGGAGCAGAAGGCGCTCAGCAAATCGCAGATGAATGCCCGTGAGATCAATTCCGGCATATACGCCTTTGCCGCTAAACCGCTGTTTACCAACATCGATCGCCTGAGCACCGACAACGCTCACAAGGAGTTTTACCTCACGGACATGGCCGCCCTGCTGGTGAAGGCAAAAGCCAATGTTGTGGCTCTCCAGGCAAAAGATGCCGCTGAGGTTCTGGGCGCGAACACTCTGGCCGAACTCGCATTTCTCGATGCAGCGCTTCGTCTCAGGAAATGTAATGAGCTGATGGCCGCCGGTGTGAGCATCTATCGTCCGGAAACCTGCGTGATTGACCCTGACGTCACGATCCAGCCGGACACCATCATCGAACCCTATGTGCAACTTCTCGGCAAAACCAATATCGGCTCGGATTGCCGCATACGATCTTTCAGCGTCATCAGTGACTCGCAACTTGGTGACAACGTCCTTGTCCGCCCCGGGTGCATCATCGATCAATCTCAAATCGCGTCCGGTGCGCTGCTCGGTCCTTACTCACATCTGCGCCCGCAAAGCGAAATTGGTGAGGGCGCGCACGTGGGCAACTTTGTTGAAACCAAAAAGACGCGCATCGGTAAAGGCTCCAAAGCCAACCACCTCACCTACCTGGGCGACGCCGAGATTGGCGAAGGCGTCAATATCGGCGCCG
>Ga0207127_10249_pt1 | contig 12176 bp, 8 predicted proteins | sample Alteio_BWMinHeat_17_FD_153574 | JGI IMG/M metagenome (GOLD analysis project Ga0207127, IMG submission 153574) | Enriched cells from forest soil in Barre Woods Harvard Forest LTER site, Petersham, Massachusetts, United States -... | ecosystem: Environmental > Terrestrial > Soil > Temperate forest >...
ACCTATGGAATGACCGAAATGGGATCTAGCATCACTCTAAATACAGAAACAGTTTTTTCTCTTGGGAAAACCCTTCCTTTTAGAGAAATTAAAATAGGAGACAATGGAGAGATCCTTGTAAAAGGGAAAACCTTATTTAAAGGTTATTGGAATCAAGAAGAAGGTCTTAAGTCTCCTTTAGATAAAGAAGGCTTTTTCCCTACTAAAGATAGAGGCGTCTTAAGTAGTACAGGCAATCTCTCTTTCATAGGGCGCATGGACAATCTTTTTATTTCCGGCGGAGAAAATATTCAACCAGAAGAAATAGAAAATGCCCTTTGCAGTATACCTGAAATAGAATCTGCTATCGTTGTGGGAGTGGAAGACGCAGAATTTGGAAAACGGCCTCTTGCTTTTATCCAAGGAAATACCTGTCTAGAGACTATTAAAGAAGCACTTTCCCCCCTTCTTCCGAAGTATAAAATCCCTTTCCAAATACTCCCTCTTCCTCAAGAAGAGCTTCTTAAACCTTCAAGAAAAAGGCTCACTCTGCTTGCACAAGCTCTTGTAAAACATTCAAAAGGGGCAGAGGAATAGGTGTAGAGCGCTTTGTCCCTCTAGCTGTTGCGACATGAACAATACGCGTTTTGCCTACATGAACCTTTTCCTGATTATAAAATAAAGCATCTAGGGTAAAAGAACTTGTTCCTATACGGGCAGCAAAAAGAATGATCTCTATACTATCTCCTGCGCGCAGAGAAACAAAGAAGTCTGCTTCTACATGAACAACAGGAAAAAGAAAGTCTGCTTCCTCTATAATTTTAGAAAGATTAATCCCCCGCGTCATAAGAAAACTCTCAAAAGCCTCTAAGGCAAGGCGCAGCTGCTCTCCAAAGAAAAGTACACCTGTTGCATCGGTATCTCTTAAATAAATTTTTGCGTGGTGGGTAAACATCAAAATCCTCGTTTGAAAATAAATTTTTAATTAATGTACAAAGCATGCATTTAAAATTAAGATACTCACTTTCAGGCTTTAGCAACAATATATAAAAAATTTTTATCGTCAAAAATCGGCGTTCAAAATAGAACGTGAATTGTCTAAAAACCCTGGCTTTCCTATAATCAACACTTTTGCACCCTTTCAAAAATGAGAATTTCTCATGGAAAATAGCCAGGAATTAGACATTACGTTGCCGCTTGATCTCCAAGCCATGCTGATCACTAATGATAGTGATCCGGAGGAACGCGCATTTCTTAGCGATGCTCTTTTATTTGAAGGGGAACTAAAACTCCTCAAGGGAGATTTTGGGGGAATGGATTTATTCGATCTAGCCTCAAAACTAAGCCCGTCCAATGCAGAAGCCTTTTTTAGACAGGGCCTTTCCCTTTTTGAATATGGACTCCGAGAAGGAAAAGAAAAGAACCTTCTTTTAGCAAACAAAAAATTTAAAACAGCTACTTCGATCAAAGAAGATTATTTTGATGCTTGGCATGCTTGGGGAACTTCCCTTTCTGTTTTAGGGACATCCTTTCAAGAACACCATTATTTTCTAGAAGCTAAAGATAAGCTTGAAAAAGCGATTGATCTTTTAAATAAACAAGTTAAAGAAACCTCTATTCTCTCCCAAGTTTACTGGGACTATGCCTTCACTTATTTACACATTGCTAGACACTCTTCTGAACCAGCCGATTTTCAATTTTCCATCGACACCTTTCAAAAAGCTGCTTCTCATCCAGAAAAACTTCCTGAAGAATTTTGGAAAGATTACGGAAATGCTTGCCTAGAGCTAGCTCCATTAATTAACGATGTGCGCCTCTATGTTAAAGCGACCAACTGTTTTAGACATACCATTGGGACAAATAGACAATCTTTTGAAGGCTGGGCATCTCTTGCAAAAACCCTTAAAAAGCTTTACGAAAACAGCCATGACGAAGACCATTTCTCTCAAGCTAATGAGTGTTTTTCATCCGCCGCTCAGCTACAGCCCCAAAACCCTGAAATCTGGCAAGAGTGGGCTAAATTCCTCTGTATTGCCGGAAAAAATACCAAAGACCCAAGACGCCTTTCTGCCGCTATTGAAAAAAGCATGAGAGCCTATAATTGCGACCCTAGAGTTCCAAGTGTTCTTGCTATTTGGGCTGAATCCTTGGCTGTTCTAGGAGAACTTACAGAAAAAGTAGATCTTATTTACGAAGCTCATAATAAGATATCTGATGCTCTTCAAATGGCAAGTGAGGATCCTGAAATCTGGTATTCTTTTGGGATCTGCTTAAATGCGATGGGAAATTATTTTAACGATTCTGACTTTCACTTCCAAGCCATAGAAAAATTCCAAGAAGGCCTATCTATTGATAGAACAAAAGACCATCTTTGGCACGCTATAGCTCTTACGTATACGCAAGTAGGAAAAGCAGAAGAAGATCCTGAATCTCTTGAAAAGGCTCATAAATTTTACTTAAAAGCCCTCTCTCTTCGCTCCTCTAGCTTTTATTTCATCGACTTTGCCTTCGCTCTTTCGAAATTAGGAGAGCTTACAAACGAACAAAAATGGCAAGAACAGGCAATCACCTACTTTGAAAAAGCCCTAGGCGCACAAAAAAACGCTGTTTACATCCATCCCGAGTGGCTCTTTAACTATGCTTGCACACTAGATAGCCTAGGAGATCATTACGATGAAGAGTCTTTCTATACAAAATCTATAGAAATTCTTTCGCACGTCCTCATGATTGACCCTGATTTTCCAGGGGTTCACCATAAAATAGCTCTTGCATTTTCCCATTTAGGAGAACTTGTAGAAGACATTGAACCTTTTTATAAGGCGCTCCATCACTACCGCCTCTCTTCTAAGCATGAAGAAGAAAATGATAAGGTGATTCTTGATTTTGCCCTCACCCTTATTAATCTTGCCCAATATACACAAGATCCTTTGGATGCAGACCAGCTTTATAGAGAAGCTGAACATAAACTCATCCAAACGGCAAAACTTGGTAATTTACAAGCTTATTACCATTTAGGATGCCTATATTCCATCCTTGGCCAATACGAAAAAGCCATGCGCTTTATCGAAAAAGCCGACACCTTTGAATCCTTGCCCCCCCTAGAAGAGCTCCTCTCTGACGACTGGCTAGAAGGCCTTAGAAACACCTCCGACTTTAGAGAATTCCTCTTCAACTTCGAAAAAAAATGCTAAAACCACAGAAAATTTCCCTCTCTTCTTTCTTCCTCTGTGGTTTTCTTCCCTCTGTGGTTTAAAAAATGCAAGTTCTTGCGCGCTCAAGTGTTAGCCAAAGATAAACCACAGAGGGAAGAAACCACAGAGGAAGAAAAGAGAGAGAGAAAAAAATTTTACCTCTTCTTCTTCCTCTCTTCTTCCTCTGTGGTTTCTTGTCTCTGTGGTTAATTCTTTGGCTAAGGCGAGGGATCCTAAAGACTTGCATTTTTTTTAACCACAGAAGACAAGAAACCACAGAGGAAGAAAGAGGGAAGAGAAAGAGTGTAAAAAATTCTCTCTCCTTCTGACCCTCTTTGTTTTCTGCTTCTTGTTTTGCATTAAAGATGGGGATTTGCTAGACTTAGAGTTTCTAAGAATTATTTTTTGAGGCACAATTTCTTTATGGACAAACGATCACTTATTTTTGTTTTTGGACTCACAATCGCTCTTTATTTTGTCAATCAGCACTTCTCATCAAAAGATGAAGAACGCGCCCAAATGCGCAGACAAGAAGAAGCTAGAAATAAACAAACAATGGAAGTGCAAAAGCAAATCCCTATCGCGCCAGAAACATTTTCCGCAGAAGAAACCCCGAAAGCTGAAAGCTTTTATGTCCTAGAAAATAATTTTCAACAGCTCGTTTTCTCAAATGTCGGCGGCGCTATTGTTGAAATTAACCTCCCTTTGCAAAGTAAAACCAATCCTGAAGGCGTCATTCGTCCCATCGGTGTCGATAAAACGCTCGCAAAAGATTTCCCAAACGACGACAGATTCCCAGAAAATTCCTATGAAACCCCCAATAGAGAAAAAGCTACAGGAACAGTTGGCGGATACTACCCTCTCTTAAGAAGAAACATTCCTAAAAAATCAAAAGTAGATCCTCGTTACTATGCGTTCAATGTTATTGGCGATGTTATAGAGCCAAATCTTCTTTATACGCTTAAAAGATACGAAAAAAATCTTATCGAATTTGAAGGGGTCACTTCTAATAAACGGATTGTAAAAACCTATTCTTTCCCTGAAAATTCTCCAAATGCTCCTTACTGCTTTGATCTTTCTGTTAAAGTAGAAGGGGATGCAAGAGGGTTATCTTTGACAACAGGAGTTCCTGAAGTCGAGCTTATCTCTGGAAATGCAGCGCCGGCTTTAAAATATAGAATTAAGCGCGGCAAAAGTCCTCATGTAGAGCTTATTGACCTTCCTAAAACTTCTTCCTCTTTTACCTCCATCCAACCTGATTGGGTATGTAACTCTAATGGATTTTTTGGCATTATTTTAGATCCTTTAAGTGAAATAGGCGGAGGCTTTAATGTCTCTTTAGTTCCCGGCATTAAAATGCCCACAAGGCTTACACTCATTGATGCTGAGTACGATCTTTATCCGGCAGAAAAGTACCCGGGTTATGACATCTCCCTTTATCTTCCTTCATCTCCACAAACAACACAGTTCCGCGTTTTTGCAGGCCCGCTTGTTTCAGATGTTCTAGAAAAAGTGGATGCCACTTATTCAAATTCAGCAATTGGCTATAATCCTGATTACAAAGGAGCTCAAAGCTTTCATGGCTGGTTTGCCTTTATTTCTGAGCCTTTTGCTAAGTTCTTAATGCTGCTCATGAAGTTCTTTTATTTTGTAACCCACTCCTGGGGCTTCTCTATTATTTTATTAACTGCAGCCCTCCGTGTCATGCTCTACCCGCTAAATGCTTGGTCTATTAAATCGACTGCAAAAATGCAGCAAGTAGCTCCTCAAGTTGCAGCTATTCAAGAGCGCAATAAAAAAGAGCCTAAAAAAGCGCAGATGGAAATCATGAATCTCTATAGAGAAAAAGGGGTGAATCCTATCACCGGCTGTTTTCCTATTTTAATTCAGATGCCTTTCCTTATTGGAATGTTTGATCTTCTTAAATCTACCTTTGAGTTAAGAGGGGCAAGTTTTATTCCTGGATGGATAGATAATCTTACAGCTCCAGATGTTCTTTTTAGCTGGAACTATCCTGTTATTTTCTTTGGGACAAACTTCCACCTTCTTCCTATTCTTTTAGGCGCTGTCATGTATTTTCAGCAAAAAATGAGCTCTACAGCACCAAAAGATCCAAAAAATCTTACAGATCAACAAAAGCAACAAAAAATGATGGGCAATATCATGACTATCGTTTTTGCTGTGATGTTCTACCACTTCCCTTCAGGACTTAACCTTTATTGGTTATCTTCTATGGCACTTGGAATCCTCCAACAGTGGTGGATGACGCGTAAACTGGTAAAAAATGTAGAAATCATTGTACCACCTAAGAAAAAATGAAACTATGGGATGAATTTGTAGAGCTCCAAGAAAAGGAGCTCGGCAAAGAAGTAGCTGAAAAATGGCTTTATACATTAAAAATCATAAACTTTGATGCCTGTAATATCTATTTAGAGGCATTAAATCCCTTACATGTACATTGGTTTGAAGAACATTTGCGCCAAAAAGCAAGTCTTTTGGTTAATGCTAATTTCCGAAAAGTGAAAGTTCATGTAAAAGCAAAGGGAAGCCTTTTATCCCAAAAAGGCAAACAGCTAGAAAGCCCCTCTCTACCTAGCTTTACACTTCAATCAGATTTACTCGATCCCTATGCATTACTAGAAAACTTTATCCCCACCGAAAAAAACACCATTCCCTACAAAGTGATCTCGGAAATGATGGAAGGGAAAATAGAGGAAAGCGCCTTTAATCCCCTTTACCTTTATGGCAAAACAGGAACCGGCAAAACACATCTCCTTATGGGAATTGCGCATCACCTTAAGAATTTAGGCAAAAATGTTGTATACGTAAGGGCTGTTACCTTCACAGAACACTTTGTGCAAGCCATACGCATAGGGAAAATGGGGGAATTTAGAGATAGCTATAGAAAAGCTGATGTCCTTCTGATTGATGATGTTCATATATTTGCAAGAAGAGCGGCCTCCCAAGAAGAGCTTTTCCATACATTCAATAATCTCCACGGAGAAAAAAAACAGATTATCCTCACCTCAAATACAGCACCTCAAAACCTCATAGAGATTGAGCCTAGGCTCGTTAGCCGCTTTGAATGGGGAATTAGTCTACACCTTGAAAAGCCCACCCCTGAAGAACTCCGCCTTATTTTAAAACAAAGAGCAGGTATCCTCTCTTTTCCTTTAACTGATGAGCTCTCTGATTTTCTAATGGAATCCTTTAAGAGCATCAAATTGTTACAAAAGGCCCTTGAAACACTTATTCTTCGCTCTCATTTAGAAAAAGATACTTTTATCAATATAAAAAAAGCAGAAGTTTATTTAGAAAAAATTCTTGCCGAAGAAAAGAAAAACGCCATCACTCCTGAAAAAATCTTGCAATCTGTAAGTAGCTTTTATGGAGTACGTGTTTCAGAAATCACAGGGAAATCCCAGTCTCAAGAGTGCAGCTTGCCGCGTCAAATGACGATGTATCTTTGTAGAGAAGAGCTTAATATGCCTTTTTTAAAAATTGGACACATCTTTTCAAGAGACCACTCTACTGTCATGACAGCCATTAAACAAATAACCAAAAAAATCGAAATGGGCGATAGCACAACCATTGCCAACCTCGAAACCCTCACCCGCTCCCTCGAATCCATCCCCAAAGACCCTTAAAGAAAACAAAGAGAGATATTTTTTTCTCTTCTTCTTCCCTCCCTTTCGTGCCCGTGTGCGTGCCCGTGCCCGTGCCCGAATTAATGTCATTGACAGGCAAACGCAAAAGAACAAACAACGGCAAATCGGGCACGGGCACGGGCACGCACACGGGCACGAAAAGGAGGAAGGGAAAAAAGGGAGAGAGAGGGCGGTGCGAAGATGAGGCACCGCTCTTTGTAAGATTTAGATCTTGATGTAGCGCTCGCGCTCGCCTGGCTTTGCGCCTCCGCCTTTTGGCATAGTAGGGGCACCTGGTAGCACTTCTTTTTCAGGCTCTCTGCCTTCCATGATGTCTTTAACTCTTTTTCTCCACTTCTCTACACACTCAACGAAAATAGGAGCAAAACGTCTTAAAGAAGATTGGTCTGCGCCAATACCCATGTCAAGAACGCAATGCATAAGAATAAGCTCTTCAGGAACAGCTACGCCAATTCCGCCACCTACCATTTGCCCACCTAGCATTGAACCAACAAGAAGGTGCTCATATAGTTTTAATTTGGTTTTGTCATCTTTTGGAAGTCCATCGAGGATTGGGGAGTAAAGATAAAGGCGGTCAGTGTTCGGTTCATAGGTTAGATGTAGAGAAAACTCATTATCTATCCCTAAAATACAGGTGTTATTTTCATCAAAACCTAGGCCTTCTAGATTAAGCTCTTTTGCAAATTCTCTTAAGTTATCCTTAGCATTTTCAAATGACATAAAATCATTCCTCCTTATCGGCGTTTTATATATTCAACTACAAAGATTACATGATCCCTTAACATCTGATTAAAAGTCAATCTTGAGACTTCGGAATCTTACTTTTTACTCGATGTTCCACTTTTTACGGCTTTCTGGGGTGATTCCAGAAAAGCCAGATCAAAGTGAAACATCGAGTTTTAGATTGGATGTAAATTTTTTTTTCAATAGTATGCAGAAAATGAAGGAGTATTATGACAGAGCAATCCCCCTATAAAACTTCCAGAGGATACACCTTTCCTCTAGGCGTATCTAAAAAAAAGGAAGGCCTGAATTTTGCTTTATTTTCTAAAGATGCGCAAAGTATCACTCTGTGCTTATTTGCTTTAGGAGAAAAGTCTCCCTTTCTAGAAATCCCCCTAGATTCTCATATTCACAAAACAGGCTTTATCTGGCATATCCTTATTTCTAACCTTCCTTCTACCGAGTATGAATATGGATACAAAGTAGATGGGAAAAAAGATAAAGGGATGCTATTTGACCCTCATTTAATTTTATCCGATCCTTATGCCAAATGCTTAAATTCTTCAAATAAGTGGGGAAAAGGAGCTTTCCTAAACAAAAAAGAACCTCCTAAAGGCCTTGTTGTTCTTGATGAAGACTTTGATTGGGAAAATACTCCCTTTCCTTTAATCCCCATGCAAGATCTCATTATCTATGAGATGCATGTAAGAGGATTTACCAAAGACACATCAAGCAACGCAAAACACCCGGCTACATTTGAAGGGGTTATAGAAAAAATCCCTTATTTAAAAGAGCTTGGAGTCAATGCAGTAGAACTTCTTCCTGTTTTTGAATTTAACGAAATGGAATATGGAATGCTGCACCCAGAAACACAAAACCCCCTAAAAAATTACTGGGGTTATTCCACGATCAATTTTTTCTCTCCCATGAACCGTTATGCTTTTAGTACAGAATATGCAGGGGCCATTAAAGAATTTAAAAAGATGGTTAAAGAGCTTCACAAAAATGGAATAGAAGTGATTTTAGACGTTGTATATAACCATACGGCCGAAGGAAACATAAAAGGCCCTGTTCTCTCTATGAAGGGAATTGACAATCCTGTTTACTACATGACTAATGAAGATGGCACTTATAAAGATTACACAGGCTGCGGAAACACACTCAACTGCAACCATCCTATCGTGGCAAAGCTCATTGTCGACTCTCTAAAATACTGGGTTGAAGAAATGCATGTAGATGGATTTCGCTTCGATCTAGCTTCCATACTCACAAGAAATCCTCAAGGGGCGCCTCTAGACCATCCTCCCGTTATCCGCGCAATTAGCACCGATCCAACGCTTGCTCAAACAAAATTAATAGCTGAAGCCTGGGATGCAGCGGGTCTTTATCAAGTAGGCAGTTTTCCTCACTATGGCAAATGGGGAGAATGGAATGGGCAATATAGAGACATTGTCAGAAGCTTTATTAAAGGCACAGAAAGTGTAGCAGCTGATTTTGGCAAAGTGCTTACAGGATCAGAGTATCTCTATGGGCATGGAAGAGCGCCTTACCACAGCATCAATTTCATTACTGCCCACGACGGCTTTAGCATAAAAGATCTTGTGAGCTACCAAGGCAAACACAATCTTGCTAATGGAGAAAACAACCAAGATGGGGCAAATCAAAACGATAGCTGGAATTGCGGCATAGAAGGTGTTACGAATGACCCAGCCATTTTGGCCCTAAGAGATAGACAAATTCGGAACATGCAGCTTGCTTTAATGGTCTCTATGGGAACTCCTATGATTTTAATGGGAGATGAATATGGACATACAAGACTTGGCAACAATAATACTTGGTGCCAAGATAGTGAATTAAACTGGTTTTTATGGGATGAACTCAAAAAAAATGCGACCCTCTTTCGCTTTTATAAGCTCACAGTTAATTGGAGAAAAAATAACCCCATTTTCAAGCGCACAACTTTCTTAAAAAATGAGGATATAGATTGGCATGGCATCGTTCCTTTTAAGCCTAACTGGGGCCCAGAAAACCGCTTTCTTGCTTATACGCTTAAAGACAATGACCATGGCAATCATTTCTACATCGCCTTTAACTCCCACTTTGAACATATCAATGTGGAAATGCCACCAGCCTCTAACGGCAAGCATTGGGCAAGAGTGATTGACACCTCTATCCCCTCACCGAATGACTTTGTCGAAAACCCAGAGAATGGCCAAGCACTCCCCTCACACTACACCATGCCGCCTCACTCAGCTTTCGTCGCCAAATGCCTCTGAAGAAACAAAGAGGGGTAAATCTCTCTCTTTCTTCCTCTGTGGTTTCTTGTCTCTGTGGTTTAATCTTTAGCTAACACTTGAGCGCACAAGAACTTGCATTTTTTTAACCACAGAGACAAGAAACCACAGAGGAAGAGAGAGGAGGAAATTTTTAAACTCTCTCTGTTTTTCTTCTTGGGTATAGCCAATAAAAGGGGCATTTGTTATGTTTCTGAATAAAATCTATGTTTTAGGAGAAGAGTTATGTCACGTATTGCGATTACTCTAGGCATTGCATTGCTTAGTTTTGCCGGCTGCAGAGATCAGAATAATCAAACATATGCAGTTCAAGCAGAAGAAAGAAGTTTAAAACCTATTGTTGCTATTGTCCCTGTTATAGATAGAACAATTAACAATATCAGCTGGAGCCTCTCTGAAGAGATGACAGCAGCCATCCATGAGCGCTTAGCAAATAGGGGCTCTATTTATTTAGTGGATAATAAAAAAGTTGAAAACAACGTTAAAAAGATGGCAGGAAACAATCCTTTTTGGAGCCAATATTTCCTGGGCAAAAAAGGCTTTCAGAGACAATGAGTTTGTTGTTTTTCTCGAGCTTCTCGAACATGAAGAAGTCGCTCAAAATAAAAACCCCAGCGCAATTGTTGAAAAATGTTCAGCAGAATTAAATACGTCGGTACGCGTGCGCGTTCTTGATTTAAGAACTCCCGAGCCAAAAATTGTGCTCCAGGAGCTTATCCACGACGTACATTTTATTCCAAGACAGTTTACTCAATCCAATTTTCATCAAATTGCTTGGGGCCAAGCTGGCTATGAAACATCGCCTCTAGGGATTGCCCATGAAGAGCTTACTAAAGAAATTTCTCTTAGACTTGAGGACTACATCATTCACGCAATGAATAGATAGATGGAAAACTTAATCAATGAGAACCTAATATATATTGCGTTCTTTGGGCTCATTGCATTTATAGTCAATTTAGCCGCGTGGTCACGCGGCTTTTTTATTTTCCCCCAAGAAGACGTACCAAAAAGTTCTATTAGTTTTGCCTTTGTCCTGATCATCTTTCTGACATTTTTAGGAACAAACGTCCTTCTTAATCCCTTGCTAAATACTTTAATAAAATATCATCCCTTTTTATGGATGTCTTCTGAAATGGTTAATAATGTGGTATGGCTTGCTACCATTATTATTACGTTAATCTTGCTTTTTTCTTTTTGCGAATGGAAATACAAAACTCTTTTTAAAGAAATCTGGAAAAATAGCAGCTCTTCTATTGCAAGAGATTTAGGCATAGGAGCTTTTACTTGGATTCTAGCGTTTCCTTTAGTTGGAGCGATTAGCCAGTTATGCGATCTATTAGTGCTTATTTTTTTTGGAGAACAAGCTTATGAGCAAACAGCTGTAGAATACCTTAAAAAAAGCATGGACTCTCCTCTATTACTAACCATTGCCCTTTCAGGTATAATGGTGATAGCTCCTCTTTTTGAAGAATTTTTATTTAGAGGGGTTTTACTCACCTGGTTCAAAAAACACTTAGGCCCTCAAGTAGCCATTCTTTTATCTGCGCTTCTCTTTGCCTGCTTCCATTTTTCTACTGCGCAAAAATTTGGCAACATCTCGGTTGTCGCCTCTTTATTTATTCTAGGGTGTTTTTTAGGGTTCCTTTATGAAAAACAACGCTCTCTATTTGCTCCCATAGCCCTGCACGCCACTTTTAATGGGATCAGCACCCTCCGCATTATGTTTTTCCCCGATCTTTAAGACTTTAATAACAGAGAGGGAATAAATCTCTCTCCCTCTTCCTCTGTGGTTTCTTGTCTCTGTGGTTTAAAAAAATGCAAGTTCTTGAGCAACCAAGTGTTAGCAAAAGACAAACCACAGAGGGAAGAAACCACAGAGGAAGAAAGAGAGAGAGAGAAAAAATTTATTTCTCTATAGTTAAAATTATGCAATAACACCCAAAGGGTCACCCATTATGAAAATTGCCACAATAGCTATGATGTTAAGCTGCATGTTTTGCCATGCAGATTTGGTAAAGGATGAAACATCTTTTACGCTAACTCTTTATGACGCGCTTAATAAAGAAGCGGATAATCTCATCTTTTCTCCTTACTCTATCTTTTCTTGCATGTCGATGAGTTACCTTGGCGCTAAAGAAGAGACGTTAAATCAAATAAAAAAAGGGCTTCATCTATCTTATAGCCCAAGCGAGCTCATCGCTCCTTTTGCCTCTTTACAAAACAGCTTAAAATCTCCTATTTTTAATATCGCAAATGCTGTTTGGGTAGACCTTGGGATGGAACTTCTTCCCTCCTATAAAGAAGATGTAAAAAAGGCTTTT
>Ga0207127_10250_pt1 | contig 12129 bp, 10 predicted proteins | sample Alteio_BWMinHeat_17_FD_153574 | JGI IMG/M metagenome (GOLD analysis project Ga0207127, IMG submission 153574) | Enriched cells from forest soil in Barre Woods Harvard Forest LTER site, Petersham, Massachusetts, United States -... | ecosystem: Environmental > Terrestrial > Soil > Temperate forest >...
TGTCTCCAATCGGCAAAACTGCAAAATTTAGTTTTGCCCATTTGGGGATACAAAGCAATCTTTCTTTAGACAATCTCCCGGATACGCAAGGGACGAAAGTTGGCAAAAATACAGCTTAGGCATAAATTGTGGCTACAATGATTTTTCTTTGCCATAAATATGTACACGATTGTTTCAGGAACCAACAGGTTGAACAGCAATACGATTAAGGTTGCACAACAGTATTTGCAATTGCTGAACAAAAAGGGAATTTCATCCACTTTGCTGTCCCTGGAAGGACTCAATGTCCTGGAGCGTAATCCGGTTTTTGAGAAAATTGAAAGGGAGTTGCTGATACCTTCCCAGAAATACATCTTTATCTCACCTGAGTATAATGGTAGCATTCCGGGAGTTTTGAAGTGTATGTTTGATATTTCTGACATCCAGCATGTATGGTGGGGAAAGAAAGCTCTGCTGACAGGGGTCTCGACCGGAAGAGCCGGAAACCTGAGGGGAATGGAACATCTGACAGGTATTTTGCATTATATGAAAGTAATTGTGCATCCAAATAAATTGCCCATTTCCATCGTAGATACTTTATTTGATGAACACAATCTTATTTCTGATAAGAATACTTTGGCAGCAATAGACATTCAGTTGGATGAATTTATCGGATTTTAAAAAATCGGCCTCCATGAATACTTCACCATTGCAAAACCAAATTCATTTTCATGCGTAATTATGGATATGTCTGGGTCGTCATCATTATTATGCTGCTTCTTGACTTTTATGTATTTGAAGCAGTAAAATTGGTTAGCCAGGGAGCATCCTCCAAACAAAAAATGTTTATTTATGGAGGATATTGGGCTATTTCATTGGCAGCCGTTATTTTCCTGGCTACGATACCTTTTACGAATTTTGGCCCCCTGGGTAAAACCTATCGCACTTACCTGCTGGCTACTATCCTGGGATTATTTTTTGCAAAATTGCTGGCTTCGGTTTTTTTCCTCCTGGATGATATCCGGCGATTGATTCAATGGGCGAGCGGTAAATTATTTTTCCGAAATACGGATGTGGAAAACCTGGGCGACGAAGGGATCACCCGCTCAATCTTCTTAAGCTGGATAGGACTGGGCATCGGCGGAAGTTTGTTTTCAACTCTTATTTATGGATTCACCAATAAATATAAATATGAGTTGCGGCGTTTGAAACTTGCTTTTGAAAATTTGCCGCCCTCTTTTAAAGGGCTGAAGATTGTTCAGATCTCAGATATTCATTGCGGGAGTTTTACAAACAAAGAGGCTGTACAAAAAGGAGTGGACAAGATTCTAAAGGAAAATGCGGATCTGATTTTATTTACGGGAGATCTTGTAAATGACAGGGCCATTGAAATGAATGATTATATGGAGGTGTTCAGCAGGCTGAAAGCCCCGATGGGTGTGTTTTCGACACTGGGCAACCATGATTACGGCGATTATGCCAATTGGGAAACAAAGGAGGCTAAACTTGCGAACCTTGAACACCTTAAAAAAATCCATGGTATTTTAGGGTGGCGCTTACTGATGAATGAGCACGTTGTGCTGGAAAGGAATAATGAGCAGATTGCTTTGCTGGGGATTGAGAACTGGAGCGCCAAACGCCGTTTTCCAAAACACGGCAAAATGAACGAAGCCTACCGGGGGACGAAAAAATATCCTTTCAAAATATTAATGAGCCATGACCCGAGCCACTGGGACGCCGAAGTGCGGCCCAAATATCCGGACGTGGACCTGACCCTGTCCGGGCATACCCACGGCATGCAATTTGGCCTCGAAATTCCAGGGTTTAAATGGAGCCCGGTTCAATATGTTTACAGACAATGGGCAGGCCTTTATGAGGAAGGAAAACAAAAATTATATGTAAACCGCGGGTATGGGTTTATCGGCTATCCCGGCAGGGTAGGGATCTTACCTGAAATCACGATCTTTGAATTGACTTGATCCGCTGAATTTTTAACATTTTATCTTCGCTTGTTTTTCCATTTTACAGAATATTTCACACAAAGCCGGCATACGAAAATCGGTTCCTGGCCGTTGTAACACCATAAGAACGGCTAAAGAAATGGAAAAAATAATTAACGAGTGATTATAAGATTTTAACAGAACCCTAAAATTCTGCTGTGTATCTTCAAAACATATTTGGGAAAAAATTTCAAAAACAAATCAATCAATATGAATCCTTCAATCAATTTTTCAGCACCCGAAAAAAATAGAAGACAATTTCTTCCGAACTTCCGGATAATAAGGTTGACCTTCTTATCGATCCTTGTGGTAGCCATCACCGTTATGGGAACAGAGGCCCAGGGTTTTCATATTGGGATAAAAGGCGGCGCCAATATAGTCAAAATAGATGGGCAGTCATTTGACCAGGGATTCATGTATGGGTACAACCTGGGTGGATTTGCCGAATTAAATTTTACCAAGAAATGGGGTATTCAGCCTGAGCTGGTCTGGAACCAATCCAAATCAAGAACTGCTCAATCTTTTAACCAGATTTATGGCGGTTTTGCGGGACAGGATATAACCCTTAATTACCTCAGCATTCCGATACTACTTACCTATCGCCCCATTCCCCTGTTAAGTTTTCAGGTAGGTCCGCAATACGGCATACTGATAAACCAGAACAGCACCCTGTATGAAAACGGAAAGAATGCCTTCAAAAGCGGTGATTTTTCTGTTTTAGGTGGGGCCCAAATAAATTTGGGTGGTTTCCGAGCCGGCGCCCGGTATTTTGTCGGCCTGAATAGTATCAATGACCTGGGAAATCAGGATAGCTGGAAAAATAAAGGCTTCCAGCTGTACATAGGTATAAGAATTATCTAGATTTCCAAAATATTGCGCAAAACGCCTCTTTGCTCTGCAAGGAGGCTTTTTTTTACACTACCAGATAACTTGTTTAGGTAAATCCTTGGCATTAATCTTGACCCATATACTTTTCACCCTCAAAAGATAGGATTATTTCTAGATAGGTGTTATTTTGTCACTACAAAACTATTATGAAAGAGACGAATTTTTTCCTGCGTCCTGAAGATGAGATGGATTTTATGCCGATTATCCCCTTGAATGAAAGCGATGGCGAAAACCTTACTGATATTGAGGTTCCAACAGAATTACCAGTTTTACCCCTTCGGAATACGGTGCTTTTCCCGGGAGTGGTTCTGCCCATAACGGTTGGCAGGGATAAGAGCATTAAAGCAGTCAACGATGCTTACAAGGCTGACAAATTGATAGGAGTCCTGGCACAAAAAGACAGTAATACGGAAGATCCCACCATTATTGATCTTGAAGATGTGGGTACGGTGGCACGTATTATCAAGCTGATAAAGATGCCCGACGGGGGGACTACGGTTATTCTTCAGGGTAAACGTCGCTTTAAGGTAGGCGCTATGACCTCAGAAGACCCTTATTTTAAGGCTCAGGTCGTTTTGCTTCAGGAGGAAGAAGCGCCCAAAGACCAGGATTTTGAGGCCTATGTTTCGAACATTAAGGACCTTGCGGCCCAGATTATTCAGTTATCGCCCAATATTCCTTCCGAGGCCTCCATCATTCTGAAAAACATTGAAAACCCATCTTTCCTTATTCATTTTATATCCAGCAACCTGAATACTGAATTGCATGAAAAACAGCAATTGCTGGAAATTCATCATATTAAATCACGTGCTGATCTGCTGATGCAACTTCTTCAAAGAGAATTGCAGTTTGCCGAATTAAAGAACAAGCTCACCAATAAGACAAAAACAGAGCTTGACAAACAGCAGCGGGACTATTTTCTGCAGCAACAATTAAAAAGCATTAAAGATGAATTGGGCGGAGACAGCAACGAACGCGAAGTAAAGGAAATGCAAAAAAAGGCTGAGGGCAAAAAATGGCCCAATGCAGCAAAAGAATTGTTCAAAAAAGGGACCGATAAACTGGAACGCATGCATCCAAGCACTCCGGATTATTCGGTTGTTTATAATCATCTTGACCTAATGCTGGATCTTCCCTGGCAGGATTATACAGCCGACTTATATGATCTGAAAAAAGCAAAAAAAATATTGGATAACGATCATTACGGCATGGACAAGGTAAAAGAACGCATTATCGAATATTTGGCAGTATTGAAATTGAAAGGGGATATGAAGAGCCCGATCTTATGTTTTGTCGGTCCTCCCGGCATTGGCAAAACATCTTTAGGCAGGAGCATTGCTAATGCGATCGGAAGAAAATATGTACGTCTTAGCCTGGGTGGGTTGCATGACGAAAGTGAAATTCGAGGTCACCGGAAAACTTATATAGGGGCCATGCCGGGAAGGATTCTTCAATCCATTCGCAAAATTAAATCCTCCAATCCCGTAATGATCCTCGACGAGATCGATAAAGTAGGGAGCGACTTCAGGGGGGACCCCTCATCCGCATTGCTGGAAGTCCTCGACCCGGAGCAAAATCATACCTTCTATGACAATTATCTTGAACTTGAATATGACCTGAGCAAGGTGTTGTTTGTTGCGACAGCCAACGATGTTAATAATATCCAACCCGCTCTTCGGGACAGGCTGGAAATCATTGATTTAAGTGGCTATGCGGTGGAAGAGAAAATCGAAATTGCAAGGCGTCACCTGGTTCCCAAACAAAAAGACGCACACGGATTAAAGCCAATGAATTTTAAGATCAGTGATAAAATCCTTGAAAAGATTATCAAGGATTACACCAGGGAGAGCGGGGTGCGGGAGCTTGACCGTCAGCTGGCTTCCATCATGCGTTACGAGGCAAAAGAGTTTGCCATGAAGGATAAGCTGAAACCTACTCTGTCAAACGGGGATGTGGAAAAAGTGTTGGGAAAATCCCGGTACAACAATGATATGTATAAAGTGGCCAATATGCCGGGAGTTGCTGTAGGCCTTGCATGGACCTATGTCGGAGGTGATATTCTATTTGTGGAAACCAGTTTGAGCGATGGCAAGGGAGATATGAAATTGACCGGGAATCTGGGTAACGTGATGAAAGAAAGCGCCACGACCGCCCTGACTTATTTACAGTCGAACGCCCGGAAGTACGATATTGATCCTGAAATATTTAACAAAAAAACACTGCATATACATGTCCCAGAAGGAGCTGTTCCAAAAGACGGCCCGAGCGCAGGCATAACGATGATGAGCTCCATTGCTTCAGCCATCACGGGTAAACGGGTCAAGCCTTACCTGGCCATGACAGGTGAAATCACTTTAAGGGGACAGGTATTACCTGTAGGTGGAATTAAGGAAAAGGTATTAGCGGCCAAGCGCGCCGGTTTAAAGGAAATTATCCTTTGCTGGCAAAATGAAAAAGATATCCGCCAGATTGATTCCTCATTTATCAAAGGACTTAAGTTCCATTACGCCAAGACCATGCAGCAGGTCTTGGAGCTTGCGCTGGTTTAATTTCTTCGAAATTTTTTTTCACAAATTATTAAGAAACTATTTGATAAACTCTCTGTTAATGATATTCAATACCAAGATTTCATGTTGGTTGTTTTAAGGGTTAAAAAAAATTCCTCCATGTCTATGGAGGAATTTTTTGTCACGGCATTGTCATCACAGCGATTGACCCAGCATCTGTTTTTCTTCTTTAAAGGCTTCTCTGGTCCTTAGTCCCAATATCTCAAACATCTCGTGATCTTCTTCAAATGAAGGATTGGGAGTGGTCAGTAATTTATCACCGGCAAAAATCGAATTGGCTCCCGCCATAAAACACAAGGCCTGTTCGGCCAGACTCATTTCAGTTCGGCCAGCACTCAGCCGGACCATGGTTGCCGGCATTAATATTCGGGCCGTGGCGATCATTCGCACCATATCCCAGACATTTACCTTTGGATTATTTTCCAGCGGCGTGCCTTTTACGCGCACCAATGCATTGATGGGAACGCTCTCGGGATGCTCGGGCAGACCAGCCAGTGTATGCAACATTTTGATGCGGTCCTCATGCGTTTCACCCAGGCCAATGATTCCCCCGCAGCAAACCGTCACGCCGGCTTTCCTGACATGATCCAATGTCTGCAAACGGTCTTCAAAGTTTCGGGTGCTGATGATCTCATTGTAAAATTCCGGGGAAGTATCAATGTTATGATTATAGGCATATAAACCTGCGGCGGCCAGCCTTTTTGCCTTTTCTTCATTCAGCATGCCCAGTGTGCAACACACTTCCATTCCAAGTTCATTGACCTGCCTGACCATTTCGAGGACCCGGTCAAAATCCCGGTTGTCACGGATTTCGCGCCAGGCAGCGCCCATGCAAAAACGGGTTGACCCCGCCTGTTTTGCTTTTTGTGCATATTTCAGTACCTCACCGGTTTGCATTAAAGCCTGCACATCAATATCGGTGTGATAACGGGCCGCCTGCGGGCAATAGGCGCAATCTTCAGGGCAACCCCCGGTTTTGATTGAAAGCAGCGTGCAGACCTGTACTTCTGCAGTGTCATGGTATTTGCGGTGCACGGTGGCGGCAGTATAGACCAGGGATAACAGCGGCGTGTTATAGAGATCCTTTACTTCTTCAATTGTCCGGTTGTTGCGAATCATTAGGTTTTGTTATCTTTCAATTAAAATAATCCCAGCCACAAATTTATATTTTAAATCGATTACCCAGGACCCAAATGAATAAATTAATAAAGTCGGCGAAACCCGGCAGATTTTATTTCTTCAAATACCTTCTTTTTCTGGGAATCGTTTTTTCCGTGAACCTGTGGCTTAGAAAAAGCGCCCCGGTAACTTATGCAAATTTGCTGAACTATAATCAGCTCTATTTTGACAGGGATAAGATTCATATTAAGAATTTCCATCTTGCCGGAAATTTCCTTGTAATGGATTTTGAGGGGAGTCGATTGGAACGGGTAACAAATAATTTCAAGGTTTTTTCCGGAAAAGAACTTCTGTACGAAGAACAAACCTCGGGTAAAGTAATCAAATTCATTCCACCGAAGGCAGGTATCAACCGGATCGGGGTGGTCATTAACGGCAGCACGGATACGGTTTTTATAAATGTCGATTATGGGATGGATGGGTTAAGCAGCCCAACAGGTTCCAATCGTATACCTTTATATGAGGTTACCACCCATGCGCTGATTGAGGAAGGTCCGTTATACGGGTTTAAGGATTGGGCAATTGATTATTGGGGCGAGGATACGGTTCAGTACACTAAGGAAGCCAAACAAATCCTAAATGATTCGGCAAAAATTGTAAATGCCGACAACAGCCTGGAAAGAATCTTAAAAATTGCGAGATTTATTCTGTTCAGAACTGCCGGAAAGGAAGGAATGCCTTCTGAGGAACTTTCCCACATGCACCCGCTGCAACAATTAAATTATGTTGAAGCCGGCAAGTCAAAATTATGGTGTGGCAATTTCTCATCTATTTTTTCATTCTTTGCCAGCACGGCGGGGCTGCCCGTGCGGATTGTATCCTGCGGGCTTTCCGAAGGAAGGTATGCTACCGGAATTCACGTGTTTTGTGAAGTATTTATCAAGGAGGAACAATCCTGGGTCTATGTTGACCTTACATCCAGGAACCTGCTGGTGAGATACAACAGAAAATGGCTGAACGTTATAGATATACAAAGACTACTTGGTTACCCGGTGCAGGATTCAAGCTTTAAAGCCTGGCATTATGAAAAAGATAGTCTGTATGAAACCCCTTTTTATGAAGTGGCAGCTTTAGCCGAATATTATTTTCATCCCAATGCCGTGTTCACTTTTTATTACGGGGATTTCATCAAAATAATGAATCCGGGAAATCTGTTCCAACGGGCAGAGAAATTCTTCTATGCACGACCCTATTATGCGGTCTATTCTGATAATTCCAGGTTTGCCAATAATGATTTTTACCTTAGGCTCTTTACCAATTATCTGCTTGTATTTGTATTGCTATTTGGTTTATTCAAAATCGCAAAAGTCTGGTTTCACAGATAATTCAGGTTTGTCTGGGGGTTCAGGCGGAGAAGGGTTTCGTACATCAGTTTTATGGTTTGCTCAATATCACTTTTATGTAACATCTCAACCGTGGTATGCATGTAACGCAAAGGAATGGAGATGAGTACGGAAGGGCAACCTTCGTTGGCGTATGCAAAAGAATCAGTATCTGTGCCGGTGCTGCGGGAAACGGTCCTTAGCTGAACAGGAATTTTATTTTTTTCAGCTGTCGCCTGTACCACGGCCAACAATTTATTATGGACGGCCGGTCCGTATGCCAGGGATGGGCCTTTTCCGCAGACAATGTCCCCTTCAATAATTTTGTTTACCATCGGAGTGGCCGTATCGTGTGTAACATCAGTTATGATCGCCACATTTGGCTTAATGCGTCGTGCGATCATTTCTGCCCCCCTAAGGCCTACTTCTTCCTGAACTGCGTTCACTATATACAACCCGTAGGGGAGTTGTTTTTTATTTTCTTTTAAAAGTCTGGCCGTTTCAGCGATCATAAATCCGCCGATCCGATTATCAAATGCGCGTCCTACAAAATAATCATAAGCCAGTTCTTCGAATCCCTCCTGGTAGGTGACAACGGCCCCTATATGAATTCCCAGATCCTCGGTTTCCTTTTTGTTTCTTGCGCCGGAATCCAAAAATAAATTTTCTACCTTGGGTTGTGGTTCTTTAGCCTCCGGGTTACCCAAACGGGTATGAATAGCCGGCCATCCGAATACAGCTTTCACCGGTCCTTTTTTCCCGTGTATAAGAACACGTTGTCCAGGAGCGATCTGGTGATCCACCCCACCATTCCGTTTCAGATACAGCAAACCTTCCGGGGTAACGTAATTTACAAACCAGCTGATCTCGTCTGCATGTGCTTCCAGCACTATTTTAAAGGCAGCCTTGGGGTTGATTACCCCGACTGCCGTACCATAAGGATCTGAAAAATTGCTATCCACATACGGCTTAAGATATTCCAGCCATAATTTCTGCCCACTGCTTTCAAAACCGACGGGGGATGCGTTGTTTATATAATTTTTAAGAAAATTCAGGGAATGGTTTGTGAGAATGGACCTTTTTTTTGTACGGGATTTTACAGTTTTAGCCATGTAAGGGAATTTGTAGATTCAAAAATAGTTAAATCCGGGCCACCAGCATCAACAGACCCGAAAGCATCATCAGCCCGTCCAGGACAAAATAATACAGATAGTCAGAAAAATTCTTTTTTGCATACTTATACAAGGCTGCCGTAAGGAGACCGGGGATCAGTAAGAGGATGATGGTTTGGAAGGTATAGGCATACTCATACAGGGTTATGGTGACGGCAGCAAAGCCCAGCAAGGATAAAATGAAAAGGGAGTCGATGCCTTTTTCATTAAAATAGGTAATCATACTACGGATGCCCTCTTTCTTGTCGTCTGCCCGGTCCCGGTAATCAAACAAGATACAAATAGCATACACGAGCAAAAACCTGCTAATGGCAAATAAAGTGAACGCGGGTTTCCAGGGAACTCCAGAAACGGCAACAGGCAGGATCGTAGTGCTGTACATCCAAACTAAAGAAAGGAAAAGGGTCTTTCCGACAGCAATTTTTTTCAGATCGCGAAAAAATGTTTGGGGGATTTTAGGTGCCGAATAAAGGAAAGTAACCAAAGCTGCAAAAAATATGGCCAGCCAGTGGTCCTTCAATAAAAAAAAACAATAAACAGATCCTGACAAACCTGCCAGGTATAACAACAAATGCAAAGTTTTATGATTTTGAGTCCAGACTACTCTTCTGGAAGTCGTTACGAACCCGGGAGTCAGGTACCAATGAAAATTATAGCTGCAGACAGTAGAGAAAAATACAAACAATAACAAAGGAGGGAAGGGACTTGAATTAAGCAGAAGATGATAGGTCTGGTATACCATCAAAACAGCACACAAAGAAATATAAAAGCTGCTGAAAAGAAATAAATCAAAGGCTTTCCTCAACACTTTCAAATTAGGCGGGCTTTACTGGAATAATACAACAACTTTGCCGGAAGAAATAGTGTCACTCTTGTTCCCGTTCCTGTCCACAACTCCAAATTTAAAAAGAAAAGTATCGTTTTCCGTATTGCTTTCGTGCAAACTATTGTAGTCCAGGGTAAATTCAAATTCGCCCTGGTTTTTATCCGGGAAAGAAGGAATAACTCCTCCCAGTGTATCCGGATTGCTGGTACCGGGCGGAAGAGGTTGCTGGTTCAGCCTGTTCCTGATGGCGATAAAAGTGCCCCCTCCAAGGCTACCATTTTTTTGGGTAAATTTTAATTTGGCATCCAGACTTCCCCCCGAGGGTATGACCGAATTGATAGATTCAATGCTTATCTGGGGCCTGGTCTGGAATTTATCTTTATTGCAGGAAACTGCTGTTACCAATAGGGTTGTGGTCAGGAATGATCGGATCTTCATGGTGTCGATTTAGTATACACAAACCTACATGATTTTATCGAAAAGGGTTACTATTGTGCTAATTTTTGCAATTCATTTACGAATGGATTTTTCTTTCAGGCAGGAGGTTGGCCCTAAACATAAATTTGAATCTTCATAGATGACAGCAGGATACCCTGACAGGATTTTTAAAATAAGACCGGAGGATTTCCCTCAGCTGGCGCTGACTGTTTTTAATTTTCAGTATCAGAACAATGAATTATACAGGTCATTTACGGATGCCCTGGGTATTGATCCGAAAAAGATAAAAACTCTGGCCGAAATCCCTTTTTTGCCGATCGGTTTTTATAAGACCCATACCATTCAGACAACTTCTTTCACGCCCGAAATAATTTTTGAAAGCAGCGGGACAACCCAAACCACCAAAAGTCTGCATTATGTAAAAGAAAGCCTGTTATACAGGAGAAGTTTTTTGGAAGGATTTGAAAGATTTTACGGAGCGGTTAAGGATTGGTGCATCATCGGACTGCTGCCTGACTATCTGGAAAGAAGCGGGTCATCGCTGGTTTATATGGTTGAAGGGCTGATAAAAATGAGCAAAGATGAAAAAAGTGGTTTTTATCTGCATGATCAGCAACGGCTCTTTGAGACATTGCAACAATTGGAAAAACAGCAACAGAAAACCTTGTTGATCGGGCTTAGTTTTGCGCTTTTGGATTTTTCTGAAAAATACCAGATGAAATTAAAACATACCTGTGTCATGGAGACGGGTGGTATGAAAGGCAAAAGAAAGGAAATTGTCCGGCAGGAGCTTCAACATTTACTGAAAAAAGGTTTTGGAGTCAGGTCCATACATTCAGAGTATGGCATGACTGAGTTACTTTCTCAGGCCTACTCCCATGCCAATGGTATTTTTGAATCCCCACCCTGGATGCGGGTGCTGGTCAGGGATGAAGACGATCCTTTGGATGTCCGGGAGGACGGGGCGGGAATCCTCAATATCATCGACCTTGCGAATATTTATTCCTGTTCGTTTATCGCGACCGATGACGCGGGTAAAGTTAACCCGGATGGTAAATTTGAAGTGTTGGGCCGGGTAGACAACAGCGATCTGAGGGGTTGCAATCTACTCGTAACCTGAAAGGGAGCCTATCAGGCCCGTGCATTTCACCGTGCATTTTTTTTGATTGCTTTCTTTTGCCAATTCGATTATCCTTATCGTGTTGTAGCCATGTTCCGGTTTTTCCTTGAGTGTTGCTCCCTCGGCGAGGGTCAGAAATAAATTTTTGTAATACCATCCGAAATTACCCGGTAAAGAAGGATATTTCTCCCGGATAATTTTGCCGTCAACAGCAGTATGCAAAAGTCCCCATTGCTGTTCCGGTTCCTCTCCCCAATGCGGAATAGTGGGCAGAACACCGGCTTTGAGCATGGCCTCCTGCGGGTCCTCTCCATATTTGAGAAAGGAACCTTGTGTTCCATGGATCATGTAGCGGGGGCCGGGCTCACGAACAAGCATACATGCTTTCAATATTATTTTTGTAAAGCCATAGTCAAGCCTAAGATCGAAATAATCATCGGTTCTTGCATGGGGTCTTTGCAGTCGGACGTCTGCGGTAATCATATCGGGCATGCCGAAAAGGTATAAGGCCTGGTCAATAAGATGTGCCCCGAGATCATATAAAATTCCGCTTCCGGGTATATTTTCCTCCCGCCACGCGTTCGGTCTTTGTTCCGGTCGGTAACGGTCATAGTGGGCTTCAAATTCAACGATCTCGC
>Ga0207127_10253_pt1 | contig 12041 bp, 11 predicted proteins | sample Alteio_BWMinHeat_17_FD_153574 | JGI IMG/M metagenome (GOLD analysis project Ga0207127, IMG submission 153574) | Enriched cells from forest soil in Barre Woods Harvard Forest LTER site, Petersham, Massachusetts, United States -... | ecosystem: Environmental > Terrestrial > Soil > Temperate forest >...
CATTGGTTATGCCAAAACAACCCATTAAAAAGAAATAAAAATGTCTTTCTACTTTTTTCTGCGTTATGGTTTGATTAGTTTATTATTAATTGGGTGGGTATTGTATCAATTTATTATAAAAAGGAAAAAATGGGCTGCTATGGCTAACGATGTAATAGCTGTCGCATTTTTTGTCGTTGTATGGATTGCATTGGCCTATATTTTCACTAATTAGGTTTTAAAACAACCAATAAAGAAGAAATGACCAAATATTTTATTTGCCTTTTTCTTTTTTTTATAGGGTTTATTGATTTTTCAATAATCTTAGGTGGGTCCCACGGAAATATGCAATTTAGGCCGTGGATGCTTGAAGATTGGATTTTTGATGGAGTACTTGTTTTATGTTGGGGAATTCCGGTTATAATACTTTCAACTGCCTTATATAAAAAACTAAGAAATTCAAAACAACCGATCAAGAAAAAATAAGATGTTATAGCCTTTCATTGGGTGTCAGCTTTTCTAACTGGGATATGATTATTTTCACAACAACCGATCTAGAAATAATCACGCAAGGCATCAAATGAGAAACAGATACCGATTCTCAAAAATAATTCAGCTATGATCTTTGTCTTTATAAATCGTCGTATGAAGAATTCCCATTTTATTTAAGCGGTACTGAATTGAATTACCCAATACACCGTAGCCGTATTTTAAACTTCTGATAAAATTTATCGAAGAAGCTTCCGGAAAATATTTTGCCGGACAAGATATTTCTCCTACCCTGTAGCCTTTATAAAAAATCTGCGTCAGGACCTGGTTGTCAAAAACAAAATCATCAGAATTTTCCAGAAATAGAATATTTTCTAAAACCTCTCTTGAAAAAGCACGATAACCGGTGTGATATTCCGAAAGCTTTTGATCGACGAGAATATTTTGTATAAAAGTAAGCACCCGGTTAGAAAAATACTTATAGAAGGGCATGCCGTTTTTCAAGGCACCCTTACCCAATATTCTGGAGGCTAATACAACGGGGTAGACATCTGAAGCCACCAGCCATGCCATGGAAGGAATAAGTGCGGGATTGTACTGGTAATCGGGGTGCAACATAATGATTATGTCGGCACCCAGGGATAAGGCTTTGGTATAGCAGGTTTTCTGATTGCTTCCATAACCTTTATTGTTTTCATGCCTTACTATGTGTCTGATACCCAGCTTGCGTGCCACGTTTATGGTATTGTCCGTACTGGCGTCATCAACCAGGACAACCTCATCTACAATATCGAAAGGAATTTCGCTGTATGTCTTTTCCAAAGTTTTTTCCGCATTGTAGGCGGGGAGCACTACAATGATTTTTTTTGCCTTGATCATGAATTATGCAGCAGATTTACTTAGCGAATTTAAGGTCTTATGTACTTTCAGCCTCTTTCATATTTTCGTTATTCCAAATGAAAGTCACCAGGCAATATACCAATAATAATTCCCCTATATCAAATAGAAGGGGAAGATAAAACGGAAAAGCATTTATGAAACACAGACCAGTTATCAATAGTACAATCTTCAGGGTCGAAAACCTGGGCGTATGCAGGAATACTAAAACCGGAAATAACCATTGTACCAGGTGGTAGGCTCCCCGGGGCGCGGGCATAATATACTCAGCGATCATATAAAGGAGGAAACCATAGAGAATGACCCCAACCGGGTTTTTTTTAAGCAGTTTCTTCCTAAATGAAATAGTAAGTATAGTTACAACAATGAGATAAAGAAATACATAGAACCAGCCGGAATTGATCTTTGTAAATAAATCCAGCCGCATATCCAAAGGCGTAATACCTCCGCATATAAAATCATTTTTGACCAAAGTTAAATTCTTCGCCCCCTCTATGATGGTTGGATAATGAAAATTAGTTTGGCTGATTGCTGATGGAACAAAATGGGCAAAGCCTGTATAATATGTCATCGCCGTCAGATACCCTTTCCACAATTCCCTGTGCAGATAGCCATGCAGGATTAGTGGAATAAAGCAGCTTATCAGGCCTAAAACCGTCCATCGATTAAAAGCAAGGACAAGTGGAATGAGGAATACAATGAAGACCGGATGGCAATAAGTGCCCACGGCTACTATTGCACCGGCCCCATAATTTGCCCATTTGTTATTACTGGTATATAATTGATACAGCAGACAAAATAAAAAAGTAAAAAATATATAGACCTGCCCGCGTTCAATATGAAGAAACCAAATTGGGGTGCAGAAAAAAAATAGACCGCCAATTACAAGGATGTTAAACCTGATTTTTGCAGAAGTTTTTGGCTGGAAAAGAAAATAAAAGAATATATAAAAAATGAGCAAATACTGAAAAATCCCCCATATGATTCTTAGGGTTGGATAATTCAAAAAGGTAAAAATGGAAAAAACATACAAGACACCGGGGGCCGCCGTTAGGCCATTGACCGCCCCATCTCTGTTCAACTTGGGATTCAGCAGCCGTTCTTCTTCCCCCGGTGACCATTTATAAAAATAGACTGCTTTCCCTGAGTCTAACATCCTGGCGCCCACTATTCCAACCCTAAGGTCCGATCCGCCATAATATCGTGTATAATAACCGGCTTTTAATATGCTGACAAGGATTAAGAAGCTGACAACAATTACAACTACTTTTTGTGCCGGTTCCAATTGAAAGAACCATGGTTTTTGCATTTGGGGTGCTATTTTAAGAAAAATGTCATAAAGCTTCATTGGCCTTTTGGCCGCATTAATACAGTAATCATTTGCCAGATTTTCTCACTAAAAAAGCGCCTTCCCGAATGTCTCTAAAAAATGCACTTTTCTTGCAGCGATTGGGAATAATAAGCCCTTTAAGACAAATCTCGGGGTTCGGATAGTTCAAAAATCTTTTATATTGGTAAGAAATTCCACCTTAGATTTATCCGGTAAATTTAAATAATTTGTCAAACAGAATTCGTTTATTGGTTGCTCTGGTAATGGCGGTATTTTTTATTTCCTGTTCGCCGGCCTACATAAAGTTCATTGATGATTATAAATTTGACCGCCGCACGCATGATCCGGATTATAGTAACCTGGATTACTGGGCTGCTCATCCTTATAAAAAAAATCCGTCTGATAGTGTACCTGCACCCCTTAGATCCTCTTTTCGGAAAGATTCAGCGGTAGATGTATTTTTTTTACATCCTACAACTCTTATATCAAAAAAAGAGACAGCATGGAATGCCGATATCAACGATTCGGTTGTGAATGCCAAAACGGATTATACAACTATTTTGTATCAGGCAAGCGCATTTAATGAAGGGCGGATGTTTGCGCCCAGGTACCGGCAGGCAAATATCCGTGCCTATTTTTCAAATGACACGGCCAATGCTTTAAGAGCCTTTGATACGGCTTACGAGGATATCAAAACAGCTTTTCAGTATTATCTTGATCATTTTAATCAGGGCCGGCCTATAATTATTGCCTCGCATAGCCAGGGCACCACGCATGCCGAGCGGCTGCTGAAAGAATTCTTCGAAAACAAACCCCTCCAATCACAACTGGTGGCTGCTTACCTTATCGGAATGGTCATCCCCAAGAATTATTTTGAAAGCTTAAAACCTTGCAGTGATTCCGTGCAGACTGGATGTTTTGTAGGGTGGAGGAGTTTTCAGGAAGGATATGAGCCGGATTTCGTAAAAAAAGAGAATGGCAACTCTTATGTTGTCAACCCTCTGTCCTGGGTTGTCAGTGAGGATCCTGCTCCCCCCTCTCTGAACCGGGGAGCGGTATTGTTGAAATTTAATAAGGTTCTTCCCCAATTTGCCGATGCTCAAATTCACGACGGAGTATTGTGGATACATAAACCGCATTTCCCGGGCAGTTTTTTATACCATTCAAAAAATTACCATATAGGGGATATTAATTTATTTTATGTGAATATCCGGGAAAATATGAGAGCCAGGGTAAATGCATTTCGAAAACACTGATTCAGGATCAGAATTCAGCACTTTTGGGTGTGCGGGGAAACGCAATCACATCCCTGATATTGGTCATTCCCGTCACAAATTGCACCATTCGTTCAAAACCCAGACCAAAGCCGGCATGCGGAACGGTGCCAAACCGGCGCGTATCAAGATACCACCACATCTCTTCGACGGGGATTTTCATTTCTTTCATTCTTTGCTCCAGCATTTCTAATCTTTCTTCCCTTTGGGATCCTCCAACAATTTCTCCAATGCCCGGAGCAAGTATATCCATTGCCGCCACCGTATTACCATCCTCGTTTTGCCGCATATAAAAAGCTTTGATGGCTTTGGGATATCCCGTTACGATGACAGGTTTTTTAAAATGCTTTTCTACCAGGTACCGCTCGTGTTCACTCTGCATGTCCATCCCCCAGTTTACATCATATTTGAACTTTTTCTTTTTGTAGGCTGCAGAATCAAGTAGGATATTGATGGCTTCCGTATAGGTAATGCGTTGAAAATTGTTGCTGACAACCAGGTCCAATTTTTCCATCAACCCCATTTCACTTCTTTCGGCCTGAGGTTTTTGTTTTTCTTCATCTTCCAGACGTTGTCCCAGGAATTCCAGGTCATCCTTATTGTTATCCATGGCATACCGGATGATGTATTTAATGAACTCTTCGGCGAGATTCATATTGTCTTCCAGATCATAAAATGCCATTTCCGGCTCGATCATCCAGAATTCTGCCAGGTGCCTGGCCGTGTTGGAATTTTCAGCGCGGAAAGTAGGGCCGAATGTATAGACCTCACTTAATGCCATCGCCCCCAGTTCTGCCTCCAATTGTCCGCTCACGGTTAAGTTGGCAGCACGCCCGAAAAAATCCTCCCTGAAATCTACTGAGCCATCTTCCCTTTGAGGGGCGTTGTTAAGCGGCAACGTGGTCACACGAAACAATTCCCCGGCGCCTTCAGCGTCGCTCGCCGTGATAATGGGGGTATTCAAATAAATAAAGCCCTTGTCATTGAAAAATTTATGAACAGCATAAGCCAAAGCATGGCGGATACGAAACACTGAACCGAATGTATTAGTGCGGAATCTCAGGTGTGCTATCTCTCTTAAATACTCAAGGCTTGGCCGATTTTTCAATTGTAAAGGAAATTTTTCAGCATCACTGTCACCCAGGATTTCAATCAATTTTGCTTTTACTTCAATTTTTTGCCCCTTACCCAAAGAAGAAACAACTTCCCCCCGGACCATCAATGATGCCCCCGCGGTGATCCGCTTCAACAAGGATTCTTCAAATTTCCCCAATTCCGCCACTACCTGCAGATTAGTGTTCGTCGAGCCATCGTTTAGGGCAATGAATTGATTGTTACGGAAGGTACGCACCCAACCCATGACGGTTACCTCATGCCCGGTCTGCTCTGCGGCCAGCAGCTCTTTCACTTTCACTCGCTTATTGAACATAGTTAAACTTTTGGGGGAGCAAAGATAGAAAATGGGTCGTAAACGAAGAATTGAGGATTTTCAGGCGTATATTGTAGGCAGAAAAGTTCAAAAATCAAAATTTTTTTTTGCTTTTTGCGTTTTTATGCTAAAATTGCACTGGAATTAAACTGATCAGTCCTTATCCATTGCTCACAATTCATCAGTTTTAGCCATTCTTTTCAACATAATCAAAATTCATTTCAAACCTTCTCAGCAAAACGGAAAGCTGTTTTTGAGGTAGTGTTCAACTCTCAAGTGTTTTTATGTACGACATCCTTCAATTGAACGACATGCTCGTTCCCGAACTGCTCGATATTGCGGAGCAGTTAAAAATCCCTGGCGCGAAAAAATTCGACAAACAGGAACTGGTTTATAAAATTCTGGACAGGCAGGCTATTGCTTCCAGCGAAGCAAACGGAGAATCTTCTGATGACAAACCCAAACGTAAACGAATAATCAAAACTGCAACTTCCAATTCAAATGAAGAGGCGATTGTGGAAAGCGGAGATGATAAGAACAAAAAACCTGAATTGAAAAAAGAACTTAGGAAAAAGGATGAAAAGCCAATCATAAGGAAAAATATAAAGAAAAAAGACGACCGGGATGAAATGGTTCCGGTAGCAAAAAAACATCCTGAACAGGAAGGGGAAGAAGAGGAGCAACAGGCAGATAGTCAGGAAAATGAAACGGGTGAGGAACAATCACAGGAGGAAACAGAATCTTCGCAGGAATCAAACAGGCAGGAAAGTGATTCCCAGCTAAATAAAGTTTATCCCCAAAGACGCAACGAAACATTTAATATCGAATTTGACGGGATCATCCAGGCAGAAGGGGTGCTCGAAATGATGCCTGACGGATATGGTTTCCTTCGTAGCAGCGATTACAACTATTTATCTTCCCCCGATGATGTATATGTTTCGCCTTCCCAAATCAAGTTGTTTGGTTTAAAGACGGGTGACACTGTATACGGTGCGGTAAGACCTCCAAAGGAAGGTGAAAAATATTTTGCTCTTTTAAAAGTCGAAACAATTAATAATAAAGGGCCCGAGGAAGTGCGTGACAGGGTTCCATTTGATTATTTGACACCTCTTTTCCCGTTTGAAAAATTAAACCTGTTTACGACTCCAAACGATTATTCTACCCGCATCATGGATCTTTTTACTCCCATTGGAAAGGGTCAGCGTGGTTTGATCGTGGCGCAGCCTAAAACGGGTAAGACCATGCTGCTGAAGGCCGTGGCCAATGCCATTGCCGCCAATCATCCTGAATGTTATCTGATGATCGTTCTGGTGGACGAACGCCCGGAGGAAGTAACCGATATGGAACGCAGTGTTAAGGCAGAAGTAATCGCATCTACCTTTGATGAGCCTGCTGAAAAGCATGTAAAAGTGTCCACCATGGCCCTTCAAAAAGCAAAACGCCTGGTTGAGTGCGGTCATGACGTAGTCATTCTTCTGGATTCCATCACCCGGCTCGCCCGCGCACACAACACAGTTGCGCCTGCTTCGGGTAAGGTTTTGAGTGGCGGTGTCGAAGCAAATGCAATGCAGAAACCAAAACAATTCTTTGGTGCAGCAAGAAAAATTGAATTTGGGGGTTCCCTGACTATTCTGGCCACCGCTTTGATTGACACCGGTTCCAAAATGGATGAAGTGATCTTTGAAGAATTTAAGGGTACCGGCAATATGGAATTACAACTCGATCGGCGCTTGTCGAATAGGCGCGTATTCCCTGCCATTGACCTGGTCGCTTCTTCGACCCGTAGGGATGACCTTTTGCTTGAAAGAGATGTCCTTCAGCGGATGAATCTGCTGCGTGTTTTCCTGAATGACATGAACACGGAAGAAGCGATGAATGAATTACTCAAACGAATGAGGGGTACCAAGAGCAACGAGGAATTTCTTGCCAGTATGAACGGATAACAGCCATCATTTTTTATAAATTGTTTAATATAAAAGCCGCCTGAAGGGTGGTTTTTTAATTAAAACTATACCGGTCCTGAAGCTGGGGTGATGAATGGCTGCGGTTGATCAACCGGTTGACGGGCTTATAAAATATTTGGCATTCCTTCTAAGTTTATCTTTGCACAAATTTTGCGAACAGGCATGGGTTCCGGAAACAAGACGCCTGTTTGTTTTAAGCTATCGGGTAGTTCATAAAAATGGCCATTGAGAAACTGAACATAGAAGATTTCCTTTCATTATCACAACCCCATCCGGTGCTGGACGTCCGCAGCCCGGGTGAATATATTCATGCCCATATCCCTGGCGCCTATAATCTTCCCCTGTTCAATGATGAGGAAAGAAAAACAGTGGGCACCCTTTACAAGCAACAAGGCCGCGAAACTGCTATTAAGACCGGACTGGATATTTTTGGTTTGAAAATGAGCAGGATGGTGGAAGAGGTTGAAAATTTTGCCGGCAAGGACAGGATAATTTTGATTCACTGCTGGCGGGGCGGCATGAGAAGCGCGGGAGTAGCCTGGCTGATGGACCTGTACGGTTTCCGGGTCTATACCTTAACCGGAGGTTATAAAAAATTCCGTCGCTATGTCCTTGAAACATTCTCCATGCCCCTGCATTTTAAAATATTGGGGGGCTACACGGGCTCGGGAAAAACAAGGGTATTGAAGGAATTAAAAAAACAGGATGAATTAATTATTGACCTGGAAGAAATCGCCCAGCACAAAGGATCGGCTTTTGGTGCCCTGGAAGGCAAAGCGCAGCCATCCCAGGAAATGTTTGAGAACCTCTTAGCCACTGAATTGAGAAAGCTGGGGAGCGGGTGTGCCTGGTTGGAAGATGAGAGCCAGAGAATTGGTCTGCTGAACATTCCTCCGGAGATATGGAAAAAAATGAGGGCATCCCCCTTGTATTTCCTCGAAATTCCATTTGAGGAAAGGCTGATAAATATTACAGCGGAATATGGAAACGGAGACCAGGAAAAAATCGCGGATTCGATCCTTAGAATTCAAAAAAGGCTGGGCGGCCTGGAAACAAAAAATGCCATGCGGTTTCTTCAGGAGGGTAACGTAAAAGAATGTTTTCGGGTATTGCTCAGGTACTATGACAAATGCTATCTCAACGGGTTGGATAACCGGGAAGGCATCAAGGAGCAGCCTCAAAAATTAGCATTTGAAAAAATCGATGTTTTCGACAATGCCCAAAAACTACTGAATTTTCAATACGCATAATAATGGATCCGTTAAATGATATAAAACTCACTCAATATTCCCACGGTGCAGGTTGCGGATGCAAAATCTCTCCCGGCGTCCTGGAAACAATCCTGCAATCCAATTTCAGTTTTCCAGATCATGATAAACTTATCGTTGGCAACCACAGCAGGGATGACGCTGCCGTGTACAGTCTCGGGAATGGCCAGGCACTTATTTCCACCACCGATTTTTTCATGCCGGTAGTGGATGACCCCTTTGACTTCGGCCGCATTGCATCCGCCAATGCTATCAGCGATGTATATGCGATGGGTGGCAAACCCATACTCGCTATCGCCATATTGGGATGGCCCGTAGACAAAATCCCCGCAGCCGTGGCCGGCAAAGTCCTGGAGGGCAGCCGCCATATTTGCAGGGAGGCTGGCATTCCCCTGGCAGGCGGCCACAGTATTGATTCCCAGGAGCCAATTTTTGGCCTGGCAGTAAATGGCCTGGTGGCAGTTGATCAGCTTAAAAAAAACAATACGGCCCTTCAGGGTGACCTCTTATTCCTCACTAAGCCTCTGGGTGTGGGAATATTGACCACGGCAGAAAAAAAAGGGCTATTGCGAGAAGAGCATAAAGGAATGGCTGCAAAACAAATGATTCAATTAAATAAAGCTGGCGAGGCCCTGGGTAAATTAAAGGGGGTAACCGCCCTCACAGACGTCACCGGATTCGGTCTATTGGGTCACCTGATAGAAATGGCAGAAGGAAGCGCACTGAGTGCTGAATTGAACTTTGAGAGCATCCCGCTCATCATTGATAATTTGAGGTTTTATATTGACCGGCATTCCCTGCCAGGGGGAACCGCGCGTAATTGGGAAAGTTATGGGGGTAAAATTGCATTTGCCTCCGATCGTGACCTGGCTTATGAAAAAGCCATCCTTGCAGATCCACAAACCAGCGGTGGTCTCCTGATCGCGGTAGCAGCTTCTGCGCGAAAAGAAGTAGGAAATGTATTGGAAGAATATGGACTTTCAGGGTTTTCCCAACCAATCGGCCGGTTCACGGAAAAAAAAGCGGCCACTGTTTCGGTTACAAGTTCAGTTTTATAATTCTCCCTTATCTACCGCCGGATTCCGGTCCGGGTAAAAAGCTACCGATATTGGATACCCGCAGTCTGCAGGCCATTCAAAAAGCTGAGAGGAATTTCGGATGCCCGGTTTTATTAAACCAATTTATCAATTTTCTTAGCCAATTTGTGGTCCTTTTCCGTCACGATATCACCGGCATCGTGTGTGGAAAGCCAGACTTCCACTTTGTTATAAACATTGGTCCACGTTGGATGATGGTCCATCTTCTCGGCTTCCAAAGCCACCCGGGTCATAAAGGCAAAGGCCTCGGAAAAGTCTTTAAATTCAAATTTTCTATACAGAGTATTTTTCACTTCTTTCCACATGACAAAAGTTTTTATATATTAAAAAATCAGGTATTCCTTATGCCGGATCTTTTCATTCGTCAATTCAACCACCAGTTGTACGCCCTCGATGATTTTGATGGTATTTACAAGATCTTTCATCAGTTCGTCATTTACCGTATCATCTTTCAGCAACCAGAGAAAATCAAGATGCCGGAACTCAGGCAGCAGGTATTCACCTTCAAATTGGTTGTTATATAAGAAGTGCCTGCGGGAACTATTGGGTTCAGAGTATTCATAGACTTTAAAAAAATATTTCCTTTGTTTCTTTGCAACCTGGATTTCAATCTGGTTGTTGATGCGAAAATCAAACCGGAGGCGATTATTCAATTGCCAGCAGAATTGATAATCCTTTATCGGAGCCACTATGCCGAGCAGCCGGGCATCCTGAAAAAAATTATCTGTAAGATCAACTGTATCAAGCCTGAGTTTCATTTTTCATATCGTATCGGCAGACATTCTTTCCTGAAAGTTAAGATTTAAAATTCCACAAGAGCTTCTTCCGTATCATTTCCGCGCACATACTGTACTTTGGCGGAATCGCCTTTTTTAAATTTGGAAAGAGCCTGCATATAGATTTCAAGAGAAGAGACGGGGTATTCTCCTAATTTTATAATGATGTCCCCGGTTTTTAGTCCCGCCTTCTGTGCCGGCCTTCCATCGCTGATCCCGTCGATCCTCACCCCGCTGCCGCTAAAGGTGTAATCCGGCATTATGCCCAGTGTCACGCTGAAATGAGTGGCACTGAAGCCTGGCGCCTCCCTTGTTTGTGTAAATACAAGTTTGCCCTGGCTGTTCAGGTCTTCCATCAGGCTGAAGATGTATTTTACCAGCTGCAATTCCCCGTTATAATTTATTTTTTGGTATTCGTCCGTCGGTTTGTGATAGTCCTTGTGCAGTCCCGTAAAGAAGAACAAAACCGGAATATTTTTTCTGTAGAAAGAAGTGTAATCACTCGGTCCGGAACCACTGGAATCATATTTGAGGTTGAAATATTTCTTACCGTCATTTCTCCCGAATAATTGTCCCCAGGCAGGTGATGTGCCGTAGCCCCCAATAGTCAGCACGCGCGAGCTGTCATTTAACCTGCCCACCATATCCATGTTGATCATATAGTTAATACTCTCCAGGTTGGCCGTCGGGTGCTCTGTGAAGAATTTGGATCCGAACAACCCCAATTCCTCCCCCGAAAAAGCGATGAATAAATAATTGTTATTTCTCAATCTCGACTGTTTCAGCAATTTCGCCAATTCAATCATGGCAGCCACCCCGCTGGCATTGTCATCAGCACCATGGTGAATCATTTTTCCCGGACCCCGGTATAATGAATTACCGTCTTCACCATATCCAAGATGATCATAATGGGCGCCAATTACAACCGTGGTTGACGCACCGTTGTTGTAAAATCCCAACACGTTGTTTCCGGTCCTTTTCTTTTCAATGATATCCACATTGATTTTTACGTCCAGGGAGGCCGACTCATCTTTCAGGTACTTTCTTTTTGCCTCTTTACTGACATAAATAACCGGAATGCTTGCGATTTCGGATCTGTCTTTGGGGTCAAAGGCAATATTATCCTCCGTTGCCGAAGAATTGTAAAAGATGACAGCGGTTGCACCTTTCCTGGCACATTCCTTTACTTTGGCATGAAGGGCCCCGCTGATATCGAAATGCGGATTGTTCTGGTTTGTTTCGAATATTTCCCTAAGGTCAACGAACCAGGGTACTCCGCTTTCCTGTAGTGCGATGGCAAGCATCCCTTCCACTTTTTTGGTAGCACTGAATGTCAGGGGGAAATAGTCCTTCTCCAACTCAAACTCCCTGTTGTTAACAAGAAAATGTGTAGGCTGATTTATCTGTTTACCCTCATTGATTTCAAATGGCTGGAGCCATTTGTTATTTTCCGCTTTCGGTTGAAGATTTAATTTTTGAAATTCGCCAATGATAAAATCACTTGCCAATTTTTCGCCTTTTGTCCCGGCTCTTCTTCC
>Ga0207127_10254_pt1 | contig 12032 bp, 11 predicted proteins | sample Alteio_BWMinHeat_17_FD_153574 | JGI IMG/M metagenome (GOLD analysis project Ga0207127, IMG submission 153574) | Enriched cells from forest soil in Barre Woods Harvard Forest LTER site, Petersham, Massachusetts, United States -... | ecosystem: Environmental > Terrestrial > Soil > Temperate forest >...
TCGGCCGCCAGTATATCCACGAAAGCAGAACTGAAAGCACTGAAATGATAGGTATTTTTTATATGCCTGTTCAGGGAAGCAGAGTTAAATTGGGTCAGCACAAACATCCTGTTTATACCCGAGTTCAGGCAATTGGAAATAGGTATATCCACCAGGCGGTATTTACCTGCAATGGGAACCGCAGGTTTGGAGCGGCTGGCCGTAAGGGGATACAATCTGGTACCGGCGCCACCACCAAGGATCACTGCTAATACTTTTTTTGACATATGCAATCGTTTTATGTTGGTATAATTTTTTTCCCTATTTTGATTTAGTAAGTTTCACCAGCCCAGATTTCCAGCAGATTTAATATTTTGAGCTTTGATCAGAAGTCTAAAATAGGCTTTAAAATTGATTTAAGTTTGATACGGCCTGCCTGTCCATTTACTTCAGTGATTGATAAATATCCAGGTATTGCTTCACGCTTGTTTCCCAACTGAAATCAATTTGCATCATTCGCTGCCGGATTTCCTTTATTTTTTCTTCCGTCTGGTACAATTCCACCGCCCGCCAGATGCTCTGCGTAATATCTCCTACAACAGCATTATTGAAACGGATTCCATACCCGCCCTTTTCACCGTAATCTATCACGGTATCGCGCAGGCCCCCGGTATTCCTGACCATCGGAATGGTGCCGTAACGCATGGCATACATTTGGTTGAGGCCGCAGGGCTCTACCCTTGAAGGCATCAGGATATAATCCGCTCCGGCGTACATCAGATGGCTGAGGCTTTCATTATATCCAATATACACGCTGAAATCCCGGTTGCTAAGGACTGTCATATTTTCCAGGGCGTGCTCAATTTCAGGGAAGCCGCTGCCCAGTATCAGGAAACTCATTTTCCGGCCTATATAATAAAAGGAATCACCCATTGCCTGAGGCAGGAGGTCGGCTCCTTTTTCGCCGACTAATCTACCTATGAAAACAATCAAAGGCTTTTTGATATCAAGATCAAATCTGTCGCACAGCAGTTTCTTGTTTTTTAGTTTCCCGGCATCCACATTTTTGTCGGAAAAATGATTCTCAATGTATCTGTCTGTCGACGGATCCCATACATTTACGTCTATGCCATTCAGAATGCCGACGCATTTCCCTTTTTCATATTCAAACAAGGCTTCCAGTCCGTTTGCGCTCACTCTCAATTCATCAAGATAACTCCAGCTCACGGTGGTTACTTTCCATGCACAGCGGATTCCGCAGGCCAGGGGATTAATGTCATTCTTCCAGTCCAGCATACCCCATTTCCAAGGATCCCAGGCCGGAATGAAATGACTCTTGTCCCAGCCCATCCATCCTTGGTATTGGGCATTGTGAATAGTGAGTATGGTAGGGATATTTTGGAGATGCTGGTATTGGAAGCAATATTTCATCATAAAGGGAATCAGGCCGGTATGATGATCGTGAACATGAACAATATCGGGCCGGTGGTTCCAGGAAGCGAGCCAGTCCACCACGGCGATCTGGAAGGAGGTGAATCTTTCGGTGTCATCGTCATATCCATAAATTTTCTCCCTGTCCAGCAGCCCATAAATATCAACCAGGTAAAGATCAAATCCGAGTTTATTAGTGCTTTCCTTAATAACCGTATAATTGAACCACCAGTTGCCCAGATGGGTATAACCCTTATGTACCGTTTCCCATTTGTTCTCCAGTAAAAACCTGGTCCGGTACATGGGCATCACCACCTTGGCTATATATCCGGAAAGCTGCTGATATTTCGGAAGTGCTCCAACCACATCACCCAACCCTCCGGCTTTGGCAACAGGATAACATTCAGCAGATACATGTATTATTTCCATTGATTCTTATTGACTTATTGCCGAAGAATTGTAAACCTGTCTGTAACGTTGATTTCCTCAGGAAAAAAGCGGGCTCCAGCCACAAAAAGCAAGGAATCCCGGCTGCAATTTTCTTTCAATTTAGGAAGGTTTTTGATTTATTATCATTAAGTTATGTAAAAAATTTTTCGCATGGCAAAATCTTGGTATTTTCAACACTCAATTATAAAACCAACGATTGCTTTATGAATCAAACCAAACAGCCAACCAATACGGGTGCACTAGCTACCTTAGTGATTGTTTTTTTCTTTTGGGGATTTATTGCAGCTTCCAATAGCATTTTCATTCCGTTTTGCAAAAATTACTTCAATCTAAGCCAGTTCGAATCTCAATTAATCGGAACCGCGTTTTACGGGGCATATTTTATCGGATCCCTCTTCTTATATATCTTTTCAGAAGCCCGGGGCAAAGACATCCTGAACAAGATCGGTTACAAAAAAGGAATAATAATAGGGCTTGGAATATCCATTGCGGGAGCTTTACTGATGATACCTGCAGTAAGTGGCGAAACACTCAAGCCGATCGAAGACAATATGGACCAGATAGTAAATTTTAAACCTGATCAGAAATTCGTGACTTCTGATAAAACCGTGGTTCTGAAAAAAGAAACCGGCGAAAATTATTCATTGATAGTGAGAAATGATGAATCCGGAAAAAAATTTTTAAACAATCCGGATATTCTGAATAGCGTGGAAGGTAAATTTGGCGCCGCAAGGGATACAAAAATAATTGACGGGGTTCCGACAAAACTCTCCGCCAGTTTCAAAAAAGACAAGCTTGGGACCATCGTAAATTCTCTGAAAGGAGAAACGATCGCTTTTGGAAACTTTACTTTCATACTGGTGGCCCTGTTTATTATTGCCCTGGGCTTTTCCCTGCAACAAACCTGCGCCCAGCCCTTTGCTATTTTTCTGGGTGATCCGGCAACGGGTTCTCACCGTCTGAACCTGGGAGGAAGTGTAAACTCCTTTGGCACAACGGTTGGTCCCATCATCGTAAGCCTTTTTTTATTCGGAAGTGTAAACAGTGATCCGGATGACACGTCCGTATCCTCCGTAAAAACCCTCTATTTGATTGTGGCAGCTGTATTTGCCCTGGTAGCTTTAATATTTGCCATATCAAAGCTTCCTTCCGGTAAAAATGATGAGAGATTCGAAAAAGCTTCCAAAGCGTCCAAATCGCTGCTTGTGATGACAGGATTGATTATAGCCATTATCGTCCTGGGTCATTTTACCGATATTAAGAAAGCCCCTTTACTGATCGTTACCATCATCGTTGTTTTGGGAACCCTGTTTTATTCTAATCAGACGGCAATAAAAGACAACAATGGATGGGGAGCGATGAGGTATCCGCAACTAATCTACGGCATGATTGGAATATTTGTTTACGTGGGTGTAGAGGTTACGATAGACAATAATTTTGGCGCTTTGCTCAAAACAAAACAGTACCTGACGGAGAATGGCCTGAATGAAAGCCAGATTTCCAAATACATTTCCCTGTATTGGGGAAGTCTCATGATTGGCCGGTGGACGGGCGCAATCGCAGTCTTTAATTTATCAAAAATAGGCAGAAGGATCGCCACCGTGATCGTACCTTTTATTGCATTTGCGGTGGTGCTGATAGCCAACAGGCTCAAGGGGAGTGATATCAGCGATCTGTATGCCTATTCGATCTGCATACTGATTGCCATCGCGGCTTTTTTTTACGGTCAGCAAAAACCGGTAAAAACGTTGTTGACGCTGGCCACCCTGGCGGCCATGGCCATGTTGATAGGAGTATTCACCAATGGTCTTTTATCCGTATATGCTTTTATGGCCGGAGGTTTATGCTGCTCCATTATGTGGCCCTGCATATTTGCCCTCAGTGTCGGAGGTTTGGGAAAATATACCAGTCAGGGTTCGGCATTTCTTATTATGATGATTCTCGGGGGTGCAGTCATACCTCCTTTCCAGGGCGCCCTGGGCGATAATCCCAGCATTGGCATGCATAATTCTTACCTGGTGGCAGCGGTTTGTTTTGCTTTTCTGGCCTGGCTGGCTTTGAAACTGAGAAATGTACTGAAAGCCCAGGGCTTAAACTTTGACGAGCAAATCGGTTCACATTAATTGCCCCGGTTTATTAAATTTTTATTATGGCAAAAGCGAAAACGGCGGCTGTTTCTTTAGAACCACTGGCCATAGGCATTGATATCGGAGGAACGAACACAAAATTCGGTATCGTGGATCGTAACGGGAACGTTCTGTTTTCCAGCGAAATTTCAACCAGGGGGCATGCACAGGTGGAAAGTTTCATTGATGAATTGCATAAAAACCTACTGGCTCTGATTGATAAATCAGGAGGTCCGGGAAGGATCAGGGGAATTGGTGTGGGAGCTCCCAACGGAAACTTTTATAGCGGGACAGTGGAATATGCACCCAACCTTCCATGGAAAGGAATTATTCCACTGGCTAAACTGATTGAGAACAAATTCCACCTTCCTACCATCCTGACCAATGACGCCAACGCAGCGGCGATTGGGGAAATGATGTATGGTGCGGCCAAGGGGATGAAAGATTTCATCATGATCACCCTTGGAACCGGTGTTGGCAGCGGAATTGTGGCAAACGGCCAGTTAATCCTGGGAAATGACGGATTTGCCGGCGAGTTGGGTCACACGATCATTATCCCTGACGGTCGCAAGCACGAGGGCACCCAGAAATATGGTTCTTTGGAAAGTTACGCCTCGGCCACGGGGGTCGCTTTAACTGCGCAGGAGATGCTGAAGAATAGCAAAGAAGAAAGTCTGCTCCGCAAAATTCCCAAGGACCAGGTGGATTCAAAAAAGGTATACGAGGCCGCTATCCAGGGAGATAAACTGGCAAAGGATATTTTTGATTTTACGGGGAAAATACTGGGTCTTGCCCTGGCAAACTTTGTCATGTTCTCCAGCCCTGAGGCCATCGTTCTGTTCGGGGGTTTGACCAAGTCAGGAGATCTTATTCTGAAACCCACCCGGGAACACATGGAGGCAAACCTGATACAGGTATTCCAAAATAAAGTGAAGATACTGGTCAGTCACCTGAAAGAATCAGATGCCGCCATTCTCGGTGCAAGTGCCCTGGTCTGGGAGATGAAAAGCTAAGGGCATTGTCTAAAAACCGCTTCCCGTCTGTCTAACCATAAATACTGCCGCCACGGGTCTCTGCCCCTCCTTATCAGAAGGTTTGATTGTTTCCTTACCGTTTACGAGCATGCAACTGCTGCCTCCACCGTCCAGGTTCAGCGCCCTGTAGCAGCCGATTTTCTTCAATATCAGCGCCTCCTGTTCAAGGGTCGCACCTTCGGCGACTCCCGGAAACCTCCCCTGTATAACCAATATGATCAGACGACCTTTATGCGTAATCCCCATGGCAGTGCGGGGCTGTCTTTCCTTTTCCTGGCCGACAAACATTTGCTCTTCCCTGCTGGATATCCAAATTCTGCCATCGTGTATCAGGCCCGGGCCACCTCCTACAGCGGTCTGCATCTTCCACCATTTCCAATCAACCTGGCCAAGAGTAATAATGCTGGGATCCCTTACCCTCCCCTTCGCAATAACGGGCGATTTTTCAAAAGCATAGGGCCTTGCATGTACTGAGTCCGTAAATATCCAGGCCACGCTTGCTTTCCTGCTTTTATTGATCCCGATCGCACTGCGGGTAGGATAATAATAATCTGCCGAATCCTTACCAATTCCTTTCAATGAGACAATATTATAGGCAATCAATTTGCCATCCTTCATGATAAGGCTTAGGTTCTGATTGGTTTCATAAGAAAAGAATGCGCAGTTCACGAGGAGCAGGGGCCGGTCTTCCTGGAGGTAATATTCCGATGGAGTATAGCGTTTGTCCTTGCCGGTTTGTGCCGCAAATGATAAATTTTTGTCCCTGAGTTTTACGGAAACATAATAGGACACAAAAGGCTTGCCATCCAGGGAGTCGGTTGTATTATAAATATGCATGGATGAAGGAAGCGGCCCGAAAGCAGTATCCATTTTTTTCCAGTTCAATTGTGCAAAACAGGAAATTACTGGTGGGACCGCCAGGAGCGCCGCAAGGATCAGCTTTCTTATCAAGATGAAAAAATTTAGACGGGCTGTTCTTCCTTTTGCTTAAGCCATTCAGCTTTGCCGAAACCGGCATTAACGTGGCGTTCACTATGGTAAGATGAACGAACGAGGGGACCACTTTCCATAAAATCAAATCCCATTTCGTAGCCGATCTCCCTGTATTCAGCAAATTCATCGGGATGCACGAAACGGACAACAGGCAGGTGGTTCCTGGAAGGCTGCAGATACTGACCCAGGGTAATCACATCAACGCTGCTGCTCTTAAGATCTTTCATTGTACGGATCACTTCTTCTTTTCTCTCTCCCAGGCCAAGCATAATTCCACTCTTTGTCCGCATTCCCCCTTCTTTCAAAAATTTCAGGGTTTCCATGCTTCGCCAGTATTTTGCCTGAATACGAACCTGCCTGGTGAGCCTTTCCACGGTTTCAATATTGTGAGATACCACTTCGGGAGCCGCTTCAATGATCCTTTGAATATTTTCCTTTTCAGCTTTAAAATCCGGGATCAGTGTTTCCAGTGTGGTTTGCGGATTCAAGGCCTTTATTGCTCTAATTGTATTTTGCCAGATGATGCTTCCGCCATCCTTTAATTCATCGCGATCCACGGAAGTCACAACGGCGTGTTTTACTTTCATAAGATGGATGGCTTCCGCAACTCGCTGGGGTTCATTCCAGTCCACCGCCCCGGGACGGCCGGTGGCAACCGCGCAGAAGCCGCAGCTCCTCGTGCATATATTGCCCAGTATCATAAAGGTAGCGGTACCCGCACCCCAGCACTCACCCATATTTGGGCAGTTGCCGCTTTCGCAGATCGTATGTAATTTATGGGTATCAACCAGGCTGCGCACATGTTTGTAACTCTCGCCGATGGGAAGCTTCACGCGCAGCCAATCAGGCCTTCTGGGGCTGACTGACAATCCGGTTCTTATTTCTCCTTCATTAACACTTAAAACAGCGGGTAATTCCTGCATATTTAAAAATTCAATCCAGCCCAAAATTACGTCACTTTCGCTTACCGAACATGATGGCCAGATAGGCATTGAAGAAAAAGTTCCTTTGAGGCACCAGGTATAACAAAGGCACCTTGCCAAAATAATATTCACCGGAAAGTCCGACTTCTATCGCTGTAATACTCTCGTTAAACCGCCCGTAGTCAAACCGCAGGGCGGTTTTTGCGTTCAGTCCGGGTTTAAATGTCACATTGTTCCATCCCACCGTAAATCCGGCAGCCCCCAATTCAATATAACCACTATCAATGATATCGGGATATTTGCTCTTGAACTGGTTGCCGTTCTGATCCTGCACATTAACCATATAGGGTTTCAATATTCCCATTGAAAGGCCACCGGTATACAAGGCCGTTACCGCCACACCGTTTTTGTTGCCTTTGCCACCAATAAGATGTTGCTGGCCCATGGAAACCTTAAACTGGTAAAAATTATTTAGTTTCCCCACCACCACGGAATTAAAATTATATCCATTAAATCCTGCAGCAGCTACCTTATGATCCTTGTATTCCTTCTTTTCATTCAATTCAAATTGAAAAAGCAGACTCCTGGAATTTGTCTTGAATTTCCCTTTCTCAAAAAAAACGCCGTAACCATCGGTTGCGAGTTTAATACCAAAAATGTTATGCTTATTGAATATGAGATCCCCCTCCTCTTCCATTTTAAGCAGGTTATTGATCCGCTCTCTTTTTGCCGCTTTTTTGTCTCTAAGGGAATTTGAATAATTATCAGGCGGGTTATTTTGTGCCTTCAGATTGCTTGTAATAATCCAGGCAAGTGCGAATATGAATAGTTTCTTCACCGGTAACGATTTAAATTAACTGGCGTAAATTTAGGAAAAAATATACAATGACTTCTACAGTTATTTACGCAGGCGAGCTTCGCACGGTTGCCACCCATCTGCAATCCGGAACTGTTATTGAAACGGATGCCCCTGTTGACAACCAGGGGAAAGGGGGCCGGTTCTCTCCTTCAGACCTGTTAGCCACTTCCCTTGGAGCATGCATGGTCACAATAATGGGCATAAAAGCCCGGGACATGCAGATTGACCTGAAGGGCATGAAGGTGGAAATAGAGAAGATCATGAAAACAGAACCGCGCCGGGTTGGTGGCATTAATTTAACATTTCATTTCCCCGAATCTTTACAACTGGATAAAAAGCAACAAACAATTTTTGAAAGAGCCGCCAACACCTGCCCGGTAATCGAAAGTATCCATCCTGATATAGAAACAAAAGTCCTATTTCTCTGGAATGAAGTACCCGTGGGTAATCCATAGACCAGGCACAGCCGGCCGGGAAACCCGTTCAACCAATTTTTTTCCTATTCTCAAAAAAGCGGAACCCGTTTATTTTCAGAATGGGGAAGACTTTGGCCGATTCGGCCGACGCATCAATCCCTCCAGGCCTTCAATTCTTTTACAACCCTGCTCACGGGCAGACCCATCACATTATAGAAATCTCCGTGGATATTCTTGATTCCGATTACCCCAATCCATTCCTGTATGGCATAGGCTCCTGCTTTGTCATAGGGCTTATATTTATCCACGTAGAATTCGATCTGCAGGGAAGTCAATTCGTGAAATTCCACTTCCGTCGTATCCGAAAAACAAATTTCCTTTGTATCCTTCATCATCACTACTCCGGTAATAACCAAATGTTTTTTGCCCGACAGGCGTTCCAATATTCCGATCGCCTCTTTTTGATGGAGGGGTTTCCCGATGATCTCTCCATCCAATACAACTATCGTATCGGCTGCCAAAATTAACCGGTCCGGTCCCGGTCCTTTTTTAACTGCCATTGCTTTATTTCGCGCTATGTAAATAGGAACTTCATCCGTCGGCAGATCAGCCGGGTAAGTCTCATCAGCGTTACTCACCCTCACCTCAAATTCAATCTCAGCCCATTCCAAAATTTGTTTTCGCCGGGGTGAATTGGAAGCTAAGATTATGGGATCCATGAGGTATACAATTTGAAAAAAACCATTGACAAAATACCCGTGAACATGACCGCCTTAACCAGCGTGCTCAGATGATGGTAGTCTTCCACGGCTGATGCAGTATAAAGATTCCGGAAGATCTTTAACAAGGGCAGGATGACAAATATCATAACATATAATACACTGCCCCACCACCTGTATTGCAACACATATACCTGAACGACCAGCAGGGAAGAAACCAAAACAATCAGCCAGGTGGCGGCAAATACCTTGGATACATTTACTCCCCATACGACCGCCATGGTTCGGCAGCCATACCGGCTGTCTCCCTCCATGTCTTCGATATCCTTGATCACTTCGCGGACCAGGGAAATAATAAAAGCAAAGGCTGCGTAAAGGATGGCGAATTTATATACTCTTGACAGCGACTGGTGATAGGCCGGGTCAGTGAACCGGTGGAACCTGAATTCGCACAAATACAAAACCAGGATGACCCAGGCGCTCAAAAGGGAGATAATAATGTTGCCGATGAGAAGCTTTTTTTTAAAGACCGTACTATAAAACCATAACAATGCCACGCATAAAACATTCGATAACCCAATAAGAATATTGTGCAATTTCCAGCTTATATAAAATCCGAGTACAATACCGATCCCGGAAAATATCCATTGCCAGATTATAGTCCACCTTCTTTTGATTACCTTTTCGACGACTATTTTTTCCGGTTTGTTTACACGATCAATCGTAAGATCAAAATAATCATTTATTATGTAGCCGGCAGCAGCTATCAGCAGGGAGGACAAACAAAGCAGATAAAATTCCCGGGGTTTCAAAACATTTTCAAAGCCGGCCGGCTGTCCTCCGTGAAAACTTGGTAATAAAATAAAATAATAAAAAGAGAATTGTGTCAGAGCGATAAAAAGAAGGTTAGGCCACCGCACCAGCCTGAGAAAAGCACCTAACAGTTTCATAATTTAGGTTGGTAATTAGTATCTGCAAGTTATAAGATAGATTCGGATAATTCGGCTGAAATTTAAGAAGGCCGGCCCTTATACAAACAATCTATCTGGAGGCTATGCTTGTATCCAGTTCCCAATGGTCATTCAGTTTCAGCACTTTTTCGATGACATCCCGCACACAGGCTTTTCCACCCTTATAAGGAGAAATATATTTTGCAATCAGCTTGATTTCCGCCGCTGCGTCGGCGGGGGCGCAGGACAATCCTACCATTCCCATCGCCTCTAAATCGGGTATATCGTCCCCCATAAAGAGAAGGGATTCCCATTGCAGGTTGTGTTTATTCACGTATTCCTGTAATTTCCGCTTTTTATTTTCAACCTTCATGAATACATCGGTAACCCCTAGTTTATGCAGGCGGGAGCTGACCGCCTGCGAATCGGCACCTGAAATCACAACTACGCGATAGCCCTTTTTTATCGCAAGCTGCAAGGCATATCCGTCCTTGATATTCATTCGCCTCACTTGTTCTCCATCATTAAATACATATATGCTGCCATCGGTGAGTATTCCGTCGAGATCGAATACAAAAGTGCTGATATGCTTAAACTGGCCGAGTAAATTCATAAAATCATAGTTGGTTATGTGATTGCTGTATTTCCCTTGTCAGCAATTCATATACTTTTTTTATTTCCGGATAGCCTTCCAGCAAAGCCAGATGCTTTTCCAAGGTTAGAAAATCCTTGCGTATGGCAGGGCCTGTCTGAACCGCGGCGGGAGAAAAATTTCTCAGCCTGCCGGCAGTTTCTTCTATCAACGGAAATAGCCAGCTAAAGTCCAGATTTTCGCTTTTACAATAATGCTCTGCCAATGAATACAGATGGTTCACGAAATTATTGACAATTACCGACGCCAGATGCAGCTTTAATCTTTTTTCGTCACCCGCCACTTGCACGTTCTCTGAAAGGGTTTTTGCAAAATCATAAATGATGGTCAGCCCGTCTTCCGTGTTGGCGTCCACAAGAAACGGGATTTCCGGCAATTCCTTCAGCTCTTTGCGTAAACTTTGAAGCGGATACAGCACACCGAAATTTTTCGCGCTTTCCTGCAAAACATCTTTTGATACCGAACCGGCCGTATGCACCACTATTTTTTTTGGATGGCCAAGATTCTTTCCGATTGAATTCAGCACATCGTCGGGCAAGGCCAGGATATATAAATCGGCATCCCTGCCGACGGATTCCCAGCCCGAGCCATATCGGCAATTCAACTCCTTGGCCAAAATCCTGGCATGTTCCTCATTCTGACTGATTACTTGCGTAATGGTATGTCCAGCCAACAAAATCTTCCGCCCCAGAATGGTTGCAACATTTCCCGAACCAAGAATGCTTACTTTCATCTGCTGATAGAATGGTTGGTCCTTTCTTATTTTTGCATCTGCATGAAATTAGCACAAAAACTCGCAATCAATTATACAAGGTCAATTTTGCATATACTTGCGCTAGTTTCCAGAAAGAAGGCAGCCAGGAAAGCATACGACCTGTTTTGTACGCCCCAGCGAAGATCAAAGAATAAATCAACCGAATTATTCAATAAAGGTGAGCGATTGTCCTTCAGGCTGTCAGGAAACAGGATCCGGGGTCATCGCTGGCTCCCCCATCATCTAAAAGGCACCCCGATTAAAAAAGTCCTGCTCATTCACGGCTTTGAATCCAGTTCCAAAAATTTTGACTTCTATATACCTCTTTTATTGAGAAAAGGTTATGAAGTTTTGGCCTTTGATGCCCCTGCTCACGGACAGTCGGGTGGAAAACAAATTAACCTGGCTCTTTATATCAGGACCCTGGCCGCCATTCACGATAAATTTGGCCCCATCCAGTCATTCCTGGCCCATTCGTTTGGAGGATTGGCCATTACTCATTTTCTTGAAAATATTCCCTATGACGAAAAAACAAAACTCGTCCTGATAGCTCCTGCAACAGAAAGTAAGACATCGATCGATCAATTCTTTCATTTTTTACAATTAGACTGGGGCACCCGCACAGAATTTGATAACCTGATCTTTGAAAAAATCGGCTCCCGGCCTGAAGATCTTTCCATTCGAAGGGCCATGAAAAACAGCCGGGTGAAAGTGCTCTGGTTCCATGATCAGGAAGACCAAGTAAC
>Ga0207127_10237_pt2 | contig 11991 bp, 14 predicted proteins | sample Alteio_BWMinHeat_17_FD_153574 | JGI IMG/M metagenome (GOLD analysis project Ga0207127, IMG submission 153574) | Enriched cells from forest soil in Barre Woods Harvard Forest LTER site, Petersham, Massachusetts, United States -... | ecosystem: Environmental > Terrestrial > Soil > Temperate forest >...
CGATCCGATACCACTCTGGAAAGATCAGCCGGACACCAATCTGGATCCCCAAAATTGAATAAGGAGGTTAACAGCCAGAAGCAACAAGAGGTTGTGAAGGCGTGGATGAGGTGGGCTCCGAACCTTGTGTTCTCCCATGCACCCGGCAACCACGTGACCGTTCTCAAGGCTCCGCATGTGTCTGCACTTGCTAGATTGGTCGGAGCGAAGGCCGCGTTGCCACAGGGAGAGTTTCGCTCACTTCCTAAGGCCATCACTACTTAGTTCTCTAGGGTTTGGCAATCGCAGAGGCAACTCCGGCGGCTTGCAAATGGCTATCGAGCACTAAGTTCTCTTTAAGGGGTGCTAATGGCTGGCCTCTTGCGGCGCCGCAAGACATTGCTTGAAACGGGTCAATGACAACGGAGAACCTAAAGTGACAGTAAACTTTCTCTCTTCACAGCCCAAAGCTCTGATGGCAAGAGCCATCGACATTCCGATTTCGATGGCCAGAATTGTGGCTGCTAAATCGTATTCGGCGATGATGAACTTGACACTTCTTAAGTCGCGCTTGGCCTACAAAAGCCGACCAGGCGACCTTTTCATATGTAGCTATCCGAAATCCGGTACCACTTGGGTTCAGATGATACTTTATCAACTTACCACCGATGGAAACATGAATGTTCCCCATATTGGCACGGTTATTCCCACTCTAGAAAACTTGATTGTGAGGTTTGGAGGAACTTTGGAAAGTTTTCCGCCTCCGGGAATGATCAAAACCCATTTGCATTATGAACAGGTACCGAAAGGATCTGGGAAATACATCTATGTTATGAGGGACGGATTGGATGTGGCAGTTTCTTATTATCACCACTATCGTCTATACCATCAATACCAGGATACCTTTGATGCTTTCTTCAGAATGTTTCTTGACGGGAAGGTTGGATATGAAAGCTGGTTTAAACACGTGTTTTCGTGGACAACGAACACAGCCGGTCTCGAGCTATTGGTTGTCAAATACGAGGATTTAATACGCAATCTCGGGCAAAGTGTACGCCTCATAGCCGACTTTTGTGGGATAGAACCTGACAACTCAACTATCGAGAGGGTGCTCTCGAGAAGCTCTTTTGCGTTTATGAGACAACATGAAGAGAAGTTCGACGTTGCTAATATCGCAAGTCCAGATAGGGAGAACAGGCATTTCATACGAAACGGCAAGGTAGGGGATTGGCGAAACTATGTGAACAACGAATTGCAGCGCGAGTACTCTAGGAGAATCGGCGTATCTCTACACGGTGAAATGTTTAGAGAATATCGTCATACTGACCCATCATCCTGACCTTGTTCGCAAACAAGGGGTCCAGGGCGTAAAGGTTGCAGGATCCGCATGAAACAAAACCTAGGAGACGTTATCTGGGAATGACATTCGATGCCGATGGACGATTGTCAAGCTCATCCACGAATAATATAAATTTGGTCCTGTTGGTCTCAGCAAATGGTGAGAACAAGTTAAAAACCTTGGTTCGGGCTACCTGCATGTGATCATGTAGGTGAGACATGCTCTTAGGCCTACTGATTTATCCATTTAGCACCTTGGAGCCCCAACCCCATAAAGTCTCAAAGGAAGAGGGTATTTTTACGGATGTAAAGAGGCTTTCCTACCAGGAAATTGAACTGAAGCTGATGACGATTTGGGCTGAAGTGCTCCAAACTTCCACTGTTGCCGTTGAGGAGAGTTTGTTCGATTTGGGAGGCGACTCCATATCAGCTATGTTGTGTATCACTCGCATGCGGGCCGCATTCGGCGTGGAATTCGACATTGCCGAGTTCTTTATGGATCGCCCCACGATCTCGTTCTTTGCAGCGAATATCTTCAGAGAGCAATAGCGATTCGTCGGCAGATGGACAACGGTAGCGCACAATCCGCCATGGCCTCCAGTCACAGTCTCGGGAAGTACTTTGGAGGGAGGTCGGCGGTCACGAGAGAAGGCGATTCAGCATTGAGGAGTATCGTAAGGGATTCTACGTGATTAAGCGGGGCGGAATATACCAGAAGTGGCGCGGGAACACGGCGTCAGCGAAGCAATGCTGTATGGCCAGGAAGACCGATGGAGGTAGGTTAGACAAGGCGCAGGGCCTGAGACTGTTGGAAGCGGGGAACCTCCGGTCGAAGCATGTGGTGGCGGATCTTAGTTTGGATAAAGGAGGCTGAAGGAGATCTGCAAAAAGAACGAATGCAGGTTGTCGGTCTGAGAGCGCATGTGGTGTTTGCCGTGGCGCATTCGGGCTTAGTGAACTCCCGAGTGCAAGCCAGTGGAGCTACAACGGAGCAACTCTCATCATGAGCACAAACGGATCACAATGCGGAAGCGCGAGAAGAGTTCGTGAAGCTGGCACGGCATAAACTGCTCTACGGATGTCGACGGACAAAAGCAAGCATGCCGCGACCACAGCGGATTTATCGACTGTACGTAACGGAGTAGATGGTAATGATCCATTTAACGAGCGGTGTTGGTGGATATGTGAAGCTTCTTCCGTACGCGATCCCACATTACAGAGATTTGGGCGTTGGATCGATTCAGATTAATGTTCATGTGTCGGAGCACGATCCCCCTGACTTGTTAAATCAGGTTAGAGAAACAAGTGAAAAGTATGGGATCGGTCCTCCATCTGTGATGTATGGGCCGTGGTATCTGACGGAGCAGCAGGTATATGCTAGCTCGCGAACTGGTCACCCGACTGATTGGTTCATCTTGGCAGATCAGGATGAACTACACCGTTATCCGATGGAAGTTGCGAAGCTCGTGGAATTTTGTGAACGCAAAGGATACGACTATGTTTCGGGCTGTTTGGTTGACCGGGTTTCGCGCGATGGTCGTTTGTCGCCCATTGACTATTCCAAGGCATTAGAATCGCAGTTTCCATTAGGAGCATATTTGACCTTTCCTATCCACGGGGGCTACCCCATGAAAATTGTGCTTGCGAAAGGACATGTCAAGATCGACACCGGTCAGCACGTCGCCTTGACAGGGAAGGGCTGCCCTATCGAAGAAGTTTTTGTACAGGTGCACCATTATAAGTGGGTGGAAGGATTACTTCCGTGGCTAAGGCAGCGTATGGAAGTACTCCTTGCTGGTGGGTCACCCTGGTGGGTGATGGCGGCGCGCATCATTCAATACTACGGGGAGCATAATGGGAAGATTGATTTGAATGAACCGTCCTTCCTGGTGGCAGAGTGCAACCCTGGATACGAGAATTGGCCCAAGATAGTAGAAATTGCGATCGAAGATCGAAAAACCAAAGGCCTTATGCGAGCGGCATACAGTCACATCGATCTGGACAGTCTTCGATCCTTACTTGAGCGAATCAGGAATTCACCAGCCAATGGCTGAGCTATGGTAAAAAGCTGAGTAACCCTCGCCAATTGAGCCCAAGAAAACAACTCGTTCAGCCCCTTTCTATTTATTGGCCCAGACCCTGTCATCGTGAGCCGAAGGCCTGGGCTCTGCCAAAACTGCATCCCGATCCCGAACATCGGTATGAGCCCTTCCCGCTTAGCGATGTTCAACAGGCTTGCCTGATTGAACGCTCCCAAAGTGTGGAACTAGGCGATGCAGGATGCCAGCACTATTTCGAGGTCGAATTGGAAGATTGGGCCGGCGAGCGCTTCCAGACGGCTTTGCAGAAGCTAATCGAGCGTCATGAAATGCTACGAGCGGTCATTCACCGACAAGGACCCCAGCAGATTCTGGGACATGTTGGGCCATACGAGTTGGAAATACAAGACCTCCGCGGCTTAAGTCGTTCGCTTTCGCAGGCTAAGCTGGAGGCGATCCGCGGCGAAATGGCTGCCAATGTCCATGCGACAGATCGCTGGTCGCTATTTGAATTTCGCGCGTCTTTGCTGGACTCGGGACGTGCCCGCTTGCATGTCCGCATCAATTTGCTCATTTCGGATAGTAGAAGCTTTGAAATCATTTTTGACGAACTGAACCAACTGTATCGAGATCCTGGTGTATTGTTACCTGAAATTGAATTATCGTTTCGTGACTACATGTTGGCATCTGAGGCTTTCGAAAATTCGCATGCATTCCGCGAGTCGAAAGAGTACTGGATGAGCAGGTTGCCCACTCTGCCGCCGGCGCCACAGCTGCCCTTAGCGTTTAGTCCGTCTTCGATTGTCCAACCTAAATTCTGTCGCCGTCAGGCGCGTCTAGATCCGGCCACTTGGCGGATTCTTCAAGAAAAAACCGCTCGAATCGGTCTATCCGCTCCCGGCATTTTGCTGGCGGTTTATGCCGAAGTATTAGCGATCTGGAGCAAGAGCCCGCATTTTACATTGAATCTAACGTTGGTTAGCAGGCTGCCCCTGCATCCCCAAGTGAATCACGTTGTCGGCAATTTCACCACGGTAAACCTTCTGGAGGTGGACAATTCCCGGCCCCAGCGTTTCGAAAAGCGCGCGCTCTTGCAACAACAGCAACTCTGGCAAGATTTCGATCACCTTCACTTCAGTGGAGTTCGCGTTATCCGCGAACTCACCCGCATGCAAGGCGTCGGTCTCAAAGCCATCATGCCCGTCGTATTCACCAGCTTGTTGACGATTGGGGCAGACAGCGAGGAGCAAAGCCTTGTGGCGCGGCTGGGGGAACCGGTCTACTCCGCGAGTCAAACCCCTGAGGTGTTCCTGGATCTGTTGGCACACGAAGATTGCGGTTCCTTGGTGATGGATTGGTTCGTGGCGGATGAGGTGTTCCCGGAAAACCTAATTGATGATTTGTTCAAAGCATTTCAAACATTGCTCGAGCACTTGGTTAGCGACGAATCAGCTTGGACTCGTACCCTCGCAGAGAATAGCCAGAAGCTATTGCCAGCGTATCAGATGAGTTTGCTGAAAGGCGTGAATAATACCACAGCAACCAGAAGCAAAGAGTTGCTGCACACACTCTTCCTCAGGCAGGTGGAAAAACGTCCCGATCAGCTGGCAGTTTATACCCAAATCCGCCAGCTGACGTACGCTGATGTTTACAGCCGTGCGTGCGGCATTGAACAAGAATTGCTCGCGCGAGGTCTGAATCCAAATCAGTTTGTGGGCATCGTGATGGAGAAAGGTTGGGAACAGATTGTCGCTGCAATGGGCATTCTGTTTGCGGGCGGCGCCTACGTGCCGATTGACCCGGAATTCCCCCCCGAACGTCAACGTTACTTGATCGAAAACGGTAACGTCAAGGTCGTCTTAACTCAGTCGTCGGTTCAGCATCGGGTGAGGGTACCCGACAATGTCGAAATACTTGCGGTAGACCATATGCAGCCGCTGGAAGGACGGCCCACGAGGGCAGCGCGGACGCGGCAAAAACAAAAGGATTTTGCGTACATGATATATACCTCTGGTTCCACTGGTCAGCCGAAAGGGGTAGTAGTCGATCATCACGGAGCAGTCAACACGATCGTGGACATCAATGAGCGCTATGGCGTGGGCCCTGAAGATCGTATACTTGCGCTCTCTCGATTGAACTTCGATCTTTCCGTCTATGACATCTTCGGCCTGCTGGCAGCGGGTGGGACTATCGTCATGCCCACTGCTAAACTAGCACTGGATACACGCCATTGGGCGCGGCTCGTAGCCAGAGAAAAGGTAACTCTTTGGAACACGGTTCCGGCGTTAATGGGTTTGCTGGTTGACCAAGTCGAACACTCTGAACCGATTGGTCAATCCTTGAGAGTGATCCTGATGAGCGGGGACTGGATTCCGATCGGGTTGCCCGGCCGGATCCGAAAACTGTTGCCAAAAGCAACCCTGGTGAGTTTAGGAGGTGCCACCGAAGCCTCGATCTGGTCCATTCTCTATCCCATCGAGACCGTGGACACCAAATGGAAAAGCATACCCTATGGCAAGCCGATGCGAAATCAGACCGTCCATGTCCTGAGCCGGGTGGGAACTCCTTGCCCGCTTTGGGTTCCCGGCCAGCTTCATATTGGAGGAGTTGGATTAGCCATTGGCTATTGGCGAGACGCGGAGAAAACCGCCGCCAGCTTTGCTTATCACAAGTTGACAGGAGAGCGGCTATACTTAACGGGGGATTGGGGCCGCTACATACCCGACGGCAATATCGAGTTCCTGGGGCGCGAAGATTCCCAGGTGAAGGTGCAGGGCTACCGTATCGAACTTGGCGAAATCGAAAGCGAGCTGATTCGTCACGAGGGAATTGATCGCTGCATCGTGCTGGTCAGAGAAGATACGCCTGGCGCGAAGCGGTTGGTGGGGTATATCATCCAAAAACCTGGAGCTGATCTGCAAGTTGCAGGTTTACGCGAGTACCTGCGTGCCAAGTTGCCGGAATACATGGTACCGTCCACGTTCATGTTCCTAGGGGAATTCCCCCTCACCATGAATGGTAAGGTCGATCGGAAACGCTTACCGGCACCTGTCCGCGCTTAGGTCGGGACTCTTGGCAGCGGCGTTTGCCGAAATCCAGATTTCACAGGGTTTCACTCACTTCTCCAACCTACTATGACGCTTCTGTGTTCCGCTGGTTGTGCTCTGGTCCGGAACAGTGATGGCGCTATGGTTCGTGTAGAAAACCTTTGTAGTTCGTCAAAACGTTCCGAGCACAATTGAAAGCTTCCCTCTGTTGGGGATAAAAACTTCCCGCCCCCCCCGACCCTTCGACGTGCTTTTTGATCTGCTTGGTTGAGAGGGGTTGATCAGTTGATCCGTTGATCAGGTGATCCCAACCCCATTAACCATATGAGGACAACCCGGGCTCTGACAGGCAGTGAGGCTGACCCAAAACCCAAAAGCTGTACCAAAGGTGACTCGAGGTATCTTAGGCAGAACAATCCGGGAAAGGAGAAAGGACGATGCCGAAGAAGGCTCACACGCAAGAGCAAATCGTGGCGGTTTTGCGGCAGGGGGAAGCAGGCGAAAAAGGTGGCGGATATTTTTGTCTCGCTGCAATTCTAAGACCGGTCATAGGTGGTTCTCCAAGACGACAGTGCTCTTGCCAACATGTCCACCGCGCCAGTGCCATTCCTTTCTCGCACAGCTCATTGCCTTCAAATGAGAGCCCCCATCCTCAATCGGAAACGTCAACTGCGGACAGCGGTCTCACCTCCTCAACGTAAGGGTGTTCAGGAAAGCGGCTTCCAATTCGCGCTAGATACGATCTCCCCGAATTTGAGAATGTCCCTTCACGCCCTTGATCACGACACCCAACAACCCCACATTATTTGTGAGACGCCCTGCTTCCAGCTTCATCAGGTGAAGTGTACCCTCCGCGTAGAAATATTAGGTGCTGTCGTGGGTCAATATCCTGATTTCGAAACTTATCCCGCAAGTCCTTGTCCCGAATGAAACCTCCGTAGTCGAATAGGTTACCTTAAGCGCCCATTTAAACTGAATAATGCACAGGTTGCACCGATCCCCCGCCTAAAGAACACCTTGCTTCCAAAGATATTGCTGTGCGTCGTCAGCAAACCACCCAATTCCAGGGCTTTCAGCCATAAAATATGCTGAAATAATGACTTTCCGTCACTCTTGCCGTTCGCGGTGATACCAAGCAAAATAGGTCGCAAACTAATGACATTCACAAGGATTTGTTGCGGTAGCCTCCTATCGACCATGGCAGCGTTCCTCAGGGAAATCGTACGCTGACATATTGGCGCAGATTCGAATACTTCCCTTGCAGCGGATAACGGAACGCGGCATCCGATTCTTTGCGTAGCACGACGCAAGCCAACGCATTGTGCAAATCAGGATGTGCCTCAAAGCTCTCTTCGTTCACCCCAGCCGGGTTCAGATCGAACAAATTCTTGAACGTCGCGAGGCAGCCGAGCAGCAGAGCATATCCATTTGCCTTCGCCAGATCGTAAAACAATCCAGGCTGCACGTGGAACAGGCCGTGATTCACCCATCCGATGCACGGCGTCCAGTGAATCATGATTCCGTCCTTGCGCGTGTGATCGTGGATCGCTTTGTACACGTTCGCCTGATTGAAAAGATGCTCTGTCGTTCCATTGTTGATGCAAATATCAAATTGTCGGCCAAGATTGAAGGGCTCGTTCAGATTCTGCTGGATGCGATCCTCCGACGGCGGTAGCAGATCAATCGCGTTGTAAGAGTCATATGCGAATAGAGCCTTATAGATCAGCCGAGCTTCCTCGTAGCGGTCGGCCAGTTCATCTCCCTCTTGTAAAATGCGCGCCCTGGCGACCATCGCATCTCGTTCATCACCCTGTTGCATAACTGTCTCGATTGCAATGGGGACATCAATCTTGTTGGCGTTGATCCGATTGGTGTTGGCTTCGCCAAATTCGAGAATACCGCCGCCACGACGAAAGCAACCCAGCTGATAAGCTTTCGCCAGAAATCGAAATTCGATTTGAGAAATCGCCATGCCGTTCTTATTTTGGCTGATTAGGTGAACTACGTACCGCGCTTGCAGCCCGGGTTAGGGACATGTAGCAACTTTGCTGTTTACATCTCTCGCCAGTGTTTTTGCCGCTTTGTCCAACGCCTGGTAGCTGGTGCGCTTCGCGTTCCAACCCGCTTCTTGATCTCGGGCTGTCCATGCGCACCACCGGCACATCGCCAGGCCATCCTCTTTTTCCCCACCGGCATATTCAAAGCGAACGTCCTTCAATCCCAGCGCGCTCACCGCCGGTGACGCGATTTCACTCACCGGTGGTGGCATCATCGGTGGCGACATTAAGAAAGTTGAAGCTATCGCCGGTACTATCCCAAGCCAGCCATCTGAGAACGTCCTGCACGTGAACATACAGCTTACTCTGCGCGCCATCGCCCTTAATAATAAGTTGATTCGGGTCCGCCTTCAACCTATGAATAAAGTCGAACAGCATACCGTGGGTTTGCCGCGGGCCGACCAGATTGCCAAAACAAAATACCCATGCCTGCTAACCAAACATGTGGCAATAGGCGCAGATGATCGATTCCCCCGCGAGCTTGCTCGCTCCGTAGGTCGAAACCGGCAAAAGCGGACCGTAATTTTCATCAAGAAGTTGATGACCATAATCCCCATAAAATTCGCTGCCCGAGGCATACCGAATTTGCCGCGTGCCGCGTCTCTGTTTCAGTTCCTCCAGTACGCGCACCACTCGTACTCCACCCAGCCAGGTGTCGACCTCGATCGCCAGGCACTCTCGCGTGTAGTCATCCACGATGTTCAAGGTTCGAAACCTCCGCCCCGAGCTGAGCGCATCGGTCATGAAGTCTACGCTTCCGCCCACGCTTGCGCCACAGCGACAGCTTCTCGTCGACATACAGCCGCTAGATGCGTTTGTGATTCACCTGCCACCTTTCCCGCTGCAGCAGCACCTGCAGACGGCGGTAACCGAACCGGCGCCGGGCTTCCGCCAGCTCGCGCAGCCGCACTCGCAGTCGCTGATCCTCACCTCTCCGCCTGCGATACCGACACGTCGCACGCTTGAGTTCCATCAGCCCACAGGTGCGTCGCTGGCTCAACCCTACTTCCCCCTGCATCACCAGCACCGCCTCTCGCCGCGTCTGCGGGCCTACTTTTTTGCGATCACCGCCTTCCATCCCCTAATGTCCACCGCCTGCTCGGCCACGATATGTTTCAGCTGTCGGTTTTCCTCCTCCACCTGCCGCAGCCGTTTCGCTTCGCTCAGTTCCATCTAACCGAACTTACTCTTCCACCGAATAAAAACACGCCCGCGTGATCCCGCGCCGCCGGCACAGTTCTCGGTTTCCACCCCGGCTTCTGACTCCTTCAGCACGGCGAAGATCTGTTCTTCGCTGAATCGACTCTTGCGCACGACTCCTCCGACCCTGGGCGGGTCATGCTAAATGGAGAAGTCACATTTCCAGTGGACTAATTTCTGGGGGGCAGGTCATACAGTATGTGCTTTAAGACGAGTATGCCTGCAATGCTCGCGGATTGTGCTAGAACTTGGAAATGCGCATCTCGCCCATTGGGCGATAGTTTTGGATCCTGCTCGCAGTTAATCATGCAGAGGACGTAGACCGCCAGACGGTCTGTAGCAGACGGCATGAGATGAGCGTCCGCGGGCGATACGATATGGCTATCAGACTTGGATATCCCGGCCCTTTAATGTGCACACGTCGGGAGGAATTAATAACACCGGGGATAATGCTTGAAACAACTAGTACCGTGACCGCGTGATTTTGTAGCCAAACTTCTTGCGAGCCTGCGTGCGAGTAAAGCTCCACTGGATCGTAACTCGATCGCGATTCATGCGGCGGTTCCACGCCCGCGTTTCCTTCCGCAGAGAAGCTCGATCTCCGATCCGGCGTCGGCCCAAGCATTGCCGGGAGAGTAAGCTGATCTCGATCTCCGCCTGGTTCAACCAACTCCCGTGCTTCGGGGTATAGTGCGCGGTGAACCGATTCCACAGCCAATCGCCGGCCTCTGCCCCAAAACGTTCGACGACCGCCTTGCGGGTGTGCGAACTCAAATTATCCATCACCAGATGGATGGTATCGGCCTCGGGGTAGTGCGCCGCCACATCCAGCAGGTAATCGGCAAACTCGGGCGACGAGCGGTCGTTGGTCACCTTGGTAAAATGCTGCCCCGCTTTCGGTTGGACACCGCAGAACACATTGGCCGTTCCGCAACGCCGATATTCACCATCCCGACGGGCCACCCGTCCCCCCTGCATCGCTACCGGAGGTCGAACTTCCTGATGTAGCACCACCGGTTTTTCGTCGATACACACCACCGGTTCCCGTACCGAGAGCGGCTTTTCATACACGGCCAGCACATCCTCCATGCGCGCAATATATTCCTCATCGAGTTCGCCCACGCACCACATTTTTTTCCCGCCACGGTTTCAGGTCGTGGCTTTCGAGCAGGATCCGGACCGTCTCTCGTCCCACTCCCGGCACCAGCTTGCGCTTCACCGCCTCCTCCGCCAACAAGCGCACCGTCCACCGCGCCCGGCCCTCCGGCGGCGGACTGCATACCAGAGCTACGATGCGCTGCCGCTGTTGGGCATCCAACCGCGCTTCCTTCCCCGGCCGCGCCCGCTCATACAAGGCTCCCTCCAGACCGCCTTGCTGATAGCGTTGGCTGGTCAGCCAAACCGTCTTCGGGGTCAAGCCCAGGTTGCGGGCTACCTTGCGAATCGCTTGCCCAGCCGCCAGTTGTCGCAGCACCAAGGCTCGCAACACCGTCCGTACCGGCTGCAGACCGCCGCTCAACAAGTCATCCAATTGCTGCTGCTCCGGCTTGGACAACCGCAGCCGAACTTTCCTGCCGTCTCCCATGCCCCAGCATTACGCCCCGACCTGTCCGCTGACAAGTATTTATCTGTATTACTATTCATGTGGTCATAGTACTAGTCTTTCTCCTTAGTCTTTCTCTTTGGCTTCTGCTTTCCCTTCCGCTATGGCTTGGGCTTTTGCTCCGCGAATTTCCGCAAGGAACGGCCGGGCTAAGGATGGAGCCGGCACTCTGCCCAACAGCAGAGCCCGAGTTGTGACCCTGCGGCCGTATATCGCGTGCCGAGAATCGTTGTCTTGGCGGATCGAGGCGCCTTTCACCGTGAGCCCTGCGAATAATCCCTTGGTACGGGAGTATGTCAGGATCTCGGTATCCATCTTCCAATCCGTCCCGGCCTCGGCGTGCCGTCCAACTGGCCCCGCTGCTGCCGAAGCGTCTGCTCCAAGTTGGAAATTACTCGAGAGCAGTCTCTGCATCCCTTTTTCATTCTGAATGATCATTACCAGGTCCACAGCTTCTACACCGATCTGCAGTCCCCAGCTTCCGCCCGAAATCGTGATGAACGCTGGCGCACTCCAACCAGCCGCCGTGCGGCAGGTCGCTACGCCTTTGCCTCCTTCAGCTCCGAAGACAAATCCACCTTTGACCATGTGCGGTACAACGGCCACGCACTTTGCGTGTTCCAACACTTCTTCCGGGATTGCGTTGTCTGGAGCACCCATAATTTCGTGCATCACTCGGGTAGCGCTGTCCAGCCGGTCGGTGGCATCTTCCCGCGCCGACCCTGCCC
>Ga0207127_10256_pt1 | contig 11968 bp, 6 predicted proteins | sample Alteio_BWMinHeat_17_FD_153574 | JGI IMG/M metagenome (GOLD analysis project Ga0207127, IMG submission 153574) | Enriched cells from forest soil in Barre Woods Harvard Forest LTER site, Petersham, Massachusetts, United States -... | ecosystem: Environmental > Terrestrial > Soil > Temperate forest >...
TTTGCTAACAGGGGCGTCAACGATAATTTCCAGGCACGGCGAAGCGCTGATCATTAAAACTGATACGGCTGGCAATATTCTATGGTCTAATATCTATTACCATATTGGTTTTCAGGGCGCAGGTCTTAAAATTACGCCTTCAAGGAGTGGCGGCTATCTTATCGGCGGACTTTCAAGAGATACCACTAATAGTACTAATTTTTCCTACCCGGGCAAGTATCTTATCATGAAAATAGATAAAAACGGCAAACTTCTATGGTCAAAAGTTTACAGTGGCTCCGTTACTTCATCCTCGTCAACTTCAGAATCTGCAAATTCAATTGTAGAATTACCGGACAAAAGCATTTATATATGTGGTGAGGGTGTTAGTGCAAGCAATCACTTTGCTGCCACTCTAATGAAAATGGATAGCTCCGGGAACCTGCTTTGGTCTAAAATCTATATCAGTTCAATTGCAGATAACTTTTATTTCAGAACAGGGCTTTATGACAGCGACAAGAAAACAATTAGTATAAGTTGCGAGTTTGAAGGATCATCAACTGGAGCATTTTATTGTGGGATAATAAGATTGGATACATCGGGGAAAACCTTATTCAGCAAAACACTTGGGCCAGCTTCACTTCCTGAAATTATTTATCGCGCCGCAGGTCATGATTTTTTGCATCTTTCCACCGGTGTGTCTTTATAAACCGTTTCGTAAGGCGAAACAGGAATGCATCTTTCCACCGGTGATTTTGTTACAATTGAAACTGCCTACATTAAAGTGTTACATTATTTCTTAGTCAAAATGGACAGTGGTGCCAATTCAAATAACTGCAATACTTCTGTATTTTCTATTACCTCATCTAAATATCCTCTCAGTTATCTATATAGCTATAAGGATACAAGCGTAAGCATCAGCCCTGGCAGTGGTTGTACGGCGGCTAATGTAAGTGTAACTGATTCTTTGTTTTGCAATCCATTCATATCAGATTTCGGGTGGAAAAACCCATGCAGCGGTGAGAAAACCCAGTTCCTGGATTCTTCCTATTCAGGTGCCACTAACTGGAAATGGGATTTCGGTGATCCTCTATCTTCGACAAGCTCAGATACCTCGTCGATAAAAAACCCTACACATATCTATACCAAAGCAGGCACCTATATTGTAAAATTGGTTTCAGGCAATGGCAAGGTGAAAGACTCCCTAACCAAAACTGTAGCCATTTATCAATCACCTACGCCAGTTAAATATTTTGACACCCTTATCTGCGCAGGAGCTACCATAAAACTACATACATCCGGCGGGGCAAAATACCTATGGCAACCGGGCAACTATACTACAGATACAACACCTAAATTAAACCTAATAAAGACTACCACATTTATTGTAGAAGCTATTGCCACAAATACTTGTATTACAAATGATACGGTAAATGTAACCGTGGATTATAAACCCGGGCCGCCAACCATAAGATATACAACAGTAAAGACCCAAAAAGAAATAGATGTGTCTTTCTTAAAGTCAGATTCCGGTGATGTAAAAAGCTATGTGGTTTTCAGGTCTGATAATGGTGGAGCATTTAAAGAACTGGATACCATTGCAAACCTTTCCAATTCCAAAAAAGCTTACCTTTTTGCAGATACAACCGTGAAGGCAGATTCAAATAATTATAGTTACAAAATTGTGGATATAGATTCCTGCGGTGGCGGGCTGGATACATCCACAGTGCACCAACCGGTATTACTCAAAGGCAATCCCGGAGAAAGGCTGTCCATTCTAAGCTGGACAAAATACCTCGGATATGCTTATGATACTGCGATCGTGCAAAGATTTGATACCATTTCACATAAATGGACCAACCTTGCATATCTGAAAAATAACGACTCTGGCTATATCGACAGCAGCTATTTAAAATGCAATATACCTGTATATTACAGGATTGAAACCCTCCTCAAAAACAGCCAGGTAAGCTATTCCGATAGCATTCCTGTTTCGCCTTACGAAACGGTTTATAAAGACACACCGCAAATTATAACCGTAACCAAAACAATCACTTCCACAAGCAACGGAGCAGTGCTTATCAGCTGGGTAAACAAAAATATTCATGTATTTTACAACCAGTTGTACTATAGCGCGGATGGGAAGGTATTTAACTTATTGAAGGACAGCCTGCCTCCTTCAATTGATAGTTTTGCACATACGGGAATAAATACCCAAAGGGCTGACCAATATTATTACATCGTTGGCGTAGATTCCTGTCCTGCGAAATCACCCAGGTCCATCATTCACAAAACGATAACCCTTACCGTATCCATCGGTCAGTTGCTTCATAAACTGAACTGGACACCTTATCTTGGATTTAAGGTACAGAAATACAAGATTGAAAAATTGGTTGGCCCTGGTTTTATTGTGATAGATTCTGTGCCCGGCACTGATACCTTTTCGCGGTATTTCCCCGCCCCATGTAACCATGTAGAAAGATACCGGATCGAAGCTGTGGGCAGTGAGCCTGCCGAACTGTCATTCTCAGATACTATGGGCAGGAAAGCCCTTGATACGATACCTCCTGATGCCCCAAAAATCAAAAATGCAACTGCCATAAATGATACTTCGGCAAGACTTGACTTTACAGGTTCCGATTCGCTTGCCACCTACAAATTTGTTATACAGAGGTCTGTAAATGGAATTTGGGGAACTATTGGGGCTGTTCTGTTTACCCATCCGGGACAATCGGCCACGTATATTGACAGCAATATAAACACCGTCAAAAATCATATCTGTTATACCGTTATAGCCATTGATTCATGCCTCAACAGTACTCCAGGCGATACATTTTGCCTTATTAAACTCGAAGGTCATGGAGAGCAAATGGCTGACAGTCTGCACTGGTCTTCTTTTACGGGTTATGGGCTTAATGATTATGTGGTTTTATATCTAAATAAATCGGGAACCTGGGACACTTCGGGAACAGTAAATCAGGGTGATACGGATTATTTTACGACTAAGGTACAATGTAGCCAGGCAACTGCTTACAAAATAGCAGGTATTGGAAAATCAGGTAGTGAAATTACATTTTCAAATTCAATTAGTTTAACCCCTTTTGATACCGTAAAACCGCCTGCACCACAATTATATTATGCTACCGTCTTGCCAAACCAAACTGTAAAACTGAGTTGGCAATGGAACCCCAAAGGACTTGTAAAATACTTTGAAATATGGCGAGGCACCAACCATAACGCTCCGAGGCTGATTGACAGCGTGGTAGGTGATAGTGTGTATCTTGATAAAAACGTGGATGTCAAAGATTCTATTTACGCTTATTCAATTATTGCCATCGATTCCTGCAATATGTCAAATCGCTCAAAGCATTCACAGACTGACAGTTTAATGCTGCTAAGTGTTTACTCATTGTATTGCAGTCCACAGGTGCAAATTCATTGGACAGCATATTCATTTGCAGGAAATTATAATATACTACGTTCTACAGATGGGATTAATTTTGCAACAATGGGCTTTGTAAAACCTTCTACCACAATGTATATTGATACAGGCGTTACGATTGGGAAACAGTATTATTATAAAACAGAAGCAATTGATATTGCATCCGGATTTGTAAGTTATTCTGACACAATTGGTATAATACCGAGGCTTATTCCATTGGCAGACAGCGCACAACTTGTCTATGCCACGGTCTTAAAAAGCGATGAAACAACGGGCGAAATCTATATCCAATGGAAACGCGCATTGAGGAATGATACCAGTGCAAGAGGTTATTATGTCTATTCTTTTAATACTGCGAATGGCAAATATGCTTTGTTAAAAGATATCAACGACCTGAATGATACTGGTTATATTCAAAATAATATCAATACGTTGCGGACTGCTTATAAATATTATATTGTTACTTATAATGTATGCGATGTGGGGATCAATTCCAATATCCATAAAACAATTCTGCTGAGTGCAAAGAGCAAAAATTTAAGCTCAGCGCTTAAATGGAACAACTATTTTGGTATTCCGGTTAAAACTTATTCTGTGTACAGATCAAAAGATGGTGGTACGCAAAATCTGGTTTTTAATGCCAAACTTGACTCCAATTTTATTGATTCAAATATCAATTGTAACCATCACTATACCTACCAGATACAGGCCATGCTTGCCAATGGTGAAATATCATTTTCAGATTCAATAACGGTAAAAAGTTTTGATACGATTACACCAAAGACAAAACCTATTATTCTCGCTACCGTGATAAAAACCGGAATCACGGATGGACGGATTTTACTGAGTTGGAATGCAGCAACGGACAAAAATCTCGAAGGTTATAATATTTATAGAAGTTCTGATGGGGTTAATTGGTCATTGATCATTGATCATTATCCTGCAACTTCTTTAATTGATACAGGTTTGGATACATATAACCAGTATTATTATTACAAAATTCAGCCGGTGGATAGTTGTGGTAACGTGGGGCCATTTACCATTTACCATGAAACCATTCATTTAAAAGCGCAGGCTTCGACGGCTTCGGGTTCGACAAGCTCACCCACCGGCTATATTCAACTTTCGTGGAATGGCTATGCAGGTTGGCAGGTGAAGAAATATCTGGTATATAAAAATGGGGTTTTGATTGATAGTCTGGCAAATAACATATTCACTTTTAAAGACAGTTCCGTTATCTGTAATACAACCTACCAATATCTTATCAAAGCCATTGATTCTGCGAATGATACAATCATATCCGCGTCCAATACAGACAGTGCTAAGGCGCTGAATCATAATCAGCCACAAAAGGTTTATATCAAAAAAGTTACAGTATCTAAACCCAATAAAGAAGCAACCATCACATGGACACCTTCGGCGTCTTATGATGTAAAAGATTATCTTATATATAGAAAGGATTTTGAAACTGGAAATTTGAATTTTGTGGCAAGTACAGCTCAAACAACATATATTGACAGCAATCTCAACTTAAGTCCCCCTTTAGGGGTCAGGGGTTTGGCTTCGACAGGCTCAGCCACCGAAGGTGATTGTTATTATGTTTTTACCCGTGATCATTGTGACAATCAGAGTGATGCAAGTAATCAAGGATGTATCATTGTTCTCGCTGCCCAGGCTTCGACAAGCTCAGCCCCCGGAGGAGGATACAACCAACTTTCATGGAACAGTTACAGGGATTGGTATGACGGCGTACAAAGCTACAATGTCTATAAAAACGAGGACAGTACAGGTTGGCAATTGATCGGAACAACTTCGTCAGTTCAAGTCAATGAATTTAAGGACACTAAATTGGGTGACAGTACGATAGATTTCTGTTATCAGGTTGAAGCCATCGAAAATCCTGGCAAATATAACCAGCTTTCACGTTCCACTGTTGAATGCGTCCATCAGGATGCAACGGTATTTATCCCGAACTCTTTTACCCCTTATGATCAGAATTTAGTGAATGATTTGTTTGGACCTGTGGGGGCTTACGTCAAGAATTATTCGATGAGGATATATAACAGATGGGGCGAGTTGGTTTACAGCACCATTTCCGGCAAGCCTTGGGATGGGACTTCCAAAGGCCAGTTCGTGCAGCAGGGCATTTATATCTACCTTATCACTGTCACAGATTATAACGGCAAACAGAGCTATTTTAAAGGGACAATAACGATGTTTGAATAAATAAATGCTCCAGAGGAGCAAACCGTTTGTAGATAAACGGCCCAATTGTTTTTAAGCTCCAGAGGAGCGGCCTGTGTTTGGAAAGGCCACGTTTATATTTTCAGGTCGCTCCTCCGGAGCTTAGGAAAATTCATTTGGATAATCTACAAACAGTTTGCTCCGCCGGAGCCATTTTATCAATCTTTCGCCTTCTCTAATCGTTCTCATGATAGTTAAACCCAAGCCTTTTGCCGGTTTTAAGAGCGGCGCTACCGGCTTCCATGATTTTTTGCATGAGGCTCACTTCTTTTACTTCATCAAAAGGAGGCACAAAAAGATCGAAATCAATGGTATGTAAAATTGAGGTTTGGACAATCAAACGAACGATTTCAGGGTTGATCTCAAACTCAGTAAAATCATTGTACATGAATGAAAACTGCCTCTTGCCTTGGACAAAAAAGTGCCCGTCTTTATTGATAAATATCCGGGCAATCAGATACCCGACATCGTTCATCCTACCGTATTTGATAGAATCAGAAAGAAAATCATAAATCAATATCATACCGCAATAGGCTCGCAGCGGATCTTCTTTCACATATTTTGTTTTAAAAACCTCACTGTCAGGCGGGAAATTAAATACATTGGTATGCATCATAAACATGAGCGTATCCCCGGAAAATTTTAGCTCAGATTCAAAGGCGCCATTGTCCTGGGAAGATACCCCTATGTTCTGGTCTATTTTTTTCATCTCCGTTCCCACTTCAGATGCTACCAGCGCGATCTGCTCCTTGAAAACATTAAATATTTCTATCGTTTTACGAAAGATGAATTGCTTTGTACCGGCCTTTAATTCAAGGGCTTTGACGATTTCTTCTGTTTTTTGGTCCAATGTGGTGTATTTAATAGGTTAATATTTTCACAGTACCATATTCAATGTCGTTAGAAAGGTCGGTGAGGACACCGACCTTGGACATATTTAGCCCCGCTGTCCGTGGTCGGTGTCCCCACAGACCACGTTTTATCTCAACAACAATTGACATCATATTTCTAATATGCTTTGGCAAATATAACCCTTCCTTCAGATGGTTTTCCGGTAAGAATACATTTGCCTTTTTCTTCTTTACGATCAAAAGGGATACAACGGATGGTCGCCTTGGTGAGTTCTTTTATTTTCAACTCCGTTTCTGTGGTACCATCCCAATGCGCATAGGCGAAACCGCCCTCGCCCTCAAGTATTTGCTTAAATTCATCCAATGTGTCAGGATAAAAACTGTTTTCTTCTCTTTTCTTAAGTGCCTTTAAATAAATGCCTTCCTGTATTTGTTTCAAAAGCTTTGGCACTTCTTTATGGAGCTCGCTAAAGGTTATTACCTGTTTGGATTTTGTATCACGCATTACTACTTCTGCCGTTCCGTTTTCAAGATCCCTTGGCCCAATGGCAATCCGCAAAGGAATTCCTTTCAATTCACTCTCAGCAAATTTCCAGCCGGGTTTTTTGGTATCGTCATCATCATATTTTACGCTGATGCCTTGAGCCTTTAATTCTTTCATCAGGCCATTGACAGCATCTGATATTTTCTGCAATTCTTCGGGCTGTTTGTAAATAGGGACAATGATTACCTGTATCGGCGCCAGATTTGGAGGCAATACCAATCCGTCATCATCAGAGTGAGCCATGATAAGCGCACCGATAAGCCTTGTTGAAACACCCCACGAGGTAGCCCAAACATATTCAAGGTTCCCGCTTTTATCAGCAAATTTTACATCGAAAGCCTTGGCAAAATTCTGACCCAGAAAATGGGAGGTGCCTGCCTGCAAAGCTTTTCCGTCCTGCATCATCGCTTCAATGCATAAGGTATCAATAGCTCCGGCGAAACGTTCGTGTGCTGTCTTAGTCCCTTTAATGACCGGCATCGCCATAAAATTTTCAGCAAAATCCGCATATACTTCCAGCATCTGTTTGGTTTCTGCCTGTGCTTCTTCACTGGTAGCATGTGCGGTATGCCCTTCCTGCCAGAGAAACTCTGTTGTTCTCAGAAAAAGCCGTGTACGCATTTCCCAGCGTACCACATTGGCCCATTGGTTGATAAGCAAAGGAAGATCGCGGTATGACTGTATCCAGTTTTTATAGGTATTCCAGATAATTGTTTCTGAAGTTGGGCGAACGATCAGTTCTTCTTCAAGTTTGGCTTCAGGATCGACCATTATCCCACCTTTCCCATCGTTTTTGAGACGATAATGGGTGACAACAGCACATTCTTTGGCAAAACCTTCTACGTGTGCGGCCTCCTTTGCCAAAAAACTTTTTGGGATAAAAAGAGGGAAATAGGCGTTTTGATGTCCTGTTTCCTTAAACCGCTTGTCAAGTTCTGCTTGTATTTTTTCCCAGATCGCAAAGCCATAGGGTTTTATAACCATACAACCCTTTACGGATGAATGCTCGGCGAGTCCAGCCTCTTTTACAATATCGTTATACCATAGGGAATAGTCTTGCGCCCTTGGCGTGATTTTATTTGCCATTTTTATTTACTGATGAATCTTTTTACTGTATTTTTACGTTTTGGAATAGTATTTGTTTATACTAAATGAGAGCAAAATTAGGATTAAAATTGTTAGTAAGTTTGAACAGGTAAAATACACGATTATGAAAAGAATAAATACAATGGCCTTACTTCTCGTTTCAATAGGCGCGGTGTGCCTTACGAGTTGTTCAACTCCGAATGCGGCATCGAGTTCGTTGCCAAATGACGATGTGTATGGAGGTGGTAGTACTGTTCAATCTACAACCACTACAACAACCACTACAACTACTACAAAAAAATACGCCCGCGATTATGATGATCGTTCAAGAACGGATACGTCTGATAATTATCGCAACCAACGCAATAATGCTTACTATCAAAGCAATGGGGGTATCAATACCCCAATGGGTAACAATCAAGCCCCAAATAACAATTACTACAACGACGAAAACTATCCCGCTACTTCGGATATAAACCGTTTCTATTATCCTTCTGCTTCTGCCGGTTTTTACGATCCGTTTTATGCGCCAAGTTTTTATTCGCCAGGATTTAATGTAGGCGTTGGTTTAGGATTCGGTTACGGTGCGGTAGGTTTTGGCTACAATCCATTCTATACTCCCGGTTTTATGTATGATCCATTCTTTAGCCCGGTCAGCTATTACGGACCTTATGGTTTGTACAATCCTTATATGATGTATAACCCATACTATTCACCATTTTCATACGGACTTGGATACGGCGGATATGGATATGGATATGGTGCATACGAGGGATTTGGTGGCTACGGTTTGAGTTCATCCTCTGGCTATACCGGCGGCAGATTTGGTTCGGGCAGCTCAGGGGTAACTAATGGCGGGTATAACAGAACCATAAGCAGCAGCAGGATACATGAGGTGAATCCGATCCACAATTCAGGCACTGAAATTCGTCCCTCAAACAACTCATCTGCAAGCCCAATGCCAACAAATAACATTAATCGAAACAGCACTAACGCTCCCAATATTAGCGGACATGAGGCAGCCCCTTCTCAAAATATGAATTCGGGCAGGCCTGCAACAAACCAAAATATGAATTCAGTTTCTCCTGCTCCAAATAGCAATGGGGGCAGTAGACCTGCTATGAACAATTCCGGATCAAGGAGCGTTGCTCCAAGAAATTCAGGTGGAACCTGGGGACGTAGCACAGGAAGCTTTGGAAGGTCTTCATCCGGCGGCGGCGGTTATGGTGGCGGCGGTGGCAGAAGCGGCGGCGGTAGCAGCGGCGGAAGACATTAATACTTAATTATTAATCAACTAACTTTATTATGACAAAGAAGATGATCATAATCCTGGGGATTTCACTGGGAATAGGGAAAGTAGCATCTGCCCAATCTGATGTTAATGACCTTGTAAGATATTCCGGCATCCAGTACCAGGGGACAGCCCGGTCTACCGGAGCTGGTAATGCATTTGGGGCTGTGGGTGCAGATTTCGGGGCTATCGGTATTAATCCGGCAGGCCTTGGTTTGTATCAGCGATCTGAGTTTTCAGGTACCCTCGGTTTTGAAGAAACCAGTGCATCCGGTACTTACCTCGGCAATAGTACCACCAGTACAAGCTCACCTAATTTTAATGTCGGGAACATTGGTATTGTTATCGCAAATAACAAGAAACAAAAGGGTAAGGATGTGTCAAGTGGCTGGCTTAATGTCAACTGGGGTATCGGTTTTACCAGGACCAATAATTTTAATTCCTCTACAGTTATAGAAGGAAACAATACGAATAATAGTATCCTTGCGAGCTGGAAAGAAAACGCTAATGCGCAGGGAGTTGGGCCTTATCAACTATATAATCATAACGGGCCTCAATATGGAACATATGGACAACTTGCATTTAGCACATTCATGCTTGATCCGGCTTATTATGTCAACCCCTATGCCGATTCAACGAAATATGTTGACGCTACAAGGTTTGACAGTAAAATAAATGTGTACCAAAGGGATGTTATTCAAACTACAGGTGCAACTAATAATATCAGCATCAGTGTTGCCGGTAACTACTTAGGCAAGCTTTACCTGGGTGCCACGATAAATGTGCCTACCATTAGCTTTAACTCAACAAGAACTTTTTACGAGTACAACAATAACCCAAGAAACGGTAACGATAGCCAATATGTGAGTTCAAGGCTTTCTGAATCACTAAATACGACAGGTATTGGCGTAAACGCGACATTAGGAGCTATATATAGGTTTAATGATATGTTCAGGCTTGGCCTTTCGGTTCAATTACCTACAGTATATTCTCTAACAGATATTTTTGGAACCGCCATTAACGGCAATACTATTGCTCAAGGCCCGGTAACCGACAGTGCTTCAAACCCATCTGGTTTTCAGTATACAATTGTAACACCTGCCCGTGTCACATTAAGTGGCGCGCTGTTTTTCAGCCAAAACGGGTTTTTATCCGCTGATTATGAGTATGTTGATTATGCCACTGCCAGAGTGAACGGTAACTCTTATGTTGATCTGAACCAAACGGTTCAGAATCAACTTCAAGGTGTAAATACATTGCGGATTGGAGCCGAATACCGCATACAATCATTCATGATAAGAGCAGGGTATAATTATATTTCCAGTCCTTATAAATCAGGGCTGCAAGATGATGGCTTCACTGATACCTATAATATCCTTTCATTTGGGGTTGGTTTCAGGGCAAAGAATATGGGATTGGATCTTACCTACCAGTTAGTAACCAATAAAAGCACTTACACCCCTTATAATTTGACTGACCCTGCAGATATTGCGCAATATGGCAATAGTCCAAGTGCAGACGTTACTACTACCAAAGGCAACGTTATGCTAACCTTTACTACCAGGTTTTAGAAATTCATTAGTATTATGTCAAGCATAGGCTAGATAGCTATCCTCCCCCTACCCCCGCAAGCGGGGGACAGCCTTTAATAACATTTTGCTTAATCCAAAATTATATTTTTGGAGATAAGGTTTTGGTAGCTGAATAATAATGCTTAAAAACCTTAAATATTGATAAATGCTGTCCCCCGCTTGCGGGGGTAGGGGGTGGAAACACAACATGGTATGATGGAAATGAAAACATAACAAAAAAGGCAGGTTTTTCAACCTGCCTTTTTTGTTATATCCAAATGATGTTAAATATCTAAAGAATTTTAGAAAAACGCTTTGTAAGCACTTTTCCGCCAAATTCGTAGCTTATGAAATATAAGCCATTTTGCAAATCTGAAACATCCAGATGCACTTCACTTTCGTCCATCACAGATTTGGTCATTACTTTATCGCCAATGATATTGTATATGGTAATGGTAAAATTCCCTTTCTTAGGAAAACGAATGGTCATGAAGTCTTTGACCGGGTTGGGATAAAAAACAACACTATTTATTTCATCATCAACTCCCTGTGGCAGATCTGTTGAACTACCTGAAACTGCAACGCTAGCATCATTCGCAACTAATCCCTTCGCATAAGATACCGAATAAGATAAAGAAGCAGCTAGTATTATTGTAAAAAGAGTTTGTAGTTTTCGGTTCATAGGCTATTCCAATATTTTCACATATTTTATACCTCTATCAATTAGCAAATATAATACAAATTTTTGCAAAAGTGAAATAAAAGTTAAAAAAAGTAGTCAGGGGTAGCGGTTAAGGAATCGAAATCTGTGCACAGGATTTCAATCCTTGCCATTATTCATCAATAAAACAATACCCTTGTCATAAATAGTTTGACCTGAAAGGTTTTTGGCCTTTAGACGCCACATATAGAGACCCTGCGGACAAGTCTCACCAAGAAAAGAGCCATCCCAACCAGAAC
>Ga0207127_10016_pt1 | contig 11962 bp, 13 predicted proteins | sample Alteio_BWMinHeat_17_FD_153574 | JGI IMG/M metagenome (GOLD analysis project Ga0207127, IMG submission 153574) | Enriched cells from forest soil in Barre Woods Harvard Forest LTER site, Petersham, Massachusetts, United States -... | ecosystem: Environmental > Terrestrial > Soil > Temperate forest >...
GGGGTCTAAAGGAAAAGTTATCCGTGATAAGAAAGTTATAACCAAATTCTAGATCTACTACGTTAGTCATTAATTTCCACTGACCTTTTGCCGTTTGTACCAATCCTAAATCAGGATCGGAAAGACCCCCCACTACCCATGTAGGGAAAAATGCAGGGCTACCAGGTTCTAGCTCATCTGATGGAACAGAAGTAAAGCTTTTGTTTGCATGCGCATCGTAAGAAAGCCAAGATGCATAGATATCCCAAGATCTCCAAGGAACAACATATCCGGCACCCAAGCGAAATCCTACATTCCAATCAGCTTTTAATTGCTGCTGTTTTTTTGTACTAGCTTCTACACCATCTTCTTCTCTAGTAGTCTCAATGCTTCCATAATTTAAGCTGTCTTCTTGGGCTTTCCAAAATAAAACATCGCCATTAAGCTCTATAACACTACACTTTGCTGCTTCCAAATAAGCATACGAGCAAGGTGGAGGTGAAACACAGGTATCCATGCAGCAATCATCAGAATAAACGCTTCTTGCTATCGCTAAACATGCCACTAATCCCAAAACAGGAAATTTACAATCTTTTGCAAAAAAACTCATACGACTCCTTATACAGTTCGTTACTAAAAAAATTAATGGATCCAAAAAACCAACCTAAACCAAAACCAGATTTAAAATATATATATTTTGTTAAATAGTCCCCAAAAAAAGCGGAAAGTGGTATGAGTTAAAATATGGCTAAAAAATACGATGAAAACACAATTCTGTCTTTAGATGCACTAGCTCACATTAGGCTGCGCTCGGGGATGTATATTGGACGCTTAGGCGACGGCTCCCATTCGGATGATGGCATTTATGTTATGCTGAAAGAAGTGATTGATAATGCCATTGATGAATTCATCATGGGGCATGGCAAACAAGTGCTCATCGAACTAAATCCCAAAACATCTACCGTTTCTGTACGCGATTTTGGGCGCGGCATCCCTTTAGGAAAAGTGATTGAATGCGTAAGCCAAATTAATACAGGCGCTAAATACAACGATGATGTGTTTCAGTTTTCTGTAGGGTTAAACGGCGTTGGAACAAAAGCTGTAAATGCCCTTTCTATCCATTTTCTTGTAAGAAGTGTACGCGATGGAGAATTTGTAGAAGCGCATTTTGTTAAAGGCGTTCTTCAAAATAAGAAAAAAGGTAAAACCAAAGAAAAAGACGGCACCTTTGTAGAATTTACCCCAGATACAGAGATTTTTAAAAAATATGCTTTTCATAAAGAGCTCATTCTTAAACGTCTTTGGCATTATGCCTATTTAAATACCGGTCTTACTCTCATTTTTAACGGCGAAGAAATTTACTCCGAGCATGGACTTCTAGATTTATTAAACGAAGAGGTGAAAGAAGATCGCCTCTATGAGCCGCTTCATTATAAAGGCAAAACTCTTGAATTTGCCTTCCTTCACTCTTCAAGTTACGGCGAAACATACTTCTCTTTTGTCAATGGACAGTATACGCAAGATGGAGGCACGCACCTCTCAGCTTTTAGAGAAGGGATCCTTAAAGGGATTAACGAGTACACCAAGAAAAACTTTCAAGGGATTGATGCTAGAGAAGGGATTGTAGGGACAATTCTTGTTAAAGTGAAAGATCCGGTCTTCGAGTCTCAAACAAAAAATAAGTTATCGAATAACGAGATTAGAGCTCCTATTGTTCAAGAAGTCAAAGACGCTGTTCAAAACTTACTCTATAAAAATGAAGAAATCGGAAAGCAAATTGTCGAGCGCATTCTTTTTAACGAAAAACTTAGAAAAGAGCTTTCTGCAGTTAAAAAAGAGGCCAAAGAAAAACAGAAAAAAATCTCTTTTAAAATCCCTAAATTGCGCGATTCCAAACACCACTTTGGCGATGGGACGAAAGAGGGAGAAAATTCTGTGATTTTTCTTACAGAAGGAGACTCAGCTTCCGCCTCTATTGTCATGACAAGAAACCCTCTTACTCAGGCTGTATTTTCTCTTAGAGGTAAGCCTCTTAACGTTCATGGTATGAAGCTTGAGCAGCTTTATAAAAATGAAGAGATGTATAACCTGATGTCTGCGCTTAATATCGAAGAGGATATTGCTAACTTGCGCTATAACAAAGTGATTCTAGCAACAGATGCCGATGTCGATGGGATGCATATACGCAACTTGCTCATTACCTTCTTTTTAACCTATTTTGAAGGACTTGTCATTAATGGGCATTTACACATTCTAGAAACGCCTCTTTTTAAAGTAAGAAATAAAGAAAAAACACTTTATTGTTATTCAGAAGAAGAAAAAGATAAAGCCGCTGAAGAGCTTAAAAGAGGTGTTGAGATCACCCGTTTTAAAGGTCTTGGAGAAATCTCGCCTGACGAATTCCAACAGTTCATCGCTAAAGACATCAAACTCCTTCCTGTTATGGTGCAAAATCTCTCGGATATCAAACCCACTCTTGAATTTTACATGGGCAAAAATACGCCCGCTAGAAAAGCCTTTATTATCAAAAACCTAGTGAGCGAAAATGGATGATCTAAAACACCAAATGAAGGATCATTTCCTCCAGTACGCCTCCTATGTCATTTTGGATAGAGCCATCCCCCATGCCATTGACGGACTAAAACCTGTGCAAAGGCGCATCCTCGAAATTTTATGGAGACAGCACGATGATAAACTCCATAAAGTAGCCAATATCGTTGGGCAAACTATGCAGCTTCATCCTCATGGAGATGCCCCCATCTATGAAGCCCTTATCACCCTTGCCAATAAAGGCTATGTGCTAGATAAGCAAGGGAACTTTGGCAATATCTACACAGGCGATCCGGCAGCTGCTGCCCGCTATATAGAAACTAGGCTCTCTCCCCTTGCAAGAGAAACTCTTTTTAACCCTGATATCACTGAAAAAATCCCTTCCTACGATGGAAGAAATGCCGAGCCTGTTGTACTTCCTGCAAAAATCCCGCTTCTTTTAATGCAAGGCGCAGATGGGATTGCAGTAGGTATGGCAACCCATATTCTCCCTCACAACTTTAGCGAACTTATCGAGGCTGAAATTGCTTATCTTGAAGGAAAAAACTTTAAAATTTTCCCCGATTTCCCGACCGGCGGAATCATGGATAAAAGCCTTTACGATAAAGGTAAAGGTAAAGTCAAGCTTAGAGTAAAAATCGAGATTAAAGACCCTAAAACGCTTGTCATTCGAGAAATTTGCTACGGCACCACAACAGAGAGCCTGATTCGCTCTATTGATGAAGCTGCCAAAAGAGGCAAAATCAAGATTGAAGCGATTAACGACTATACCTCTAGAGACGTTGAAATCGAGATTAAACTCCCAAGAGGGCAGTATGCAGAAGAGATGCTCGATGCTCTTTATGGATTTACAGAATGTGAAGTCACGTTAAGCTCTCAAGTGATTCTCATTAAAGATGGGATGCCTTGGGAAACAGATGTAAATGAGATTCTTGCCTATAACGCTACCAAGCTCATGGAATTCCTTAAAATGGAGCTCACTATTGAGCGGGATAGGCTGCTCGAAAAGATCTTCTATAAAACCCTTGAAAGAATTTTTATCGAAAAGCGCATTTATAAAAAAATCGAAACGCTAAAAACCCTTGAGGGTATTCATAAAACCCTAGAAGAATCGTTTAAGCCTTATAGAAAAAAACTCCTCCGCGAACCTACTTTAGAAGACAGAGAAAAACTTCTTCAGATTCCTATTAGACGGATCTCTCAATTTGATATCGATAAAAACAAGGAAGAGATCACCCTTTTTGAAGAAACCCTTGCCCAAGTAGAAAAAAGCCTTAAAAACGTCAAGAAATACGCAATCGATTACCTTAAAAAGCTCCTTGCTAAATTTGGCGCCGACTACCCTAGAAAAACCCGTATTAAAGCCATTGAAGAGATCGATCGAAGAGCTATTGAGACAAAAGATATTAAAGTGGGATTTGATCCAGAAACAGGCTTTATTGGAACCAAAATCTCAGGCCCCATCCAACTTAGCTGCACCAACTTTGATAAGATTCTTGTCTTCTATAAAGACGGCACATACAAAGCCACGAACATTCCGGAAAAACAGTATTTCGAAGGGGTAGCTTTATTAGAAATTGCCGACAAAAAAACCATCATCAATATTGCTTATAAAAATAAGGCAACCAAACAAGTTTTTGCTAAGCGCTTTATTGTCGATAAGTTTATCCTAGATAAAACATACCGGTATTTCGAAGAAAATAGCGAGCTTGAATACATCTCTACAAGTCCTCAACCAACAATTGAGCTCCTCTTTGCTAAGAATGCCAAAGGAAAACAGGAAAAAATGCTTTTTGCCCTCAAAGACATCCCCCAGAAAGCCGTCCACACTAAGGGCCTCCGCCTTAGCCCCCAAAAAGTCAAGAAAGTCACCCCAATAGAAGGCAAACGCACAAAATAGACCTCTTGCATAAAAATGAACAAAGAGGATAAATTTTTTCTCTCTCTTCTTTCCCTTCTCTGTGGTTTCTTGTCTCTGTGGTTTATCTTTTGGCTAAACTGAGTAAGCAAACGACTTAGCAAAAGATAAACCACAGAGACAAGAAACCACAGAGAAGGGAAAGAGAGAGAGAGAGAGAGAGAGAGAGAGGGGAAAATTTATCTCTCTTTGTTCATCCCTCTATTTTTTTAAACGGAAAGGAATTACATCAGAAAGGTCATCTGTGTGGTGGCGCAGCATCATCAGGCGATCAAAGCCAACTGCCACACCGCAACTATCGGGCAGACCTTTTTCTAAGGCTTGTAAGAAGTTTTCATCGATCGGCAGCGCTTTTTTGCCAAGCTTTATGCGTGCTTCATTGCCTTCTGTTATGCGTTTGCGCTGCTCAAGAGCATCTGTCAGTTCATGATACCCATTACAAAGCTCAATCCCCTTATAGTAAATCTCAAAACGCTCTGCAACAAGCTCGTCTTGGATCGAGAGCGTCTTTGCAAGAGCTGCTTGCGTTGAGGGGTAATAAGCTAAGGCCAAAAGTCCTTCTTTCCCTAGCTTCGGCTCTATTTCCACCCCCAAGATCAAGTTCAGTAAAGCGTCTTTCCCTTCATTTTCAATATTTGCGTAAGAGGGAATATTTTTTGCCTGAATATAGGCAAGAAGATCAGCTGTAGTGGCCTTCACATAATCAAATCCTGCATAACGCTTAAAAACGTCTCTATAGGAAATAATTGCTGCGGGCAAATCCCCAAGAAATAAGCGAATAAAATCAAAGGTTTCCTCAATCAAATCGGTAAAAGCAAACCCTTGCCTATACCATTCCGCCATCATAAATTCAGGATTATGCTTATTGCTATATTCCCCATCGCGAAACACGTGCGAAAGCTGATAAATGTCTCCTATTCCTTCCGAAAGCAAACGCTTCATCCCATACTCAGGAGAAGGATGAAGGTAGCAAGTATCCCTCTGATTATAAAGGGCTGTAATAGGGTCAATATGCGCATCAATATCGGCTACAAAGCTTAAAATGGGACAATCTACTTCAATAACTCCCCGCTTAGCAAAAAAAGCCCTTGCAAGCAAGAGCATATGCGCTCTATCGCGCAAAATCTCTATCCGTTTATTTTTTTCCATACTAATACTGCATACGCATTTTTGGATTGATATAAAATTTATTAAACCCCTTTAGAGCCATAGAGGCATGAAAAGGAAGATGTTCGCAGCAAGTAATACTTAAATTCTTTTTTGGCTGTTGCCATGTTGTATTTATTTGAAATACAATAGGAATCTTAGTCTCTCTTTTTTTAGAAAATTGAATTGCACGAAAATACTCTTTAATGTGCTCATTGGAAGCAGGAATCTCCTCTAAAATTTCTTCGTAATATCTTTTCAAATCATCTGTGACAATTCCTGAATAGGAGCAATTAATGATACTATCTAATTTATATAAGGACAGTCCTCCAAAGCCCGAATAAACAGGCTGCCAAGAAGCATTAACATCCAATGCAAAAGTATATTGAGGAGCTTGAGCCCAAAAAATAAACGCTATAAATATCGATTTCATTTGTTTCATCCGTATCCCCTGTAAATTATATCATCCGTTCGTTTGATTTTGCTCAAGAGCCCGCCTTCCCCTTTCAAGTAAAATAGAAACACCTGCGACAAGCACGGAATTGCTTGCAACCTTAGCAAAGAAACCCCTTGCCATCCCTGCGATACCCTGAGTGTTAATGATATGTTCTACCACAACAACATAGCGAAAGCGATTTGCTATCTTGGCCTCCTCAGCTAAGAGAGGACGGTATTGTAGCTCAGTTTTACAACGTTGAAATGGGTAAGGAAAAAAAGTAAGAAAAAATGATTGAGGCCAAGATTTTAACCCAATTCCTAAAATGGAATGAGGATCAATGGAAGTATATTTTTTCATTGCATCGTTGCAGCCTGCCTCAGAAATTGAATAACCCATCCACTGGGTAAATTGCCTAGCCCCATTTGCTACGGTTCCATTATACAAATATTTGGCTATCTGCAACTTTGATGTAGATTGAAAAAGGCTTGTAATCGAGCGCCTCGCCTGCCACATTGTGCACAAGGTATCTATGGGCTGGATCGCCATTTCAAAACCAGTGAGAGTCAAAGAAAAAATAAGATTAGTTTTCGTCGTCCCATAAGGATCTTTATTACCCTTATAATGATTTTCAAGTGTTGGCTTAAGAAATATCAGTCCTATTGTTTTGGCAAATAAGCGAGAGGTTTCTTTAATTAAATAAGGGGTCATTCCCACCCCAAAGTGCATTAAGGAAGCCCGCGTGCTATCAATTGTCCCATTATAAACACGCCTATAAGCTTCCATTGAGCTCACATTCTCTGAGCAAGCCACAACAGAAATGCGATTCAAGCCATTTACAAAGGGGGCCCCGCATAGCATGACAAAAAAACCGCTAGTCATCCCCCTGCCTATCTGTGTCCATGATGGGGTATTATTTGTTTGAGTTATCATATAACCTGGCGTCCACCCTCCATTTGAACTGTTTCGAATTTGGAAATAGTTCTCTCATGCTCGTATCAAAAAGTTTTTTCAGTAAACTGTAACAAATGGTACTAAACTAAGCAAGAAAACACTCCATGAAGGATTCCAGAATCAAGGCCGCTTATACTTAAGTTAGAACTATTAAGAGCCAGGGGAAGCGATGGTAAGAGCAAGGAACTCCTTTGGAGAGGGGGTCTTGAATCTGGAAGGATTTTCCCAAATCTCCAACCACTCTGCTGTAAAACCCTTTCTTTTTTCTTCTGTCATTCCCTCTATATTTACTTTTACCTTCCTAAGGTGGGGATTAGATCTAAAGATATCAAGAAGAGCTTCAGCGTCCTGATCGCTAAACCCATTGGATGGTTTAGAAGACGGGGCATCCCAGGGATTAGAAACTCCAAGATCAGACAATTCGAGAGATACCATCCCCGGAATATTCTTAAGATGAGGCAAAATAGGGGCAATCATGGAAGAGGGAAATCGTGTGTTTCCTTTTCCAGCATTCTTTTAACATCCATTAAAATGGGTGTATAATGATGTTCTGTATGAGCATGAAATAAGTGTCCTTCGCTTACAATTTCTTGATTAATATGCTCAAAGCAAAAATTCTTCATATCTTCGTCTAGAGCCAGAAATATTTCGTTCGGATGGGGCCACTTCACAATATGACTCAAATCGTTAGCTGGCGCACCAACAGGCGTCGTCATTGCTATAAAAAACGAAGAGCTGTCCAATTGTAATATCCAACAATAATCTGCTCTATCGCCCTTTGCTACAGAGGAATATTCAGGAGGTCCAGGAAAAAGCTTCTGGATAAGCTTACCTCTAAGGGCAACTAATCTTTCTTCGGTGCCCTCTGATAAAGCCAGAGGATTCGTTTTTTGCCTGGAAAAATCCAAAGGGAAACAATAATAGACGACGCATAAAACAACAGCCAATCCAAAGAAGCAACAAATCAGTACAGGAATACAGCATTTTATACTTGGCTTCATAAGTTTAAGAGGTCAATTCAAAAGGTTTAGAACCAGATTCAGGACGCAGATAAATATTTCCTGTTTTTAAATGAACAACTACTGCATGCAATTTTCTTTCTATTACCAATTTAATCGCATTTTCCTTAGATATCCATGAAAAACCATCACTTTTTTTAATAAGATATTCTGTAATAACGCCTCGCTTTTTATGAACGCCAGAAATATACCACTTTTCAATAAAGTCTTCCCGTCCTACTTCCCAGTGTTCCATCTGTTCAATTGCCTTCCAAAAAACTTCAAACTCTTTATTATTCAGTGATTTTATAGTGCGTTCTGGATCAAAACCCGTAATTTTTACAATCTCATCAATGTATTTTGGATTGGTCCCATCATATCTTTTTATAGAAGCGCGAAGCGTTAAGGGAGAATAGACACCCCCCTTTAACATAACAACTAAAGCTTCATGGCCAGTTTCATAATCTGGATAAACTGCATATTCATTCACACCATCCCCAGCCTTACCTATTGAACGACGACTCACCCCCATGCTATATCGGCTAGCAAGAAGGTTTCCTGGATTATTACATCTCCATGCTCTTGACCCACCGCTGCGAATCATCATATTCCCCTTGTCGTCGAAATAACGAACAGTAAATTTACTTTTTGGATCTCCATAATTAGGAGAACCTACCTCAGCTTTTACAAAAACCATGGGCAGTACACTTTTTTTAAGTTTATTTAAAGCAGTATGCTAACAAGAGAAATATCTTAACGCAATCCATAAAATCAGCCAACCCAAAGTCTCGATATTCTCAGCATATTTAGGCAGGGGATTGCGATTGGGGATGTCGGTATAATTGTGCTAGTAAGCTTGATTGCTCCCAACATTACCCACGCACTAAAAAATTTACCCTGTACACAAAAGACCTTAGCCAAAAAAGCCTTTGACAATATACCATTGATTGGTATATAACTTAAATTAAAGCAGGATGACATGAGCGCGTCGGAAAAGAGAGGGCCTTGGCAAGTTGGCTATTCCACCCTAGCAAAAAAACAGAGAAAAAGGCTACAAATAGCAATAACATCGCAGCTTGCTAATTTGGCGTGGGACCTAGAACATTATGGCCCAATTCAACCGGAATGGACTCATTATGCTCCACTAAAAAAGAGCAAAAACGTTCCGCATAACGCACATCATTGCCATATTAAAAGTGGCCGGCCCACTTATGTGGTTTGCTGGCAAGTAATTGATAAAACAATTAAAATTATAGAGATATTTTATGTCGGTACACACGAGAACGCGCCATACTAAAAGAGTATCATCGTCTAAATCAAAAATAAAAGCAAAAGCCAAGCCTGAAGAAAAATCAACTCATTGGCGCGAAGTTTTTAAAGAAGAACTTGAAAAGTATGGAGAAGCAGGACTCATGCTCCGTGGCAGTCGCCACAAAGCAGAACTAACACAAAAGGAGCTAGCAGAAGCTCTGGGTGTTTCTCAGAACCACATTAGTGAAATGGAAGGAGGGAAGCGTCCTATCGGTAAAGTTATGGCCTTGAGATTAGCTAAATTTTTCAAAACAGACTATCGAAAATTTCTATAGTGGAGCCGTCTCTAATGTAGAGAGGGCTTCTTTAAATTCTGAGGATTCCCTGATCATCTTATGACTAGTATACCTTTCATCAACCCTTCGTAAATACTCTTCTAAGTCATAGGCATCATTTTTATTAATAATCTGAATATGCAACCAAAGAAATCTCCAAAGCTGTACAAGCGCTTTATAAATAACTAACCTAGCAGGCAATAAATAACAGGCTTGGATCTCTATAGGAGAATGCTCAGTATAAACTCTTAGCATTTGCTCCTCTTGGCTGTTAGAAAAACCAGCCTGACAAGACAAAAAAGCTAAATCCCATGCAGGATCATTGTTACACGCACACTCCCAATCAATTAATTTTAGGCCACTATCTGTTTTTAGGAAATTCCCTAAATTAGGATCATTATGACAGGGTAGTTTTTCTATATTTAATGCTTTAAGAATAGGCCTATAGGTTCTCACGCAATTCATAGAATCCTCAAGATCTAAAGGCAAAGGCATAGCGCTATTTTTAATAACGAATTGATAAAAACTCTCGATCTGATCAAAAACATCCACATCACTTGCAAAACGCCCTTCAGAAAAATGAAGATCTCTCAATAAAAGAACGGTCTTTTCCAAGACCTCTTTCTTCTGTAGATCTTCCTTAGATAAAGTTCCTTGGTTTTCAATAAAATCAAAAACAAACATCCCACTTTTATTATCAAAAAACCTAACTCTTGCGCCAAGACCTAAAAGAAAAGCCCATTGCGAATTATGGTATTCTTCTTCTGGGGGTGTATTAGTTTGAATAGATGCACGATTTTTAGGGATTTTTAAAACAAATTTTTGTTCTGATGACGAAACTTGATAAACGTAATTCGCTCCCCCGCCTAATCGCTCAAAAAAAAGCTCTTGATTGGAAGGAAAATCACAAAAAGCCACCCTAGAAAGACAAAGGCATATCAATACAACACTAATACAGAAGTTCATACTTGGGCACCCATTCAAAAGTTTTGCTAAAGAGCTCACACAGCCTCGATAGAATCAACAACTTAAAGCCCCTCAATTATGCCAGTCTATCCCCTTTTGCGCTAGCCTTGAGTGCGTAAAATTTGCGTAATTTGTGCTTTTTTTTGACATATGTCAATTTATCCAGTACAATGAGACTTAGATAAAGGAATGGAATGACCCACTAGACCGCAGACTTTTCCAGGGAAGCTGGAAAACAATACAACAAACCACATTGAGGTATACTATGTCGGCACACACGAAGGAGCACCTTACTAAAAATGCGACCTATAAAGTCGTTATTGAGGCACCCGGCAAAGTAAAAAAGCTTACCTTTGTCGCTGCTAAGCATATGCAAAAGCTTGAGGCCTTTTTGGAAAAGTATGGTGAATCTGATTCTGTATCTTGGGAAGAACTTGCCAAAGACGATATTGCCAAGTACGGAAAAGCCGGGATTGTCCTCCGTGGCGCACGCTATCGCGAAGGCATCTCTCAAAAGGAGCTAGCAAAGCGCACCGGGATAAGCCAAGAAAACATTTCCAAAATGGAAAATGGCAAGAGAACCATTGGTGAAAAGGTAGCCAAGAAACTTGCAAAAGCTCTTCACATCGATTTTGAATTACTCATGGAATACACTTAGCTTTGGCAAATAGTGCTTGCGCTTGCTCTTTATAAGATTCGTTTCCATAGGCAACTTCTAAATAAGACCAAAGAGCGTGAAAAATGCAGACAAGTCTTATTGCTGCCCCAAGTTCTTTTTCCTGCTTAAGCTCACCAAAGTATAAGGTAAGCAGCTGCTTTTGCTCTAATTCTGAAAAATTATACCAAATGCATAACGGGGCTAAATCAAAAAGAGGATCATTCCATCCGGCGCTTTCCCAGTCAATAAACCAAACCCTGTCTTTTTCAATTAACATATTGAATGCTAAATCATTGTGGCAACAAACAAGAGGGTTACAAAAACGGGATTCCTCTACAATTTTCTTAATAGCTCCTTCCCATTCTTCCGGCAAAAAATTCAAGCTCTTTAATTTTTCCATTTGGGCTTGAATAAAGGAAAAGATAGAAGGCTCTTGGTATTCTGTAGGAGCTCTGCTGTGTAATCGCTTTAAGGCTGCTACAATTTTTGGTAATACATTTTCACTGCGTACTAAAACATCATCAACAAGCTCTCCGTCAATGTAATCCATCACCAATACGGAAGACAGCAAGTCATACGTTCTTAAATGCGGAGCTAAGCCTAAATTTTCAGCGATTAAATAAAATTTAAGCTCCTCATTCCTAGAAAAGCCATACCTTCCAGAATCTTCCTTTCCTATACGCAAAGCAAAATCCCCTTGCAGTGTCTCTACTTTGTAGCAGGAATTCATAAACCCTCCGGACAACTTAGACACCCTCTTTGCATCAGGAA
>Ga0207127_10240_pt1 | contig 11955 bp, 12 predicted proteins | sample Alteio_BWMinHeat_17_FD_153574 | JGI IMG/M metagenome (GOLD analysis project Ga0207127, IMG submission 153574) | Enriched cells from forest soil in Barre Woods Harvard Forest LTER site, Petersham, Massachusetts, United States -... | ecosystem: Environmental > Terrestrial > Soil > Temperate forest >...
ACAAAAAATGGAAACCGAATATTATTCGTCAAAACCGATGCAAACGGGAACCAATAGGCAATTATGAACCCGAAGGCTCAGCGGACAAATCATAAATCACAAATTTCCACCCTCATAATTATTTGGCATTAAGGTAAATATTAACTTTCTTTGCTTATGGTTAGGGGATATATAAAGGCTGGATTAATTGCTGCAATAGGGATTGCATCATTTTCATGTGCCAAACAAAATATCAACCAGGTTTCAAATCCTACTAGTTCGGGGATCCGGCTTTATGGAAATGATGATGGGTATCTGCTTTATTCTTTCGAACCAACTGCCGATGGTGGATATATGTTTGGCGGTGCCACAAATGCAAGCGCAAATAATGCCGGGCAGGGTTTTATTCAGAAAACTGATGGGAGTGACAATTTATTATGGAGCAAGGAGTATGGTGGGCCATTGCAGGATCTTTTCACCGCCGTCCATACAACATCAGATGGTGGGTTTATAGCGGTTGGGTCAACCATATCCTATGGATTAGGAGCCACCCGCAAGGATTATTATTCTGACTGCTACATGGTAAAAACTGATGCCAATGGCAACCAACGATGGAAAATGACATTTGGCGATATCTACACGGATCAGTTTTATGATGTTGCTGAAACGCCCGATCATGGTTTTGTGGCTGTCGGAGGCACTGAAAGTGCAACTGACGAAAGTGATCTATACATTGTAAAGACAGATGAGAATGGTACAATGAAATGGAAAAAGATTTTGTTCACGCAATATTTTTTCAACTCCCTTGCAACTGCTGTTACAGTTAATACAAATGGGAATATTGCCGTCGCTGGCTATATTGTTAAATCTACCTTTGCTATTGACCAGGGAACGAATTATCCTGCCTTTATGCTTTTTGATTCTTCAGGGAAGGCCCTTAATTCAGGATCCCTGCATAATCCTTTCCCGGAATATAAAAATTGGGGAGGCCTGGTCCCAGCCTATAATAATTCTTTTCGGTCCGAGAAAATCATCAGCAGGCCAGATGGATATATATTCGCAGTAAACCTGAATACACCCGTGAATAGTTTAATGCTTTTCAAAGTAAATGGTAGCGATACAACTACTATCTGGCGGCACCGATATTCCGGTCTCGGTAGCGCATCCATGAATGATGCTGTCAATAATTCCGTTGGTGGTTTGCTCATTTCAGGCGTAACAATAGATCCATCTGGCAAAAATTATTTCTGGATGTTGAATACAGATGCCAATGGGAGGAAACTTTGGGAAAGCCACACTCCGGTACCCGGATTTAATGCATTCGCGGCAGGGGCATTTCCCGTTGGTAGTAATTATGCCATAGGAGTTAGCTTGAGCGCGACGCACAAAAATCTGGCAAATAATTTCGGATTTTTAACCACAGATCAAAATGGGAACATTGTTGAAATCAAAAAATAGCAAATACTGGTTTTTGGTGGGGGCTACATTGATGTTGTTGCAATTTGTTTCCTGCAAAAAAGGATCTCCCATATTCAATTCCAATACTTTTCTTAAAACGTACGAGACCGATTCACAGGCTAAAGGCGGAACACTTGAATTAATGCCTGATGGTGGATTTACCATTCTGGTTGACGAAGGTTCGGGGCGTCCTGTGATCATCCGTACTGATAAATATGGCAACCCGGTTTGGAAAAAAACCATTCAAAAATATAGCGGTGTGTTTTCATCACAAAATACTATCTGGAATGCTTTCAATACCATAGATCCCGCGCATTTTGTATACCAGTTTAATGGAAGTTTTACCCTTATGGATACCCTCGGTAAGGTTGACAACTACGCTTATTTACCTTCTGCCACAACTTCATTTGGCGAAATGATTCAGCAAGGCTCGGATTATATAGTCCCTTCCTGCAACGGAGAATATTTAGGCGGGGCACCTACTAATAAAATTTATACTTTCGACAATAACCTGAACCTTAAGCGGACAGATTCTATCCCTGATGCATGGCTGGGCGGACACACCGAATATTTATTTGTAAACTATGCTTTATCGCAAGGCAATTATATCATTTCCGGCCAAAAATTCCCCAGAAATGTATGGCAATATGGCAACCCGATAAAGGTATTTGCGGCAAAAGTACTATCATCCGGTAAGGTGCAGCAAACCATCATTGATAGTGGAGACAGCAGGCATTCAGATGGCATATTGTGGACCACAAATACAAGTGATTCAGGCTTGATAATGCTTTGTTACAGACAGGACTACGGAACTACTTATTATCATCCTATGGTAATAAAAATCGATAAAAACCTGGACACTGTATGGGTAAAAGAATACCCAAGCGGCAGTAATAATAGCGTACTTTCTAATTTAACTTTTTGCAGTGATGGAGGATATATCATGACCGGACAAATCAGCAACACAGCCTTCCAGAATGGTCAGCCTTATGCTATTAGAATTGATAAAAATGGAAATGAGCTTTGGACAAAATCTTTTTCATTTTCAGGGACCAGTTCGTTGTGGTCTGCCACGGAACTTAGTGATGGGCATTTGGCTTTCATTGGATATTCAAATGGTTTTGGGAATGAGATTTTAGGTACCAGAATACTGTTTATTAAAACAGACTCGAACGGAAACCTGTAATCAATTAGGAATTAGGAGTTGCTTGCCTCGAATTTCAAGGCATATAATTATTTGGCATTAAGATAAATATTGGTTTTCTTTGTCAGTAATGCGTACTAAAAAGGCACTGATAGTTGTCATTTCTTTTTTGGCCTTGTTTTCTGGCTGTAACAAGGTGGCTGAATCACCTATGTCCAATCCAAGCTCATCCGGAATAAAGTTTTATGGTATCAATGCTGGGAATTTTCTGACATCGTTTGAAGGCACGGCCGATGGAGGATATATTTTTGGCGGAAACACTATTGGAAGCGTTTCAAAACCTAACCAGGGGTTTATGCAGAAATGTGACAAGAGCGGGAATGTTGAATGGTATCAAACTTATGGCGGCCAGTTGCATGATTATTTTTATGCTGTGCATACCACCTCCGATGGTGGTTTTATTGCGGCGGGGGGTGCTGCCAATTTGCCTTACGTTGTAAAGGCGAATGCCAATGGAACTGAGGCGTGGCACAAAACATTTTCGGGCATGAATGGCGATTGGTTTTATGATATAAAAGAGACGCTTGACAATGGGTTTGTGGCCGTCGGGTTCATTGTAAACAGTACAGAAAGGGCCTTTGTCGTAAAAATGGATGCAAATGGAAATACTTTATGGACACAGCCTTTATTTGCCGGTTATTCCGGAAGTTATGCAGGGTCTGTTGCCATTGGGCCAAATGGAGAAATAGCCATTGCCGCCACCTCTCCAAAATCAACGAAGACAATAGATCAGGGGACTTACTACGCAGCATTTTCTTATTTATCTGCCTCGGGGAAAGTGATGGTTTCAAATGATGTCTTTAATAGTTTAGGTGTTATTGGTAATGGGACATACGGGAAATTGATTAATACTAGAAACGGTTTTTTTTATGTGGTAAACAAGGAAACAGTTCAGGATTCAGTTTTGATTTTTTATATTGATTTTACTGGCAATGTTTCGTGGCACAACCAATTCTATGCATCAGGTGGTGTGGCATATAATAACGCTATTGGGACCCAGGATGGGGGGTTGCTTGTTTGCGGAAACGCCATCGATGTGTCGGGCAATTATTCCAGTTGGCTCCTAAATACAGACAGTACGGGCAAAAAGCGATGGGACTGTGAGGTGCCTGCTAAAGGATACTATGCGTTTGCGGCAGGAGTTGTACAAATAGGGAATACTTTTGCCATGGGGGTTGACCTAAGCACGCCTTCTAAAAACCGGCAGTCTTTTTTCGGATTTATGACAATAGACCAAAATGGAAAAATCATTGAAAATAGCAAATAAAAAGCGCGTTGCAGGTGTATTGCTCCTGCTATTGATATGCCAGTTTGTATCCTGTAAAAAGATGTCTGTGTCACAAAATTCCGCCACTTTTTTTAAAACTTACCCGACTGATTCTGCTGCCTCATCCGTGTTTCTGGAACAATTGAATGATGGCAGTTTCATTATTGTGTCCAGTGAAGGATCAGGGCGTCCGCTCATAACCAAAACTGATAGGTATGGAAATTTTATCTGGGCCAAAACCATCCAAAAATATTATTTGTCAATGGTTAAATTCTTTAATGTTTTCAGCACACAAAATGCAGGCCTCTTGGTAGGCCAGGCTGACGGCATGTTTACAATCTTCGATACTTCAGGCGATATTGTTCATACTATAAATTTAAGCAGCAATTCCACAAATTTTGCAGCCATGATTCCGTTCGGTTCCGATTTTGTAGTGTCATCATGCAGCGGACGGATTACAGCACCCCCTTCTGCAAATAACATTTATGTATTAGGCCAGGATCTTACTCAAAAAAATCTTTTTAATTTCACGGATACGCGGATTGGCGGGACTACCCTTGATTTCTTTGTGAATACAATTACCCCAGCAGGTGATTATATTATCGCAGGAGATAAATTTCCATTAAATAACGGGTTGTCTCTGAATTTTAAACTATTTGTTGCAAGAATCCCCGTTGCAGGTAAGGTAATTGAAACCATTATTGATAGTAGCGACCAAACACATTCAGACTTCCTGATTCAACAAATAAGCACAAATGATTCAGGTATGGTTTTACTTAGCCAAAGGGCTGATAATGTATCCAATATCTCATATCCTGTCGTGATAAAAGTTGATAAAAACCTGAAGGTCTCGGAAAAAGAATTTAAAGTTAATTACGGCTCTGTCCCAAGCAAGATCAGTCCATGCCGGGACGGTGGTTTTATTATCTCAGGCTCCATTTTTAATACAGGTTTTAATCCGACCCTTGGTTTCGTGAATTATCAGCCATACGCCTTTAAAATTGATTCGAATGGAAACCAGCAATGGGGCAAGACATTTTCATCAAACGAAGGCATTGGATCCTTTTACAGTGGCATTGAACTTAATGATGGCAGTTTTGCATTTGTGGGCAGCACATCTCAGTTTGGCAATAGATTGAATGGCACACGAATTCTATTTGTCAAAACCAATGCCAACGGGAACCTCTAACCAATTATAAATTAGGAATTACGAATTTCCCGCAATAAATAACCTTTAAATCTTTTAATTTTCCAATCTTTCAATTCCCTACTCATCCGTACCCGCAGCTACCGGTTTTGGAGTCATATTAGCAACTTTCTGCTGAAGAAACTTGAGCGTCACTGATTTTGGGCGTTCAATTGGTAAGGCCAGATAGCGGTCCCAGATAAGAGATGATAATACACCCAGCGCTCTTGAAACGCCAAACAATACCGTATAAAAATCATATTCCACCAGCCCGAAATGAACTAACAAGGCACCTGAGTGTGCATCTACATTCGGCCAGGGGTTTTTCACCTTTCCGGTTTCTTTCAATACCTGAGGAACCACTTCGTATAACAAGCCGATAATTTTAATTAACGGATCGTCGGGCATATATTGAAGGGCGAACTCTCTTTGCGCAACAAAACGTGGATCTGTTTTGCGCAAAACCGCGTGACCGTAGCCAGGTACCACACGGCCCTCATTCAGGGTTTTGTGTATATAGCCGGTTACTGCTTCTTTATCCAAAACTTTATCACCCAATTCTTCTTTCATGGCAAGGATCCAACGGATCACCTCCTGGCTTGCAAGTCCGTGCAATGGGCCTGCCAATCCGTTCATTGCAGATGCAAAACAAAGGTAAGGATCGCTCAGCGCTGAACCAACCAGGCGTGTTGTATGGGCTGATACATTACCACCTTCATGATCCACATGGATGGTCAGGTATAAACGCATTAGTTTTTTGAAGTTTTCATCCTCAAAACCCAACATATGAGCCAGGTTTCCGGCCCAATCAAGGTTTGGCAGCGGTTCGATATGAACATCGTCTTTATACGTACGACGATAGATATAAGCAGCAATACGAGGCAAACGACCAATAAGGTTCATTACATCCTCATACATGTAGCTCCAATATTCAGTTTTTGAGAGTCCGTCATGATAAGCTTTAGCAAATACCGATTCAGTCTGCATTGCTGTGATAGCCATACTGAACTGAGTCATTGGGTGTGTTTGCCTAGGAAGTGAATCCAAAACGGAGAATACATAGCTAGGTACGATGGATCTTTTCTGAAACTCAACGCTCACCATTCTCACATCGTCTTCAGTCGGCAATTCGCCCATGAGCATCAAATAAAATATCCCTTCCGGTAGTGGTTCTGTACCTCCCGGAGCTTTTGGAAGCAGTTGCCTGAGTTCAGGAATAGAATAACCTCTGAAACGGATCCCCTCATCAGGATCGAGTGCAGATGTTTCATAGAGAAGGCCAATCATGCCACGCATTCCGCCAATTACCTGGCCAATATTGTACTCGCCAAGAGATACATCTGAAAAATTTGTTTTGATATTTTGAAATTCTGCGCGGATGGCTGGGGCAGCGGCGGCAAATTTTTCCTTTAGAACATCTGCATTCATCGTTTTCTACGTAATTAGATATATAATTAGAACAATATGTAAAACACCGCAAAGTACGGCAATAGTTCAATTGTTAGGATGGAGGGACAAGGTTATTTTTTTAAGACTCTTGAACAGGGAATGGCAGGCGGAGCAATTTTTTAATTTTTCAATCTTTTAATGACGCCAATCACTTTTTCTTTAGCGCCAAAATAGAATAATCCATATCTGCTTTTTTGACAAGATTTTCAAGTTTGCCCAAGTGTTCTATCTCCATTACCACTTTATCACCTTCCTGAAGCCATTGCGGTTTGTAGTCCTTATCATTCAAAAGCCCTGTGCCATTCAATTCAAGGAAACAACCTGTTCCTACAGTTCCGGAACCAATTACATCACCTGGATATACATCAACACCATAGGAAGCTCTTTCTACCAGCTCGGCAAATGTCCAGTCCATATCGCCAAAATTGCCTTCGGAAACCTGGACCCCATTTACTGATGCCTTCATAGCCAGTTTATATTGATTGCCAATATGTCCTTCTTTTGGTGAGATAAGATATGGGGTCAGCTCATCAGGTGTTACCAGCCACGGACCGATAGATGTCGCAAAATCCTTCCCTTTGGCTGGACCGAGGTTCAGCACCATTTCTTCCATTTGTAAGGTGCGGGCGCTCCAGTCGTTCATCACCATAAAACCGGCAATGTATTGATCTGCTTCTGCTGCCCTGATATTTCTTCCTTTTTTGCCAATGACAATGGCCACTTCCAGTTCGAAATCAAGTTTATTGAAATGATCCGGCATAAACTCAATAGGTCCGGGACCAGTGATGGTGTTATGATTGGTAAAATAGAATATTGGGTACTGGTCGAACTCTTCGATCATCGGTACACCCCTGTTTCTGCGAGCTGCTGCAACGTGCTGGCGGAAAGCATAACCATCTCGACAAGAAGTAGGGTGTGGCACAGGGGCCAGGATATCCTGGTCATGATAAGGATAACTGTTGAACTTATCAGGTTCGCGCTTGATATGCTGTTCAATGGAAGATGTTATTTCCATGACTTCTTCACCGGCCTTTAAAAAGTCGGCCATATTATCCGGCAAAGCAGGATTGATGAGGAACAAGGGGTACACATTCTTGTCTACAAGAATGCCGATTTTATCCGTTCCTTCGAGTACAAATGATACAAGTTTCATAGGTTCAAAGATAGGGTTTTTGGAGGAAAAGGGAAGGGAAAATATGTTTCGGATCGCGATCGCGTTTATGGTTAAAATCTGAATAGAGGTAGCGCAGTCTCACCCCGGAGGGGTGAAATGATTGTAGAAAATTAAATCACAACCGAACATACGACCCCAGAGGGGTCGAACAACATATTAAAGATTTTCTTTTGCAAATCAATTGGGTCATATTTTGATTCCGCTGTTCGACCCACTCCGGGGTCGTAAAATCCTCTCCTTGTGTTTTCTATAAACATGTTACCCTACTGGGTAATTTGCCCATGAATATTACAAAATGATAAAAATCGATGTAATCCACTCACAGTATAATTGCCTAATCGCTTAAAACCTTAAATTTGGACGAAATATCTAATCCAATGGGACTAACTTATACCAACGTCACCATCAGTAACCCCAGGAAGCCGGACCTAAAACCTATCCAGGTAAAATGCTTGGTGGATACAGGAGCATTGATGATGAGTATTACCGAAACCATTTCGGTACAACTTAAACTAGATGAACTGGAAAAAAGGTCTGTTACCATTGCTGATGGAACCATCAGGCAGGTTCCTTTTGTAGGCCCGATCCGGATTGATTTCGAAAACCGGTTTTGTTTTAAAGGGGCTTTTGTTTTGGGTAATGAATCTTTATTAGGTGCCGTACCGATGGAAGAAATGGATTTGATCGTGCAGCCCGCTACGCAAAAAGTGATGGCCAACCCTGAGCATCCTAATATGCCTCAGTATATTATGTATTGAATTTGGTTAAATCTGTATAATCATTTAAAGGAATGACAAAAGAAGGGCTTTTTGATAAATTAAAGAGTGCCAAACTCGAAAGCAACTTCTATGAGATAGAGCCTTATTTAAGAAACTCAATCCGATTGTACCTTGAACCTTCGCATGAGTATAAAATAAAAATTGGACATTCCAAAATGGGTGGGCAACCTGACTTGCCTCCAAATGTGTTATGGCCAATATATTCAAAAAGTTCAAATGAATCAGGAGGTTCTTATATTGATTATCCATTATCATTTATTGCTCAAATAAACCTATTTGAGTTAGCCCAGTTTGATATTGATAATTTATTACCTAATAAAGGGTTGTTGTATTTTTTCTATTCGGCAGAAAACCAGCCGTGGGGCGGTGATTCCAAGGAAAAAGAAGAGTTCAAAATGATTTACTACGATGGGAATATTGAGCAATTGGCACGAGCTGATTATCCGATGAGTTTGAGTGAAAACGGGAGATTTCGGTCCTCAATTTTGACGGGTAAAAATGTAGTAAGCTTACCCAATGATTTTATTTCATCAAATGATAGTAGGCTTGAAAGTATATACGACCTAGTTTTTGATGACAATTTAAGCAATAAATTATTAGGTTATCCGTTTGAAATTCAAGGCGAAATGGAATTGGATTGTGAACTTACTTCAAAGGAATTAGTTTATAAAAATGGCGTCTTAACTTATACTAAATCAAAGGCTAATGAATATAGATCTGAAGCCAAAAATTGGCAGCTTCTTTTGCAAGTTGATAGTAACGAAGACTGTGATATGATGTGGGGAGATAATGGGCTACTTTATTTTTGGATAAAATTGCAAGACCTTGCGGATAAAAAATTCGAAAACGGTTGGTTTTTTTTACAGTGTTATTAGTGGTAAATCACCCGTAATTTTAGAATTGATAGAACTCTACCTCACCCAAACCACCTTCCCTTCACCCATTTCCATTATCTCACCAATCGGTTCAACAAACCCTTCGTATCCATTTTCTCTCAAAACATTTTGAAGTTCTAAAACGCCTTCTCTTTCTACTGCAATCAACAATCCACCACTTGTCTGTGGGTCAGCCAGAATGGTTTTTTGATAATCAGTCACATTACCAACAGCATCGCCATAGCTTTTCCAGTTTCGGGTGGTACCTCCGGGGAAACAATTGTTTTCGATATAATATTCAAGATCAGGTAGAAGGGGTAGTTTGTTAAAATCAATTTCAGCATGTACGCCACTTCCTTCACACATTTCTTTCAAGTGGCCTGCCAATCCGAAACCGGTGATATCAGTGAGGGCAGTAACTTCTTTCATGCCACCCAGAATTGCTCCCAACTTATTCAACTTTGTCATGTTTTCTATAGCAAGGATTTTATGTTCGGGTTTAAGCAATCCTTTCTTTTCCGCAGTGGTATAAATCCCAATCCCAATGGGTTTTGTAAAGAATAATAAATTCCCCGCCTTAGCCCCGCTATTTGTTTTGATATGATCAATGGGTACAATCCCATTTACCGCTAATCCAAAAATCGGTTCAGGACTGTCAATGCTATGCCCACCGGCTAAAGGAATTCCTGCTTCGGCACAGATTTTTCGGCTTCCCTCAATCACTTTTGCAGCTACTTCAGGGGATAATTTATCTATCGGCCAACCGAGTATCGCAATGGCCAAAACCGGTTTACCACCCATAGCATATACATCGCTGATGGCATTGGCAGAAGCGATTCTCCCAAAATCAAAAGCATCATCAACAATGGGCATAAAAAAGTCTGTGGTGCTAATCAGCGCCGTTCCATTTCCCAGGTCCATAACCGCTGCGTCATCGCGGGTATTATTGCCCACGATCAGGTTTTTAAAATCAGGAAAGGCCTCATTAGAATGCAGGATTTTTCCAAGTACTTCAGGAGATATTTTGCATCCGCACCCGGCGCCGTGACTGTATTGAGTGAGTTTTATTTCGGTCATTCGGTTTTAATTTTTGATTCGATATTTGCTGCAAATTTTAACAGTTCTACCGCAATTTTTGCAAAGTCTTTTTCTTCTGTTTTAAAGGCAGAAATAGTTTCAGGATCACGGCTTTTTAAACCGTGTAAATACGTCTTGTCATAATAGATCAAAAGTATTCCGGCAGCTTCATAAAGGATATTATTTTCTAAATATCCCATTACCTGTTTATAGGCCAATCCACCCAATCTTTTCTGAATTTTTTCTACCGATGCAATCAATTCGGACACAGGAAAATCCCCATAAACTTTCATGACATGTTCCAATCGGGTATTAAATGGAATATCAAGATTGATGACATGCGCATCCCGCATCTGGTTCCATACAACTTCGGGAATTATTTTCTTCCCGATACTTCTGCTTTCATCTTCCAGCCAAAGTGGTTTTGTCGGATCAATTCTCATCCAATCCATCGCCAGTTTATTTTCAAAATGCTCCTGGCTGCAATTTTCATTCTCTCCAATGGTTCCAAATGCTGAACCTTTATGGTGCGCAAGTCCTTCGAGATCAATGACCTGCTCACCCGCCAGCGATAATTCTTTTAATATGGGGGTTTTTCCTGAGCCTGTTTTCCCGCCCAGGATCAAGATGTTTTTTTTAGTATCAAAAGAGGCCAAAGCGTAATTTCGAAAAGCTTTATATCCCCTTTTAAGCGTATATACTTCAAACCCATAAAGATCAAGAAGCCAGGCCATACTACCACTCCGCATCCCGCCGCGCCAGCAATATAAAAACAGTTTATTTGACTCTCCGGCAAGCGCCTCTGCTTGTTTGACAAACTCCTTCATTTTCGGGCCGGTTATTTCCAATCCTTTCAGAATGGCAGGCTGGCGTCCGATTTGTTTATAAATTGTACCAATGACAGCACGTTCTTCATCGGAAAATAAGGGAAGATTTTTTGCTCCCAGAATATGGCCTTTTTCAAACTCAGCCGGGGTACGTACGTCTATGAGCGTGCCTTCGGTTAAGTTTGAAAGGAAATCGGTTATACTGAGGGATTTCAATGATGTGATGTTCGACACCTATGGGGTCGTTATTATGGACGCTATTAGTTCTATAAACGTTTGACCCTTTCAGGGTCTTTCACGCAAATGTCGGTATTTTTTAGAATTGCGTTGGCTGATACTTAGTATTAATCCCGAAGGGATTCAACGTTTATAGAAATCGGATATTTTACCCTTTTCGATGCCGAAGGTATCGCACTATTCTATCCAATCAAACAAATATTTCTCATCGAATTCAACGTTAAATTTTTTTAATAATCCGGTATATTCTTCTTTAAAAGTTCTCTTTGTATGATGTTCCTTTTGATTCATAATATATTGAATAACATTATCCAACTGAGAATGACCATATGAAAAAGCGCCAAATCCTTCCTGCCAGGTAAACTTATGTTTCGTGAATTTATTTTCGGTGATAAATTCATTCGAAGACTTTTTAATTTCCCTAACAAGATCAGATAAACAAC
>Ga0207127_10257_pt1 | contig 11937 bp, 8 predicted proteins | sample Alteio_BWMinHeat_17_FD_153574 | JGI IMG/M metagenome (GOLD analysis project Ga0207127, IMG submission 153574) | Enriched cells from forest soil in Barre Woods Harvard Forest LTER site, Petersham, Massachusetts, United States -... | ecosystem: Environmental > Terrestrial > Soil > Temperate forest >...
ACGAGCGGTTCGGAGCCCAGTTCCGGTTCGAGGTGTTTAACATTCTCAATCGCCCGATCATCGCCAATCCCAACGGTGCATCGAATGGCGGTAATTCAGGCGACGACGCCTCGGCCGGTACAGGTTTCGGTTGCGGATGTGCCACACCCGACGTCGTAGCCGGCAATCCCATCATCGGTTCGGGAGGAGCCCGGGCGATGCAACTGGGGCTGAAGCTCACCTTCTAATGACTCCAGGTCGGTGCGAGGGCGAATGTGCTCTCGCACCGGCAAACATGTTCCCTTCAGCCGGGCCTTGCTGAGGCAGCCCAGAAAGACTGGGGTGAAGCCAGATGGCCAAACACCGCGCAAAAGAAGAAAAACTCAAGAGAATCCGGCTCGGCTCACGCTACGTCGGCTTAGACCTCGGCCAATTTTATTGGGAGTGCCTGAAGCTGGCGGCCGCTTCAGAAGAGCTAACTGAGACAGACATCTTGCGCCGGCTCATAAGATTGTGGAGCGAGACGCTGCCATCGGCTATTCAAGAGAAGGCCCGGGCTGAGACTTGGCAGCTGGAAGCCTGGAAAGCCCAGGAGCTGCGCGCCCGAGAGGATGCCAAACTCCAGGCTAAACAGGCTAAGTTAAATAGACGTCGAGCCAGATTACATGAAGAAAGGCCTCCTGAGCCTCTTAGGGACCATTTCTCCGGCGCCGAGAAAGAATTTCAGCGAGCAATTGACTCTCAATCCGAGGTAGCAGTCGCCCGGTCACTTCGGCAGCCGTAGATATTTAATCAAAGGGATTCCGACTGCTCCTCCATCGTTGAAAGAGATGAGTGAGATGCAGGACCAATACCTGGAGGCGCAGGCTCCAGCCCCTCCTATGGGGTTGGCGCCGTAGGTGACGGACTACGGCGGCGCGTAATCCTGCTCTGGTCCACAGATATACTGCGCACCCGGATTTCAAGGTATTGCGTCGGGTCGCTAACCACTAGCTCGGCAACTCTCAGTGATAGCAACTGACACCACTATTGACACCAGGCCTTCCGAGGTTGTGCAGGTCGCGAAGGCGTTTAGTGGTTAAGTGAAGTAATATCATTCCGATGCCGAGATGTGGAGGCGCAAGGGGTCCGGTGATCCTCCCGGTCTTCAAAGCCGGCGATCCGTCCCTTAGCGGGGTGGATGGTGGGTTCGACTCCCACACGCTTCCGCCATATCTGTCTGGTTCGATGGAAGTTGCGAAGAGAACGAGGCGCCAAAAGGCGGCATTAAGGGAAATTCATCCGGTTCTTTAGTGAACTAGACTTCGGCGGCGCGAGTGACAACCGGACTTGTTTCCGGGCCGGGCTCCTGGATGAGTGCGTGAGCGGTGAAAACGGGCGGTCTTGAAAATGTGGCTCGCCCTCGTCCTGTTGTGCGGAACGTATTACGATCTCAACTGGCCGCTCCTTCGGGCCGACAAATCGCCCGAGTGGGCGGACAGAATAGGTTAGGTTAGGTTAGCGGCGTTGTCACTCGCCCGCGATTTGATTACAGGCTTCCGGACGGCAGCGGAAAAGGCTTGAGGGGGTCAGGCGCAAACTCAATCCAGATATCTTCCCAACTCTTATTCTCAGAGTTCACAAGATCCCCTCAATGTGAAACTTCCGAAAATCATCGGTGGCTTCACGGCTGCCAAACGCTTCCCACAGATACTTGGATATATGTTCGTAGAGTTCCTTGGCCGCTTGAAATACCGGCAAATGTACGAGGTCGGGGTCGTCCGTGAGATTTGCTCGCTGAGCGATTTCATAGAACGCCAGTAGTTTGCGTCGGTACTTAGGACTTCCATTGTTGTTTGCGTCTTGCGCCGATTGTCCGGTCGGCACGTCGAATGGCAAGAAGGGTTAGATCGTCCGTTGGCTTCAAACCTTCCTGAAATTTCAGCAAGTCATGCAGAGATTCAGATATTAGCCCCGCAGGCTCCAACCCCGCGTGCCGCGCCACCAGTGTGCGGATTCGGTCGAGGCCATACTCGCTGTCGTCGGGATTCCGTGCTTCGGTCAGACCGTCCGTATATAAGAATAGAGTGTCACCATGAGCCAGAGTGAGCCGGTGAACACTAAAGCGCGTGTTACAGAACATGCCCAGCGGCACTCCGGTGGAATTCCTTGGCGTCACCGCATCACGGTGGATGTGAAGTACAGGAAGGTGCCCTGCGTTCACAAACTCCACGCAACCATCGTGGTCGAATCGGCCCACAACGAGAGTCGCGTATTGCCCCGCAAGAGTGCTCTCGCATAAAATGTGGTTGGCGCCGTCCACCATGTGATCGAGTGGTAGACCAACTTCGGCAAGACTACGAAACGTTGCATGGAGATGGCTCATGAGCATCGACGCAGCAACACCCTTTCCCGAAACATCCCCCAGCATGAGGAGCATGCTGGTACCTACTTCGAAAAGATCGCAGTAGTCGCCGCTTACTATGCCGGCGGGCTGGTAGTGGTACCGCACGTTCCAGCCGCCCGGTGTCCAATCAGGTTTCGGCAAAAGAGCATGCTGGATGCTAGCGGCTAAGGAAAGATCATTCTCCAGGGCGTGCTGTTCGGCGCTCGTAAGGTGGTCCAGGCAAAACCGCACTAATGGATCGGAAAGCAGCCGCTCTGCTTCAATGCTCTCGTGGCACGTCTCACAAAGCCCAAATGTTCCTTGAGCTATTCGGCTTAGCGCGCTGTCGACAGCTGTGAGCAATTGAGAAACAGAAGCATCGGCTGCGGGAGACTGCAAAACCGTTTGAAGGCGCTCGCGGCGTTGTATCAGTTCGGTGCGCAAATAGGTTTGGTCGGCAGAAGTCGTATTGACTCCAACCATAGGTTGCTGTTTCGCTGCCGAGGTTTCCATCGGATTTCCTCCTTCAAATTGAGGGACACGGGAGATGACTTCCCCCGTCGGTATCGGATCTACGCTTTCGAGTTGGCCGCATGACCGTTTATAACGTCATCCGCGGGCAGTTCAACTCGTAACTAAGTTTTCTCCTTAAATGCAATGCCCGCTCTGCAGATTCACCAATGGCTGGCCGGGGTGTCGAGCCAGGAGCGAGCGGTACGCCGAGTCCAATCGGATCGCTCCCATGAACGCCATCTACTTTCAGAACTATTGTTAGCCTTCGCCACGTCCGACTCGGAAGGCCCTCCGGCGGAATCTTGAGAGCTCCCGGCGATCATCCCTGCCGCTGGCGGCTGCGCGGGGCCGGCTTGTTGGCCCCGTGCAACCGCAGTGAATAGGCGATCAGGCCAACGACCAGCGCACAAATGGTGATGCTCTTTGTCATCTTCATTATGTCCGGTAGAGAGTGTTCACACTTTCACGAAACTTCAGGGCTATGGGAGGCGCGGCATACTTGTCCGTCACAATTTCGATGTATGCGGCTCTGCCTCCCTCAGAAGTGGCCTTAAGGGCCTGATCGAATTCTCCGCATGTGGTGACACGCGCAGTAAACCAATCGTCGCATCCAAATGCCTTAGGCAGGTCGGCGTAGTGCCACTGAGCAAGATCGTTGTACTCGATGTTGGGGTCCTTACAGAGCAGCCGTTCAATTAGGTAGCCCGAATTGTTAAGAACGAAGACGATGGGTTTTAGCCCGCGCCGGCCGAACTGACTGATCTCCTGCGCTGTTAGTTGATGGGAACCTTCACCTGTAATCAGCACAACGCGACGATCAGGAGCCGCGACTGCTGCTCCAAAAGCCGCCGGAGTCGCATATCCAATGGCACCCCACAGCGTCTGGTTGTAAAACTTCGCGCCCTTCGGCAAAAGTGCAAACGCCATTCCAAACCCAGAAGTCCCCGTCTCGGTAAAGACAATATCGTTCGGTCTAATGAAATTTGCCCACCGAGCATAAAGTGCGTCTGCGGTAATCGGATCGCTGCCAGCTCCCTTTACTGGTCCGAGCGAACCTGGCTCAAGTGGTGGTTTTTGATTTCTTCTCGTTACACGCCGCGCCAGCTCAGCGAGGACATCTTTCATCTCGACGTCGGGATAGACCTTTGTACCCACCTGAGTAAGGTGGTGACGGATATCAATGGTCTTCTCTGGATCAAGATGCGCTGTAAAGGCGCCCGTGCTGAAGTCCGTCAGAATGGATCCGATCATAACGACGGCATCGGATGATTCAACGTACTCACGGACCGCTTCGTCCATGAGCTTTCCCTCGTACATACCAATGTAGGCCGGTTGTTGCTCTTCAAGTGTCGATTTGTCCATAAGCATAGTGGCGAAGGGGAGTCCGGAGGCATCCACGAATGCCTGCACCGCGTCCTGTAGCCCCGCGCGATTGGCCAATACCCCTGGGAGAATGCAGGCGGTTTTGGCTGCATGGAGAGCTTCAACGATCGCAGCAACAGCCCTTTCAAGCGATGCTGGATCGCTCTTTGGTGGGTCGAGTGGCGCTGCAGTGCTCACGACGGGCTGATTCGCCACATCTGTCGGAAACGCCATATAGACAGGCCTGTGGTGGTAGAGCGCCTCCCAGATTAGTCGCTCTGTCTCGTAAGCCACGTTTTGGGGTGTCATGATGGCACTGGCACAAACGACTTTTTCAGCCATCTTGTGGAAGAAGTCGAATTCACCGTTTCCTAGCGTGTGATGTACAAGCCCGTGTGCGGCTTGTGCTGACAGATTTGGCATTCCAACTAAGTGGAAAACAGGTACATGCTCGGCATAGGCTCCTGCGATTCCACTGATAGCGCTCAATTCGCCGACACCATAAGTTGTATTGAGAGCAGCGATGCCGTGAATGCGAGCGTACCCATCGGCTGCGTACGATGCATTAAGCTCGTTGCAGCATCCGACCCAGTCGATACCGGAAAAACCTACGATTGCATCCTCAATGGGAAAAGCGAAGTCACCAGCAACGCCGAAAACTTTGGTTATTCCGAGGTCCTTGAGTCTCGACAGAACGTGTTCGATTACGGTGATCGACCCTGTCTGTTCTGTTCGAGACGGCTCGTGTAATGTTTCTTTAATTGACTCTGCTCGTTTCGATGGGGCGGATACACTCGACATCATTGATCTCCTTAACGTGTGCAAAAGTAAGGCCGCTCTGCAACCGATCTGAATTACATTGATGCAACCATGGGACCATTCGAAGTTTTGGTTCATCTGAACGCAAAGGTATCGAGGAGCAACGGAGAGAATCTTCCCGACGTGGTGCGGTCGAGTCAGATGACGCAGTCTTGGCGAGCGAAGCTCCTATAACATCCCGCCGCAGCTAGTTTCAACGTTCGCGCTTGCCGTTCAATGAGCTCCGGGGATCCGAAATGGGTAGGGAGAGGAAGATAAGCACAGCTAGCACCAAGATCAGGATGTAGAGGGTCATCCGGTCCTCCTTGACTGCATTGTCGAGCATTCCAGCAAGCGACTTGGCAGAAGTGCACATGGCATACCAATTTCGGATGATGCGGTTTTGTCGGGGAAGAACTTAATCAAAAACAGTATGCGAGTCGGGTGTAAGGGTCTGGCAACATTTCCATCTTTAAGTCTTTGTGAGATCTCGACACCCAGAGTCGTGGATAAGACGGCAAGTCGGCATTCCGACAGATGAAGCGCGATGACTTTTTAGGGTTAAGCGATTTTTCCACGAGGCGCCAGTAAGTTATTTCTTCCAAAACCCGTGAACCCTAGGGACGTTTGGAGCCACAGATTTGTCGAGATCAGTTATGCGGGCCATAGACTTATCCGATAGCTCATATCAAGGTTGATGCGCGCGAAGAAGAGCTTGTCCGCGCTTTCACAGTCTTTAACTAGGCTCTACCGCTACACGATTATCGATCGCACGGGCTGCCAACCGACTAACTCTGGTGGGGTGAAAAGATCGGCGTCGCGCATTTTCTCGCGTGCTGCGCGGGACTTGAAATCCCCAGGATCTTCATTTTGGTAATCAGAGTGGTGCGCTTCAGTCCCAGCCGGGCGGCGGCACCATGGGCTCCGCCAACGACCCATCCTGCGGCTTGCAACGTACGCAAGATCAAGGTTCGTTCAAAATCTTTTAATGTGGGCCCTTCGGGAGTTATCGACACGACCGGATTTGCATTTGATGAAGACAGAGAATTCGAAAGTGCTGCGTTGTCCGCGCGGATCGTGGCTCCTGCAGAATTCTCGAATCCGCTCTCGATCGCAACCGGTGCCGCGTCTGCAAGCAATGGATTCGGAAGCACTCCGTTGTCCGAGCATATCACCGCGCGTTCGATGAGGTTTTGCAGCTCCCGTACGTTCCCCGGCCAGGGATACGATGTAAACGCGTCCAGGGTTTCCTTTGGGACATGGTTGATCTGCTTACTCATTCGGCGGGCAAATACTTGGACGAAGTGCGAGACAAGTTGCGCAATGTCTTCGCGGCGTTCACGCAATGCCGGCAGCATCACGGGAAAGACGTTCAGGCGATAGTAAAGATCAGCTCGGAATTCATTGTGCGCAACCATCTGGCCCAGATCGAGATGGGTTGCCGCAACCAAACGGACGTTGACACGATGTGTCCGGCCGCTTCCCAGGCGCTCGAACTCTTTTTCCTGCAAAACGCGCAGAAGTTTCGGCTGCATGGCCACTGGCAGGTCGCCGATTTCATCGAGAAATAGTGTGCCGTTGTCGGCCATTTCGAAACGGCCAATCTTCTGCGTAATAGCTCCGGTGAAGGCGCCTTTCTCATGCCCAAACAGCTCGCTTTCCAAGAGTTCAAAGGGAATGGCTGCGCAATTGAGCTTTATAAATGGGCGTGCGCGCCGGCTGCTGACTTCGTGAATGGCGCGGGCAATGAGCTCTTTACCAGTGCCAGTTTCGCCCAGTAGGAGGACTGTTGAATCAGTTGCAGCGACCATCTCGGCAAGCCCCAGCACTTCACGAAGCGCAGGACTCTGCCCCACGATTTCATCAAAAACCGCTGGAATTGTTTCCCGTGAGTGTTCGACTCCTGGCATGGTTGGATTCGAGTTTCGGTATCCCGGAACCGCATAAGCTGATGTATTCGTAGCCATCGTCAACCTCCTGACTTCCTCGCGTCCCCTCGCGACAACTGCGTTAGCGATCTGAACTTCATCGCCGCTCTGGCACGCATTCTCATGTGCGCTCCGGTCCGCGGCCAACCCCAAATGGTCGAGTGGGCGGGTAAGAATATGGTGAGAGTCGGTGCTACGACTTTCGGGGGATCAAAACTCGCTACCTTTGCGAAACTCGATGTGCTTTCGTCCAAAGAGCCGCGCATCGACGGACCATGCGCCGGGTCCAATCATAGCCAAGCTTGCCGCCAGGCCGATCAACATGATCGCGATCCATGTATCAGCTGAGCCCGAGAAAACGATCCATAACTCCATGCCGGCGATGATAGTTCCCGCGAATGGCGTCCCTAAACCGATCATCAGAAGGATCGCTGTGACCATTTGCGCTATTACTTGGGGCAAATGAGGAACTTCCTTTGTTTGGACAAATGCGCAGTGAATCAGAACTGTACCGATGAGCAATCGTTGAAGCAGCAGGCCTATGCCTGGCCACCCGTTTGCGAATGTCGAGAATAGGCGTTGCACGTTCCTCTCCAAAAAAGCAAATAGCCAAAAGGATAGAAAATGCGAAGAGCAGGGTGATACGGCTAAAAGGAGGGTACGGCTCTCCTACTTTCAGGGGGTGCGTAGGTCAATCAGTCCGCGCTTCAGACCAATGGTTACTGCGTGGGCCCTGTCGTTGGCGCCGAGCTTTGAGAGTATGTTCGTGACGTGGCTCTTGACGGTCGCTTCCCCAATTGAGAGCTGATCGGCAATTTGTTTGTTGGCGTTCCCGGCGGCAATCAAGCGCAGCACATCGATTTCGCGAGAGGTCAAGCTATCATCCGCGGCATGCTCAGCCAGTTCTGCGGCGACCTCCGCGGGAATTCGCTTCTGTCCTGCAAACACGGCGCGAATCGTGTCCGGGAGTTCGCGATGAACATGCGCTTTCAATAAGTAGGCGCGGGCGCCTGCTTTCAGGGCTCCCATTACGTGGGCGTCCCCCGTGTACGTCGTCAGCACGATAATCCGAGCCTCGGGAAATTCGCTGCGAATACGGTTAATTGCTTCGATGCCATTCATACCTGGCATCTGGAGATCCATTAACATTACATCCGGGTGGTGGGCTTGGAATTTTCCGACAGCTTCCTCTCCGTTGGAAGCCTCCCCAACCAACTTCATGTCAGGTTCTGCATTAAGCAGTGCTGCGATGCCCTCACGAAGTAGAGGATGGTCGTCAACGGTCATGACACGAATGGTTTTAGTTCCGCTGGGCATGACGTGTTACCTTGCGGAGTAATTTGGGTAGAAGGCTGTCACGGGACCCTGCGTAGGCGATCCTGGCAGGAACTGTTAACTGCACTTCCGTGCCCGCTCCGGCTTCGCTCCAAAAATCCAATTGCGCTCCGATCCGCTCCGCGCGCTCTCGGGCGCCGCGCAACCCCCAGTGTCCGTTACCACCTTGCTGCAGTGCCTTCAGGTCGATGCCTTTGCCATTATCACGGATACGCAAGCGAAGCACGCGATCGTCATATCTAATATCGGCTTCAATCCGACGAGCCTCCGCGTGGCGGAAGGCATTTCGAAAAAGTTCCCGTGCCACCTGATAAACTTCTTCCTGGATGATCGGGGACAACCTTTTTCGCTCGCCCTCGACAGTCATAGCGAATGTCGGTGAGTTGTCATTGATTTTCTGCAAGCCCGCTAATTCGCTGCCCGTCGCTGTCAACAGTTCCGGAAGATCGCTCTGAGCAACGGTGTTGGAACGTATATCCTGAATAGCGTCACGGCCCTCCGTGATTGCCTGCTCCGTCCTACTGATTGCCACATCGAGCACCTGGATTGCCATTTCGGTACGGAGGGGAAGCAGATTGCGTACTGCCTGAAATTGAAACATCAGCCCGTGTAGACTTTGGAGCAGGGTATCATGGAGTTCGCGTGCGATGCGCGTTCGTTCACTGACACGCGCTTCGAGCCCCATGGTGAACTCCCGGGTGAGTTGGCGGAGCCGGAGTTCATAAAGCGCGTAGAGCAATCCCAGGAAAGCTGCTGCGCACAGTGCTAGGAACCAGTTCGTTTGATAGTACGCCGCAGCAACCGCAAAATCCAAAGCCGCGCCTTCTTCGTTCCACACGCCGCTGTTGTTGGCTGCGGTCACGCGAAAAGCGTAGTTTCCCGGCGCGAGATTCGAGTATTGCACCTCGCGGTCGTTGGCGACCTCCCGCCAGTTGCGATCCTGCCCTTCGAGTTGGTAGCGGAACTGAACTTTTTCCGGCACGACAAAACTGAGCGCAGTGTAATCAATCTTAAGATCGCGAATTCGGGGTGGGAGGCGTAACCCGTTCGACGCATCGTAGGTTTTACCATTCGCGGTGATTCGCTCGATGTGTACTGGTGGTGGTACTTTGTTGAAGGGGAGGTGGCGCGGATCGATCACACTGACACCATCGAAAGGCACGAACCAGATTCGGCCATCCAGGGATTTCGTGATTGGAGGATTGTAGGGTCGGTAGGCCTGTTCATGCGCCGTTACGCCATCATAGTTGTCGAAAACTTTGGGATGAAGAACCAGATTTGTGGCTCGCCCGTTGTCGACCGCGAGAGTCCAAGCGTCAATCTCAGAGCGCGCCAGCCGCAATAAACCGCATGGAGTGTACAGCCAAAACGAACCCTCATCGTCATGTATCATCCAGTGAATCGGATCGCAAGACAATCCATTCTGGCGATCAAGCGTGGCGAAGCGTCCATTTTTCATTCGGCTCAAGCCGCTGTCTGTTGCCGCCCAAAGCGCGCCATCTTTTTCGACTTGCAGATTCGTAACACTACCGCCGCCCAATCCGTTTGCGGAAGAATACGTCTCCTGAATTTTGCCGCTGGCGAAGTAGGAGATGCTCCCCCCAAAGAATCCAAGCCAAATACCGCCTCGTGAGGCATCTGCAGCTAGACTGATAGCAAAGTCCTTATGCCCGAGACTAGACCACGGAATTCGTTCGACGAGCTTGCCACTGCTAAGATGAAGGAGCCCTCCTCGCTGATCGGCCATCCAGATATCCCCAGCAGAATCTTGAGCGATGTCCAACAATCTGCCGTCGTAGGTGCTGGTCACGGCAACAAAGCGGTTGCCTTCTAAATATCCGATATCCCGAGTCGTCGACAGCCACAGTCGCCTGCTCCGATCCTGAAAAAGAGAGGCCGGCGATAATCCATTCAGCATCCCATCGCGGTGGTTGTAGGTGGCGATTTGCCCGTCACTCCACCGATCAAGACCGCCTGGCGTCGCAATCCAAACGCTTCCGTCTTCGTCTGCCAGAACCGACCGAACCTGTCCATTCGACAGCCCTTCTTTTACGGAAAAGGTAGCAACGGCAGTGTTCCGAAATCGATCCAAGCCGTCCTCTGTCGCAACCCAGAGGTTATTCTCTCGATCTTCATAGAGTGCCTCGACCTCGTCGTTCGATAGACCGTCTGCTTGTCTGAATACCTCCACTTTTCCCTGATGTACATGGATAAGACCCGCATGGTACGCGGCGATCCAGAGACCACCGTCTCGGTCATCGAGCATCGTTCTGACTGTGAAGGATTGCAGCTTGCCGGGCAGCCGAAACGCTTCGGTCTTCCCGTCGTGGAAGCGTCGAATTCCTCCAGCCAAACCGAGGAGCAAGTTGCCGGCGTCATCTTCCGTGATTCCGTAGGTTGTATCAATTCCAAATGGCAGCGGGTAGAATTCCGGAGGTCCTGGCTTCCATCTCCAGATCCCGTACCTGGCGACGGCCCAAACAGTGGCTTTCGCGTCTTCATACATCTTGGCAACCGATCCCCCGCGACTCAGGCTGCCACCGTCACCATAGCAGTCAACACCGGTTTTCTCGATCGCGCAAATGTGCGGAGGATAGAAGTCTTTCTGGCCGCTGGACCATATCGTGCCTTCACGGTCTTCAAGGAAGGAGCTAATGCTCTGTCCGTCGAGCTCGGGATAACGCCTAAGTTTGCCGTCTTTCCAAGACGCGGCGCCACCCTGAGTGCCGATCCACAGTGTTCCGTCGCGCGCAACCAGTAAGCAGTAAATATGTTGTGAAGGGAGGTCCGCACCTGACGGCGAATGCCAGGGAATCGCCCGAACCCCGTCAAAGCGATACAAACCGAATTCCGTGCCCAGCCACAGATAACCGTCAGGCGTCTGCGCAATCGCTAGTATCGCACCCTGGGTAAAACCGTCGCGTACCTTCCACGCCGTATGCGCGTATTGGCTGACGTCGAGCGAGGGGTCAAGCGCAAAGGCGAAGGAGGACGAAACCAGCAGAATGCATGCCAGTTTAGTCGTCAGCGCGACAAGCTGTCGTGCTCGTTCGCGAGCGCTCCTCACGATGCCCGGCATCTTAACTCAGTCTAAACCTTGACACTGACGAAAGATTCTTGCAACATTTTCGCCGCCGGCTGCGAGGTGTGGATCGTGCGTCGAGCATTCATCCTCGCCCTTTTCTTCCTTGCTTCTTTCACCGCAGCTCTTCGCGCGCAATCCACAAGTGCGTCCATCACGGGGCGCGTGACCGATCCGAGCCGTGCCGTGATTGCCGACGCGAAGGTCTCCGCTGTCAACTCCGGTACAAATGTCCGCTACGAAGGTGCGACTAACGAGTTAGGGCAGTACTACCTCACGAATCTGCCTCCCGGCGGCTATCGCATCGAAATCGAGAAGCCCGGCTTCCAGAAGCTGATCAAGCCGGACGTGACCCTACACGTCCAGGACGCTCTCGCAATCGACTTCGAGATGACGCTTGGTTCCGCGGCGCAGAGCGTCACGGTGGAAGCCGGCGCGCCGGTGGTGAATACCGAGTCGGCGGCAGTCAGCACGGTTATCGACCGCACGTTCGTCGAGAATCTTCCCCTCAATGGCAGGAGCTTCCAAACATTGATCATGCTCACGCCGGGCGTGGTCGTGACCGCCGCGGCCTT
>Ga0207127_10258_pt1 | contig 11919 bp, 10 predicted proteins | sample Alteio_BWMinHeat_17_FD_153574 | JGI IMG/M metagenome (GOLD analysis project Ga0207127, IMG submission 153574) | Enriched cells from forest soil in Barre Woods Harvard Forest LTER site, Petersham, Massachusetts, United States -... | ecosystem: Environmental > Terrestrial > Soil > Temperate forest >...
CATTGCTCCGCTTTTTTTAGGAAGTGGTATCCGACTTTTTGATGGCATTGACAAAGATAGATATGATATTCAAATCGTAGAAGTAATACCATCAGACTTGACAACACACTTGAGATACAAATTGACGAAGAAATGAAAACAATTACCAGTAACAAAGTATGGCCGCAACGGGGGTTGACGAGCAAACTTTAACAGTTGAACTCCTTTGAAACTTCAGCACTAAACTCAACTTAAGGTTTTCAAAATCCCCCACTTCGGCAATACCAGAACCGTTGGAACTGTTTGCACGCACGATTAATGCAACCGAAATTAGTCTGGATGTTGTGCATGGTTTTAGGTCTCTTTAGTCACTTACCTAGGCAAGGGCCCAACAACTTTTTATTCAATCACTTGCCAGCTTTTTATTAACCTGTCTTAATTGCACACCACGTTTTAAATTTAATATTTTTATGACACAAGAGAGACATAATATTAATTCCGGTTTGGTCAGAGATATAATTATAGGGATGTCTGACGGACTAACCGTTCCGTTTGCACTAACTGCCGGATTAAGTGGGGTACTCAATACAAATCATCTCATCATTGTATCCGGTTTATCTGAAATAGCTGCGGGTTGTATCTCCATGGGGTTGGGTGGTTTTTTGGCTGGAGAGTCAGAAATGGAACACTACGATACTGAATTGAAAAGGGAATTCAGTGAGATAGAGAATGTTCCAGGTGAAGAATTAAAGGAGGTTCAGGATATTCTATTGAATTTAGGGGTAGACCAATCCTTAAGCAAACAAGTCGCATTGCAAATAAGCAAAGACAAGAATCTTTGGGCAGATTTCATGATGAAGCTTGAAGTAAAGATGGAAAAACCTGCCAAGAACAGAGCCGCAAAAAGCGCCAGCGCAATCGCACTTTCTTATCTTGTCGGAGGTTTTATCCCCCTATCCCCTTATATTATTTTTAGCGGTAGTAAAACCGGATTTTATGTGTCATGCATTTTTACTATAGCTGCTTTGATTATTTTTGGATATTTCAAAAGTAAATTGACAGGTCAGCCGGTCATAAAAGGGACATTTAAGGTCGCCTTGACGGGCATTATTGCTGCGGCGGCGGCCTATATTTTGGCCAAAGCCGTGAGTTAATTTATAAATAAATTAGTAAAAAACTTATCATGAAGGGACCAAGTTTTCAAAGGCTCATACGATGGACAACTTTAAGCCTCTTAAACTTTGTTATAGTCTCTTTAGCAGGAGTAATACTACGATACAAAATTGCATTTAGTCTGCCTTGGGTAAATTATGAACATTTATTGAATGCTCATTCCCATTTTGCCTTTGCCGGATGGATCTCTATGGCACTCTTCACAGCATTTGTTTATATGATGGCGGAAAACCGGGCTTCAATCAAAAAAGGCTACCTGTATCAGTTCTACCTGGCACAAATAGCAAACTTTGGAATGTTGCTTAGCTTTCTTTTCGAGGGATATGGTACCCTGTCAATCGGCTTTTCAATCTTATCCATCCTTTTTTCCTATTGGTTCACCTGGCAATATTGGAAGGATCTTACCAAAAGCAATTTACCTTTATTATTGAAGTATTTCGCCAAGGGGGCTTTATCCTTTTTTGTACTCTCATCTGTAGGTTCCTGGTTGCTGGGTTATATAATAGCAAATAAGATCTTTGACAAAAATTTATACCACAATTCCGTCTATTTATTTCTTCACTTTCAATACAATGGTTGGTTTACTTTTGGGATACTAACGATTTTTTTCCAGATGTTGTACTCAAAGAAAATTTTGTTTAATGAAAAAAAAGGGTTTTTGGTTTTCATGCTATTGGCAACGGCCTGCGTGCCTGCTTATTGCTTATCCATATTATGGACCAATCCACCGGTATGGATTTATATCCTGGCGGCATTAGCAGGTTTGGTCCAGCTAGCGGGGGCAGTTCTTCTCATCCAAATGATTTACAGTTTACGTAAGCGGCTGTCATCAGAATTTGCAAACCCGGTTAAAACATTCTTACTGCTTTCACTGTTAGCTTTTTCAACTAAATTTTTATTGCAAAGCTTATCTGCCATCCCTGTTATAGGTGTTCAGGCCTTCGGAACCCGACCGGTTATCATTGGCTATTTACACTTGGTTCTATTGGGTTTCACCAGTTTTTTCTTATTTGGATTCTTTTTAACAGAGAAATTATTCAGACCCGTTACGGGTTTCTGGGCGATTAGTCTGATCCTTTTTATTACTGGGGTGTTGGCAAATGAAATATTCCTTATGATACAGGGACTTAGTTCCATCATGCAAAGCGGTTGGGGGTCTTCCGGAATTTTCCTTTTAGTAGTCTCCCTATTAATTTTCCTTGGATTATCGTTATTATTTATTCATCAAATTTATCATCGAAAATCAATAGATACCCAACTATCCTAAGATTAAGATGTGGTAAAATAAATGAATAAAAGGAATATGTTAAGTCTTAAAATAAAAAGTATAAAATAATAATATATGAAAGCACTGGTATATCATGGTCCTAATAAAAAATTATGGGAGGACAAGCAGAAACCTGTCATTCAGGAGCCTACTGATGCTGTTGTACGCATAACAAAAACCACCATCTGCGGAACCGATTTACATATCCTGAAAGGAGATGTTCCTGAGGTTACGGACGGACGAACTTTGGGCCATGAAGGAGTGGGAGTGATAGAAGAAATTGGCCCATCCGTCACAAATTTCAAAAAGGGGGATCATGTTCTCATTTCCTGTATTTCCTCCTGCGGGAAATGTGACTATTGCAGACGAGGCATGTATTCTCACTGTGAAAGTGGTGGATGGATATTGGGCCACCTTATTGATGGAACACAGGCTGAATATGTAAGGATCCCTTTTGCAGACACCAGCCTTTACCATATTCCTGAAGGAAGCGATGAAGAATCGCTTGTCATGTTAAGTGATATTTTACCAACGGGTTTTGAATGTGGTGTCCTGAATGGTCAGGTGAAACCGGGTGATACAGTGGCTATTGTAGGGGCGGGTCCAATAGGATTGGCTTCACTTTTGACTGCTCAATTCTATTCACCTTCTGAAATAATAATGATTGATCCCGATGACTACCGTTTGGCTGTGTCAAAGAAATTAGGTGCTACCCAAACGATTAATAACAAAAAGGAAAATGCAATTGAAAAGGTAAAAGAATTTACAGGAAAAAAAGGAGCTGATTCAGTAATTGAAGCAGTCGGCATTCCTGAAACATTTGAACTGTGCCAGTCTCTGGTTGCACCGGGAGGCCGGATCGCCAATGTGGGGGTACATGGCAAAAGCGTGGATCTTCATTTGGAAAGGTTATGGGCTCACAATATTACGATTACCACCCGGTTGGTAGACACAATCACCACTCCCATGTTGCTTAAGACCGTTCAATCTAAAAAACTAAATTCAAAACAACTGATCACACACTATTTTAAGTTATCAGAAATAATCCAAGCCTACGACACGTTTCAGCATGCAGAAAGAGAGAAGGCATTGAAGGTCATATTAACTGCGTAAAAAATAGAAAAAGAGGGAAGCAATTATTGAACCTTCTGCCCAAAAGTCCGAAAATTATCAAAAAAGAATAACCTAATGCAATTGTAATGGGTAATAATTGGCTTTTGTGAAAACATGTGCAGCTTCCTCTAATTTTTCCCGATGTATCGGATGGGCTATTTCAATTAGTGCTTTTGCTCTATCTTTCAAATTTTTGCCATATAAATTGGCAACACCATATTCAGTTACAATATAGTGTACATGAGCCCTGGTTGTAACAACCCCCGCTCCTGGCTTTAAAACGGGCACAATTTTGCTTTCGCCTTTGGCTGTTGTTGAAGCCATCGATATTATAGGCTTCCCACCTTCTGACAAGGAAGCTCCCCTCATAAAGTCCATTTGTCCTCCTACACCTGAATACATTTTTGTTCCAATTGAATCCGCGCAAATTTGACCTGTGAGGTCGATTTCCAGTGCACTGTTGATCGCCGTTACTTTAGGATTCTGACGGATCACATGAACTTCATTCACATAAGAAATATCCAACATTTCAATGATGGGATTGTCATTTACAAATTTGTATAAGCGGTTTGTTCCGACCATAAAGCTCGAAACAACTTTATATTTCCGTTTCTTCTTCATTTCCCCGGTTATTACGCCCGCATTAATGAGATCAATGATACCATCAGAAAACATTTCGGTATGAATTCCCAATCTTTTGTGGGAACTGAGCATGCCCAAAACCGCATTGGGTATTTTCCCAATTCCCATTTGTATGGTTGCTCCATCTTCAATGAGGGAAGCAACATTTGTCGCGATTTTGCAATTCAATACATCAGGTTTCTCGATGACAGTCTGAAGAATTTCATCTGAGACATCTACCAGGGCATCAATCCTGCTCACATGAATAAACCCATCGCCATAGGTACGTGGCATATTGGGATTTACCTGGGCAATAATGAATCGAGCCGTTTCCAATACTGCAGGTGCGATGTCAACCGAGACACCCAATGAGCAATAGCCATGTGTATCGGGGGGAGATACGTGGATCAGAGCATAATCAATCAGTATTATTTTCTTCCGGAACAAGGCCGGAATTTCACTTAGAAATACAGGAATATAATCCGCTCTATGCTCTTGAACAGCTTTTCTAAGGTTGGCCCCAATAAAAAAACAATTTACCTTGAAAATGCCTTCAAACTCTGGCATTGCATAGGGAGCTTCACCCTCCGTATGCATTTGGTATATAGTAATATCACTTAGTTCACGGGCTCTTGAAATTAAACCTTTGATTAATCGTTGCGGAGCGGCAGCAGCACTCTGGATAAATAAATTACTACCGGGTCTGATCAATCCTATCGCTTCTTCTATGGTGGAATTCATGATAAATAGTTAATCGATTATGTTAAATTCATCAGTAAGAAACTTTTAATGAAATCCTTAACTGGCAATGATAGTCTATTTCAAACAGATGGGCAATAAAAAGGGTTGTTAAGGACCTGTGTAACTCAGTCTGCAAAGCCTGGATTCCTTAGAATGGAAACCGATGACCTGGAGTAAGATCCGGAAATAAACAAAGTATTCTACTTACATTCCAGCCGGGTTGTAAAATGTTTATGCGGGTCAAAATTTAATTTTGTAGTCAGGTTCCCGAAATCCTCTAAACCAGAGAACGAATAGCAGTCATATCTGATGGCAAAAAGGAAGGCATTTTCGTTTTTTGAAGCAGTTTACCTATTCGTAGCCTCAGTTTGCAGATTTACCTGCTGAGTTTTCAACACCACTATAGGCACTGAAAAACCGAGGGCTTCCTGCTTGAAGCACTTTGTGCAAACGCAAATATCTTAGAAACTATAAAACATTTCCTAACTTTATACACACAAATAAACCATTATAAAAATGACTCGCAGATTTCTATACCATTTCATTTTCATTGCCTTTGCAGGTTTCTACATTGGAAGTTGCAATTCCAATGAACCACCGGCGAATCAAAACAACCAACCTGCCGCAACTAAAACTGACACAGTTGTTATCTCCCAGGGAATCAATTCAAAAGGAATAGGGAGGTTCAATGACGTGAAGCTATCGCATCCACTGGATCAAGGTATGATAACAAAGGGGCAATCAATTTATGGAGCAAAATGCATAGCCTGTCACAAGCTTACTGAGGAGAAATTGGTTGGACCGGGTTGGAAAGGGGTTACAGACAGAAGAACTCCTGAATGGATTATGAACTTCACAACCAATACGCAGGTAATGCTTGATAAAGATCTTGTCGCCCAAGCAGAGATGGTAACCTGTTTGGTACGCATGCCTAACCAAGACCTGAATGATGATCAAGCACGCCAAATTTTGGAATTCATGCGTAAGAATGATGGCAAAAATTAATCAGACATGCATTAGACCTGGACCCATTTCTATGTTATATTATTTAAATTCCCAAATATGTTATTAAAGAAAAAAATGATTTTTTTGCTTAGTTATTTATTTTTAAATTTTTTATTTTTGTCTGCGCAAATGAAGCTTTTCGTTGCCCCTAAAACTGCGGATGCCTTAGTGAACCCTTTAAAAGGAAATAGCCCGGCCACCACGGAAGGAAAAAAAACATATATTACGTATTGCGCCCCATGTCATGGAGAAAAAGGAAAAAGGTGACGGGGTGGCTTCAGCCGGATTAAGTAAACCACCCGCTGACCACACATCACCCCCTGTCCAACAGCAAACCGATGGAGCAATATTCTGGAAGATATCTGAAGGCAATACTCCAATGCCCGGTTATAAAAAAGGACTGTCAGAAACACAGATCTGGCAATTGGTCGATTATATCAGAACTTTATCAAAGGCAAGAAAATAAAATCAGAGCCCGATTCAAACCGATTGAGCCGGCATTCCTACTCATCAATCATTGAGCCGGAACCCGTTTGGAAATTATACGTAAACAGGATTGATGTCATTCATGATTACTGCTTCCTGGTTGCAAACAATCAACAAATAATCAATTGGAAATTATTCAAGTTATTGATCAATCAAAACCAACGCGGTTGCTAAAGCTGGGAACATGCGGCTTAATATGGTTCGGAAAGTCCTCAACCATGATACTATTGTTTTAAAAAATCAACGATTTTATCCTTTTCTTTTTCCGTGAGCAAAGCCCTGCTTTGCATGTGCAATCCGATCGTTTCCCATTTTTCAGGAGAAAAAGTGGAAGGCGATGGAGTATTATGACATCGCTGACAATTTTCAGCCCATAATTGTGCTCCTGATTTAGCTGCGATTTTTTGACTTTCCACGCAACTATTCATCATCATCAAGGCGGGAGCGATTACTATAGCTATTATGGTTAAGAGGGATAGCTTGGTCTTATGTAAGATTTTCATAATGATCGTTTTATAATTGGATAGAAAATTGCAGGTACATGGAATTTGATTGTGTGACAGCTCCAGGTGTACCCCCAAGGTTCGCGCTAATCGTATTAGTGCCTTTTATCGCTTCATAGGAGAATTTGACCACAGTCCTCCAGTTTACCCAGTAATCCAGTCCCACGGCAAAAGAATTGTCTTTGGTTCCTCTAAGGGAATTGGCCGGAGTAGTGTAATTCCCAAAGCGTGCAGCTAATTCGAAGTTTTTTAAGATCTTATTTGCTATAAACATGGGTCTTAAGGCAGCCATTATATATCCTGTGGTAGTATGATTGTCAAAACTATAGTTGCTTGAATCCGCCGGATTGAGATAGTCTGCATGATTAATATCAGTAATACTATACTGGCCTTTAATATTCAATTGAAATGGCTTGATGTTTTCAACCAGGCTCAGATCCAAGGCATAAAGATTTGCTTTTACATTTTCGGTATTTGAACCAGCATCTCCCACCTTTCCCGTCATCACAGAAAAACCTAATTCAAGCGAAGAATTTGAAAATGGCAACCACCCAATTCTCCCTGTAATCGCCCTATTTTTATTATTGTCGGTAATTCCTGCATTTTGAAGGCTGCCGTCCGCCAGAAGTTGCATGCCGTTTGAAATAGCAAGATCATAACTCCATTTCATACTTCCCGCCTGGAATCCACCTTCCACTTCAAGAGCGTAATCTGTTGCACCAGTCACCCCTTCCGGGTCGGAAGCCAGCTTATTGATCCATCCGGCAGCTAATCTTTTATTATAGGCGCCGAAAGGCAATACCAGATAGCCTCCGCGGATAATCAATCCAGGTGTTGCGAAATAGGAAATGGCCCCCCAGTTTACGCCTAATTGCCCACCGCTAAAAGAAGGTTCGAATTCCAAAAGGAACTTATTTCCATGCCTCCATAGGAACATGGGACTAAATTCATAGTGGCTTGCATCAGCCAGGCTATTGGTCTTCGAAACCTGGCTAACTCCTCCAAAAGTGGAAGTTGTTTTGTTGCTTACAAAACCAAAGGTGGTCAGTCCGACCATCATAAAATGATCCTCACCGAGCCTTTGATAATTTACTTTTTGTTCAAGTGATGCTATCCTTTCCAAGAGAGAGGAGTCCACTGTCACAGGTTGCTGCGCAAAAGTTTGAATAAAACAGAAATTAAAAATAAAGGTGATTAGGAGAAAATGGAATCTTTTTGGTTGGAACACAAATACCGAGTTGTATATTTTTCCCATTGTATAAAACATTTATGGTAAATAAAATTATCTGATGACTTAATAAATAATTATGCTCCAAATCAGCGGATAGGATGAGTGCCGTTCTTTCAGGCGAACTAAGCATGAATATGAATGACACAATCAGCGCTAAACCATTTGTATTTTCCCACCAATATTTTGACCGGATAGGGTAGGTATTTTCAGCCTTGAATGTTTTAGCAATTAAAGTTCCGGGCTGTTAAAATTTGAATGAATAAGTCAAATTTCTGAAACCCAAAGGTCCTCCTTATGATTCTCAGAAATGTTACAGCATTTTTAGAAAAAGTTGTATAATTCACACATTTTTGTTCTGGCGTAACCTTGATGGTTAGCTCTTTAATTGTATCCGAATATAATACCTACTTAAAAAATCCGGGTGAAGTGGGGGATTAATTCAATATGAAATAGGTTAAAACCGCATCGCATGATGAATTAAAAAATCCGGGGGTCAAGTGAGAATTAATCATTGTCAATGATTAACATGATCAGTGGCACAGGACGCTGATTTTACTTTCAGTTCCTTGCATTTACCGTTTTAAATCAACTTCTCTTTTAATGGTCAAACCGTACCCGGATAGCACATTCGCACTGAATAAATGTTTTCGAAGTTAAATTTACAGTGCGCAACCAAGGTCAAAATAACCCCGCCCAAACGTTCGACTTTCTGCTAAAAAAATCTCGAACCAATTAAATTGGTTTGACTTCCTTCTTCCGGACGCCAGAGCTTTTCTTGCTTAGCATCTTTGCCTCCTAAACTATTTAATATGAAACCAAATACAATTTCAAATCAAATCTCAAAGACCTGGAACCAACTCCCATTAGTCATCCGAGCTGTCTTGGGTGGTTTTATGGTCAGTTCAATTGGCATTGCCATCTGGGGCCTATTACTTTCAGGCTTTGCAGCCCCCTGGTCGATTCTCCCCATGATAGTCGCATTATGGGCCTATTGGAAATTTTTTAGCGGCGGCTGGGGACCCGGGAAAAGCGCTGAAACGAGAAAATACTATTTCCGCAGCAGGAAACTTTCCCCATTGGTTTGGAAAAGGGGCCTGGGATGCGCAATATTATTTGTTATCGTCGTCCAGGCATCTTTCATAATTACTTTTCGGATCATCGAATTCCCTACCGGGAGATTTACCGCCGATTATAAACTTTTGGACAGCATGCCAAAATGGGTAGCCTGGGCAATTCTTGTTATGAGTTCAATGGTGGCAGGTATCTGCGAAGAAACCGGGTTTCGCGGATACATGCAGGTCCCACTGGAAAAGAAGTATGGTCCGGCCAAAGCGATTATACTGACGTCGATGGTTTTCATGGTGATTCATTTAAGTCATAGTTGGGCGACCCCGATACTGCCACATATCTTTTTTGCAAGTGTTCTTCTTGGGATCCTTTCCTACAAATCCGGGTCCCTTATCCCCGGCATAATTGGTCACTCTATCCTGGACATATTCGATTATTCTGTCTGGTGGACCGATCTTACAGGCGGGTTTCAAAAGCAGACCATTTTTAAGACCGGGATGGATTTTCATTTTATTTTTTGGGCTCTCATTTTTTTACTATCCCTTTTTGTGTTCCTCTGGACGATTACAGGACTAAATCCCGGTAAAGGGGAAATCATTGGGCGGTAGCAGGCATGAGAAATCAATTATGGCAGGTATGTTTGCAGGATATTCAAAAGTAGAAGGAATCTGATGGTGAGTTCGATATATTGATAATTAGGATGTCTTCAGGCATAGATGGAGGGGAGGGCCGGGTATGGTTTAGTAAGCTAATCAGGCTATATCCTAAACAAAAAAGAAGCTGCTCAATTAGTTTTGAGACAGCCTCTTTGTTTATTACTCAGAAATAGGTTGTTAGACGTAGTTAAATTATCAGAGTACGGTCTTGCAGTGTTTCATAGGATCGGAATCAGGACTTGGTTTTGAAATTTAGAATACTTGGTTTTTCTGGTTTTTTAAAGGATCGGGTTCTTTTGGTTTTTCCGGATTGGATCAAATCCGTGTCTGATATAAAGGTCCATCAAATCCCGGATTTATAAGAATGTTTTCGACGGGCTCACCACTTTATTCGATAAATGAACCTAAAACCCCGTTTTATCAATCATGACTAGAAAATCCAACCATTGCCGTAGTAGGTATTTACACTTAGAACCACCTGTATTTTAGCCGTTTTTGGTGGTCAATCCTGAAAAACAGAATTTGATTCGCTTAATTAAAGAGACTACCTTTTGATTAATGTTACCCTCGAAAATCACCATTTCCAAATAAATGAAGATCTCTCCTGCCCATACCAGCAAACTTATCCCTTATCGCCGAAAACCGAAATCTCCGAAGGATCCGGGCAGACAGGCCACTATAAAAATTAAAAATTCAAAGCTTGGCGCATCCGACCATCTCCACCACCTGGCATTTAATAATTCTCTGCTGGCAAATATAATCTCCACAGTCAGTGATGGTAAAATTATTGCTGCCAACAGGTCTGCCGGCAAATTATTGGGATATTCAAATAAAAGTTTATTGACAAGAAATATGCGGAATATTTTCACTAATTCTGATAACAGCTTCAAACAAATACTTAGGCAAAGCAGCGCTACCGGTCATGCAGTGGGTGATATCACTGCAATAAAAAAAGACGGCAAACAGTTGCCCTGTCAAATTACTTCCGTCGTATTTACAGGGGAAAACAATATCAAAAAAGCCATCACCACCCTGGTAGACCTAAGCGAAACCATACGTATTCAAAAAAATATTGACCTTAAAAAAGATGAACAGTTCGCCGCTAACATTAACCTGGCCGAATTAAAGTCGGATGCTACCCTAACCAGGCTGGATGTCCTGGAACATAAGCTGGATAAAGAAATCACGGCAAAAGAACAAATACAATCATCCTCGCATCTTCAGCAAATGTTTTTTGAAAAAGAATGGATAGAGGAAACCAAACTAAAAGAGAAACAAATTGCAGAAGCTATTACAAAAGCAAAGAATTTGGAAAGATCGGATCTTGGCAAAGAATTGCATGATAATGTAAACCAGCTCCTGGTCGCATCCAGGTTATACCTTGATATAGCAAGGAAGGACAAAGCGCATCGGGAGATGTATTTAAGCAGGTCTTCCGAGTACACACTTTCCGCCATCGAAGAAATTAGAAAATTAACCAAAGGATTGATCAATGATGTCATTATGAATCTTGGACTTTGCGACTCGATTCATACCATTACGCAGGATATTATGGAAGTTTACCCTATCAAAATATCCTGTAAGATGAATAATAAAATTCATTCCAAGGTGAGTGCGAAATTTAATCTGAATATTTTCAGGATTGTGCAGGAACAACTAAACAATATTATCAAACATGCCAAGGCCTCGATAGTGAAGATTGGGCTTTCTCAAAACAAAACTGCTATCCTCCTGACTATTTCTGACAATGGATCAGGATTTGATACCACTAAAAAAAGGAATGGAATTGGTATCACAAACATCAAAAGCCGGGCTGAGTTTTACAAGGGAAGAGCCCAATTTGTTTCCCAACCCGGAAAAGGTTGTGTTTTAACGGTGACATTTCCGGTTAGGGATTCTCCGGATAGAGAAGTCTAAATCCTCCATGGATTAAATCATCAATCAACCTTTCAAAAGGCCTTTCCTGAAAAAAGGCTGGCGGCATTTTTAGTATGGCTTTTTTGATTTCTACTTTCTTGAGGGGGTTCAATAGCATGTATAGCCTTCCATTTAGCGGGAAGCATGGTAGATAAAATG
>Ga0207127_10260_pt1 | contig 11896 bp, 7 predicted proteins | sample Alteio_BWMinHeat_17_FD_153574 | JGI IMG/M metagenome (GOLD analysis project Ga0207127, IMG submission 153574) | Enriched cells from forest soil in Barre Woods Harvard Forest LTER site, Petersham, Massachusetts, United States -... | ecosystem: Environmental > Terrestrial > Soil > Temperate forest >...
TGCTAAAAGAGATTGGGGCCACACAAAGGATTATGTGGAGATGCAGTGGACCATTTTGCAGCAAGAGACGCCTGATGATTTTGTCATTGCAAGTGGTGAGCAACATTCTGTACGCGAGTTTTTGATGCTTGCGGCAGAGGAGATGGGGATTTGCTTGCGGTGGGAGGGTTCTGGGCTTACAGAAAGGGGTGTGGTTGTTTCTGTTGATTCTCCTTATTCACATAAGCTAGAAGTGGGTAGTGTGATTGTTGCGGTAGATCCTCAATTTTTTAGACCAGCTGAAGTGGATACGCTTCTTGGAGATGCTTCAAAAGCTTATAAAAAACTCAAGTGGAAACCGAAGATTTCATTTAGGGATCTTGTCAAAGAAATGGCCTCAAGCGATTTTAAGGAGATCTATGAAAGCATTGATTCTTGCAGGAGGGAAGGGAACGCGCTTATGGCCGCTTTCCCGTAGTCATTTTCCCAAACAATTTCTCCAGTTGGGGAAAGAACACTCTCTTTTGGAACAGACGGTCCAGCGCACCCTTCAACTCGTCAAAAAAGAAGATCTCTTTATTTTGACAAATCAGGAGTATTTTCATGAAGTGCAGTCCATTTTGCCTGAAGGCAATATTCTAGTAGAACCGAGCCAAAAAAATACAGCTCCGGCTATTGCCTGGGCCTTGCGCTTTCTCAAAGAAAACCATGCCCTACAGCCAACTGATGTGATCTGTGTGCTACCTGCCGATCATTTTATTGCGCCCCAAGAGGCCTTTCACTCCTATCTTTTGCAAGCCAAAGAAATTGCCCTCTCGCATAATCACCTGGTGACTTTAGGCATTCGCCCTTTGAGAGCAGAAACGGGATATGGATATATTAAGGCTTCAGGCAATCGTGTGGAGGCTTTTTTTGAAAAACCCACTTCTCACGTAGCTGAGGAGTACTTTCAAAACGGGCAATTTTTTTGGAATGCGGGCATTTTTGTCTTTAAGGCGGGGGTGATGGAGCAAGAGCTTGAAAAACATGCCCCGGACATCTTTAACGGCCTTAAGCACTTTTCCAAACTGCCTTCTCTTTCGATTGACAAGGCTGTTTTGGAGAAATCTGACTGCCTTTCCATGGTGCCGATTGAATTGAATTGGTCTGACATGGGCTCCTGGGACAATGTTTATGAAACTCTTGAAAAAGATGAGAATCAAAATGTGACGCAAGGGGATGTGCAGGCCATTGACACAACAAATTCTCTTATTTTTGCAGAAAAGCGGCTAGTTTCCACGGTAGGCCTTGATCAGATGCTGGTGATTGAAACGGCCGATGCGGTTTTGGTTGCCCGCAGAGAGGATTCACAAAAAGTGAAAGAGTTGGTAGAGGCTTTGCAGAAAAAGGGGCGCAAAGAGGTTGATGAGCATGTGACAAGCCAAAGGCCGTGGGGATCTTTTACGGTTTTAGAGGAGGCGCCTCGCTATAAAATCAAAAAAATTCAAGTGAATCCTCTTGAGCAGCTCAGTTTACAGCTGCATTACCATCGCAGCGAGCATTGGGTGGTGGTGAGTGGAACTGCAAAGGTGACCATTGGAGAGGATGTCAAGATTGTGCATGAAGGGGAGAGTATTTTTGTGCCCAAATCGTCCCGGCACCGGGTTGAAAACCCGGGAAAAGTGCCCCTTGAGATCATCGAAGTGCAAGTAGGCGAATACTTAGGCGAGGATGATATTGTGCGTTTAGACGATCGTTATGGAAGAGCGCGCAATTAAAATAGTGGAGATATTTTATGTCGGCACCCACGAGAATGCGCCTTACTGAAAAAGGTGGCAAACATAAGCGAACAAATAAGAGCCTTCCTTGGGAACAAGTCTATAAAAAAGAGATCGATTGGAAAGGAGATGGCCAAAAAATTAGCTAAAGAGTTTAACGTTAACTACAAAATCTTTCTCTAGAGTTCCCAAAGATATAGAAAAACAAGAGAGAAGAAACCTCTGTGAGTTACGAAACCATCCGCGTTTGGCCGAAGGCCCCATTATCTAAGAAGATGATTTTTCTGAAAAAATTTCAGAAAAATCATCTTCTTAGATAATGACGTCGCAAAGCGACGTAACGCGGATTCTCTCTTAAATCTCTGTGTCTCTGTGTTAAAAAATGCCTCTAAATATTTGAAAAATAGATGTTAGCATAGGCTATCGATTTGCAGAGCCCCTGTCTTAATCTTGTTCTTTTTTTCGGATTTGTTGAATAATAGCGCATGCACACAATGGAAAAAGAACAAGATCTCAATCCGGAACAAATAACCGCTGTCACCCACCTCTCAGGCCCCCTTCTGGTCCTTGCAGGCGCAGGCTCTGGCAAAACGCGCGTTGTCACCTACAGAATTGTCCACCTGATCCGCCAGGCAGGGGTCCCCCCCTCTCAAATTTTAGCTGTCACCTTCACCAACAAAGCAGCTGGCGAGATGCAAGAGCGTATCTATGCCCTCACAAGCAAAACCCCCCCTTCTGAAAAGCGCAACTGGGCCTTTCTCACAAGAGGTTTCGAACAAGAATACCCCCTCATCTCCACTTTTCACAGCCTGGGCGCCAGAATTCTGCGCGAATTTATCCACCATTTGGGATACCCTCAAAATTTTGTCATCTACGATGAAGAAGACTCCAATAAGCTTCTGAAAACCTGTTTAGCCCCTGAACACAAAGAGGAATCCGCTCACGTCAAAGCCTTTAGAGGACTTATCTCCCATGCAAAAAATCAGCTCTTAGACCCTTCTGCAGTAGAAGTAGATGACCTGCCTGCTTCGATCCAAAAGGAGTTTCCAAGAGCGTACTATCTCTATCAAGAAGGCCTTAAAAACGCCCATGCCGTCGACTTCGATGACCTGCTTTTTTTAACCGTGCGTCTATTGAAAGAGCATCCTGAAGTGCTCTCCACCTTACAAGAGAGGTGGCACTACCTTCTCATCGATGAATATCAAGACACGAACCAAGCCCAGTATCTCATAGCACGCATGCTGATCGAAAAAACGCACAATATTTTTGTCGTAGGTGATCCCGATCAGTCCATCTACTCCTGGAGAGGCGCCAATATCCGCAATATCCTAGATTTCGAAAAGGATTATCCAGGCGCCAAAATCATTCGATTAGAGCAGAATTACCGCAGTCGCAAAAATATCCTAGATGCCGCTAACCATCTCGTCAAACACAATCAAAATCGCTATGAAAAAGCCCTCTGGAGCGATCGAGGGGAGGGAGAGAAGATTTCTCTCTTTGTAGCCGACTCTGAAAGAGAGGAAGCGAGCTTTGTCATCCATGAAATGGAACGCCTCCATCTCACCCACAAAATCCCCTACAAGCAGATGGCCATCTTCTACCGCACCAACTTTCAATCCCGTCTTTTTGAGGACGTTCTGCTCAAAATGCGCATCCCTTATGTGATTGTAGGAGGTATCTCTTTCTATCACCGCAGAGAGATTAAAGATCTGCTCGCTTTTTTGCATATGGTGGAATCCAGCAGCGATATTGTGGCCTTTATGCGCACCATTAACCTGCCCAAAAGGGGGCTTGGGGCCACCACCATCGAAAAATTGCGCGTTCAATCAGCACTCTCCAATCAACCCATTCTAGCGTGCGCCCTCAACCCTCCAGAAGAAATGCGCCTCTCCACTAAGCAAAAAGAGAGTTTGAAACAGTATGCTCAGCTCATCCATGAGCTGAGAGCCGTCAAAGAAGAAGGCTCTCTCTCTAAATTGATGACTGAAACCATTAGACGCTCGGGCTATTTAGATTTTTTGAGAGAAGACCGAGAAACCTTCCAAGATCGCAAGGGCAATATTGAAGAACTTGTGGCAAAAGCCTCTGAATGGGAGCGCTTTAACCCCGAATCTTCCCTTCAAGAGTTCCTCGAGGAACTCTGTTTAAAAAGCGCCGTCGATGAGATCCCTTCCGATGACACCGTCCATCTGATGACTATACACAACGGCAAGGGGTTAGAGTTTACAGCCGTCTTTTTAGTGGGGATGGAAGAGGATCTCTTTCCCCATGCGAATTCAAGAGAAAGTCACGAGAGGCTAGAAGAAGAACGTCGGTTATGCTATGTAGGAATGACAAGGGCGAAAGAGCGCCTTTACTTAACAGCTGCAGAGGCTCGCTTTATCTGGGGAATCAGCCGCAGAATGCGTCCTAGCAGGTTTTTAAGGGAAATTCCTAAAGAGTATATCCATAGAGTGCAATGAATAGACTTCTTTCAAAACTCGCTTTGTTTGATAAAATAAGCACTTTTTGGATAGATTTGCGTCAAAATTTTGAGAGCATGTGTGAACACATGGTCGAAAAATTTTGACGCAAAGATGTCAAAAAGGGCAATTTTAGCGAATAAATGGAGTTTTGAAAGATGTCTAATGATCCTCTCAGACAGATTCAAGGAGCAGAGCTCTCTCAGACGCAATCTCAGAGGCTCATCCTCTCTCCCTATATGCAGCAGGCACTTCAGCTCCTGCAACTCCCCATTTTGGAACTCTCGGCAGTGATCACCACGGAATTGGAAAAAAATCCCCTTCTAGAGCTGCCTGGAGAGGAAGAAGACCTCACCTCTTACATCGAAGAGAAATTTCGCAATCAACCGATCGTCCAGAAAAGAGAAGAGGAAGATCTAAGGGCTTTTGCTGAAAATACGATTGCCCTTCAAGCCTCACTCTACGACCTTCTCATGCAACAAGCGCTGGACACTTTCTCTTCCGCAGACGATCTGCATCTGGCTGAAATTCTCATCGGAAATATTGACTCTGCAGGCTTTCTCACAACCCCTCTTGAAGAGCTTTCCGCCCTCTACGACCGCCCTCAAGAGGCTTTATCCAAAGTGCTCGAAGAAATTCAAACATTTGATCCGCCCGGAGTGGGCGCACGCACACTCCAGGAGTCGTTTCTCATCCAATTGCGCCTGCAGGGCAAAAAAGAATCGATGGCTTTTCAGATCATTGAAAGCCATTTTGAGGAGCTGATCCATAATCGCCTACCTGCCATTGCCAAGCAGCTCAAGTGCTCTCCCCAAAAGGTTCGCCATGTACTTGAGGAAGAGATCTCTCATCTCTATTTCCATCCAGGCACCAATTACCCTCAAGGCCATTACCAAGAGGTGAATCAAACCATTGTCCCCGATGTCTATGTGCATCAAACGGAAACGGCTCTTTCCATCGAAGTCAATGAGCAAAGGCTCTCTTCTCTGCGCTTCAACAACTACTACTTAAAACTCTTAGAAGATGAATCGCTTGCAGCTGACACCAAAAAATACCTCCAAGAAAAGATCTCTTCTGGAAAGTGGCTTTTGCGCAATATTAGCGAGAGAAGCCACACTCTCTACCGCCTCACAGAAAAACTGCTGGAAAAACAGGCGCCTTTTTTCCAAGAGCCCTCAGGACAGTTGATTCCCCTGACTATGAAAGAAATCGCAGAAGAGCTCGAACTGCATGAATCGACCATTGCAAGGGCCGTCTCTCACAAGCACCTCTCCTGCTCCAAAGGAGTGGTGCCCCTCCGCTCCTTTTTCACCAATGCCCTTAAGGCAGAATCGGGAGGAAATGTCTCCTCCTCCACTGTTAAAGAGCTCGTTAAAAAAATTATTAGAGAGGAAGACAAGTCCCACCCCCACTCAGACGCCGCTATCTCCTCTCTGATCGAAAAGCAGGGGATCACCTGTGCGAGACGAACTGTCACCAAATACCGCCTCCAGCATGGGTTTGGGAATACGGCTCAGAGAAGGCAGCACTCCTAAAATCCTCTTGATCTTTATAAATTTTTAATATATAATTATTTGAATATGAGTACTATCTATTCAATAGGCTTGAGCTGCGGGCCTTTTAGCTCCGCTCCGGAAAAGCAGACGGAGTTTTCCGTCGTGATAAGATCGCTAAGCGCGGCTCTAGGGGCTATCGCTGCTATAGCAGGGCTTGTGCTTGCTATTCAGATGATGCCTGGATTGGGAGGGGGAGTGGGTTGGACGCTTTTTGCTGCAGGCGATCTCTTCATTGTGGCAGGAATTGGGCTCAGATGCTTTAAGAAAGAGAGGCCTGCTCCCGCGCCCCTTCCTTCCCCGCCTCCCGCGCCCCTTTTTGAGAAATTTCCCGAACTTTTTTTGGAATTGCGCATAGCCGTTGCGCGTCAACTTTCGGGGAGGGACCTTCTCAGCTTTTGTGAAACGAGTACGGTCCATAAAGAAGCTGTGGAACAATATCTACCCAAGCAGCTTTTACAAGCGCAATTGCGCCAAGGAGCCTTTCTCAAGTGGAAAAAAGAAGCTCTCGAACCTTCTATCTTTCCTCTTTTTATTTTGGATGGAAACCCTATTGAAAATTGTGCTCACGACTGTGCCTTTAGCCCATTCTCTAAAGAGATTATTGAAGCTCTTGCTTCTGAATATCTTTCAGAAGTGATAGAGGTACTAAAAACCCTATTAAATAGAGCCTCAAGAAAAAAAGGAGCCTGCTCATGCGATCCGGATTATAGCTGTCTTTATCTGAGCACAGTCACAAGAGCACTTGCTGGTCTTGTCTTCAAACACCCTCTACAAGTTCTTCCACTCATTACTCAGGCAATGGGCATTCTCCCCCCAACTTCTGAAGCGCGTAGTTGGCATCTTTATCATTGTGCAGACGTGCTATCCGTTATCGATCCTGAAAAAGCTCTTGAAGTTGCTAAAAAAATTGACGGTATTTATCCTCGAGATGCCATTCTGAGGGCCTTTGTGCAGCATAAAACTCCTCTTTTTAGAAACATGAAAGCAGAATTCTTAGCAACAACTGTTAGCATTTTGGTAGATATGGATCATCCCCAACTTCTTACCTTATTTGCACAAGCTTTAGAAAGAAGTTTGGCAACGCCCTTGGCCCCTCATTCTTGGATTCTGTTAAGAGCGCTAGCGCGCTCTCTAAAAGAAAAACCTTTAAAAATAGCGCTCCCCATTCTTGAGCAAGCAGTGGCTCTCACTAAACGGGCTGGCATCGATCATCCTATTTTGAGAGTTGCTGAGCTATTCGCACAATCACCTTCTCATCAGCAAGAAGCAGCAAAAATTTGTGAGGCACTCTTATCTTTTCTGGAAGAAGCGGAACCACAAATCGAAGAGTTTTTTCCTGAAGGGACTCATCTCAACCGCCTGGCAATCATTAAATGCATGGCTTCCATTGATCCTTCGAGGGCACAGCAAATCGCCGAACAGATGGCTTCCGATGGAGAGAAAGCGGATGCTTATTTAGCGCTTGCAGAGGGAATAGAACCTGCGAAGGCTGAGAAATGGTTAGATCAAGCGCTTATCTATCATACGCATGAACCGAAGCGCCTGATTGCGATTGCCCAGCACTATGCAAAAATTGGCAAGAAACAAAGAGCACTCGAGCTTTTGCAGAGTGACCAGCTAGATCGGAGCTCTCCTGAAGTACTAAAAGCACTCTTTGAAGTCGATTTTGAGACAGGAGGAGAGCGTCTTAAACAAATAAAACTGGGGGGCCGTCCCAATAGGCAAGCTTGGCTGCTCCTCCAATTCGCTTCCCTTCTAAAGGAGCCTCTATGAAAATAGACTGCATTCCTTATGAACTCGCTATTTGTGGAAGCAAATCGGAACAAAAGCAGCCTGCTCTATCGACGGCTCTGAAGAGCACCGCAATTGTACTAGGCGCCCTTGCGATCATCGCGGGTATTCTTGTGACAACGGGAATTGCACACCTTATAGGCTTGCACACCGGTTGGGCTCTTGTAGGAGGGGGAAATCTTCTTATCTTAATAGGCATTGCACTGAAATGCGTGCAGAAAAAAGAGCCTGAAGAAAAAAAACCTCGCCCTCCTTTAAATCTTTCTCCTGTTACCGAGGAGCCTATTTTCCCACGCTTACCGCCGGAACTGGTTCTAGCAACTCTTAAACAGTTCAATGGAAAAGAACTACTGAATTTTTCTCGCCTCAGTAAATCCCACCTACAACTTACTAAAAGACTTTGTGCCAAAAAGCTGCTCAAAGCAACTTTGCATGCACAAGCTTTTGAAGAATGGAAGCAGTTTGCCGGCTTGTCAAAGTATCCTGAAGATTGGGATTTTGCGAAGTATTCTGAGAGGCCTTCTCTTTTTCCAGTCACTCCAGCTCTTGCTTCAGAATACTCTGCAGAGATGATCGAAGAAGTAGAGAAGCGCTTACAACAAAAGCGTCCTTTTGCTAAAAAACATACAGAAGCTATCGAAACCATTCTTTCCATTCTAGTATGGGAATCTCCCAAAAGGGTGTGCGCACTAGTTGAAAAGCTTCGAGAACCCGATTTTTCTTCTCTGAATTGCGGAGAGATTTTATCTCTCGATCCAGAGCGTGTGGACACTGTTTTAGCTCCCCTAATAGATGACCCCTCTTTCTATAGAATTCCTCTTCACAGGGTAGTTTCCACTATCTCCTTTCATGACGTTGGAAGAGCTCTCTTCATGATGAACGACTATTCAATAGAGGATCAATTACACACGCTAACTACAATAATCCGCACAGCTACTGAGCACAACCATCCGCATCTTTTGACTATTTTACAAAAAGCAGCTCCACTTTTAAAACACCACTCAAACCCTATTCACCTTTTAAATGTCATTGTAGACCTCTTTAGAAAAAATCCCATTGAACTGGATGAAATAACCAAAGCAGCTTTCTCTCCCTTACTTGATTGGGAAAACCGCTCTACGTTCCAATCTCTGCAAACCGCCCATATATTTCTCTCTATTGATAAAAAGCAGTCCCTAAAGATCCTAGACGAGCTCCTTGTCACTGAGCCATGGCCTGCAAATGGGAATAGCAAGCTGTTTCAAATAGCTCAGTGCATGGTCTTTATAGATAAAAAACGAGCCGAAGAAATGAGTGAAAAACTAAATCTCTCAGAAAGAACCTCTATTTTGATTATGATTGCAAAACAAACAAAATCCTTAGATTTTGAAAAAGCTCTCTCTTTATTCCCAAGCGATTCGCGACTCCGAAGTATGCACAAAAAGTACCTTCTCCTTCTGTACGAATATGCCTTAATCAATCCTCAAGGAGCTGAGCCCCATTTAAGAAGAAATTTAGAAATTTATAGAGAGTTTAGTCCTCCCCAATCTAGATCTATAAGGGAGATGCTAGGGCTAATAGCGGGGATTTGCGCCAAAATCGATATTCCAGAGGCTCTTTTGTTTTTAAAAGAACATATTGACAAATCTCAACATGTCTGGGACATACTCCCACGAGCTAACTGCTTTATAGAGGCAGCAAAAGATCTCTGATCTACTTGACTTTATAAAATATTAACATTATAATAGTGATAAATTAATTATTATTTGGAAATTTATGAAAGTACACTCTCATTTGGGTATATCTTGTTGGGCCTCTGAAAAACCCGCTATTAAAGCGCTCCACATCACAGCGCTAGTAGTGGGCATTCTCGCAGTCGCTGCAGGAGCGATGAGTCTCGCTGGGGTAGCTGGAATCAGCCAGATAGGGCCGGCTGGTGGGTGGACTATGTTAGGATTAGGAGTTGCTCTTGGCGCCTGTGCTATTTCCATAAGAAGATGCGCACAAAAACCAGCTCTAACAGACGACCTCTTCAAACAACGCTTACGCCCAGCTGCTTTTCAGGAGTGGAAAAAAGAGGTTCTCTCTACAGAAACAGCTTCCTATTGTGCGCCTTCGAGGAGTGGGAGTGCTCCCTCCAGTCATACGGAAATCAACCTGTTTGATAGCCCTTTCACAGAAGAGATCGTCCAAAAGCTTATCCCCTATTTTTCTAAAGAAATTCTCCAGGTTTTGAGAACCCTTCTCGAACGCGTCCAGAAAGGGGAAGCTCCTGCTTGTCTTTCAAGAGATCTAAGCACTCTCACACAAGCTCTGCTTGTCTTTTCTCGCCAACCATCGAAAGAGATCTCTTCGATGATCGAGCAGGTCACTTCCCTCATGCCAGAAAGCGACCAAGATAAAGACCGCCATCTTTTTAACTGTGTGCGGTTATTGCCTCCTGAAAGGGCCACCGAATATGCAAATCTTATTAAAGACCCCATTATAAAAGAGTTCGCTCTCTGCTTCCTTGTAGGTTCTGCCCTCTTAAGGGCAAAAACCCCTGAAGAAATCGATAAGGGTTTTAATGCGGAAGGGGCTCCTTCCTTTATGTTGATCGATTTCGTCGTAGGAAATTGCGAGAAAGATCACCCTATTCTTCAAAAAGCTTTCGATAGGGTCTACTTTATGCGCTCTCAATGGAAAGGAAACGAAAACGTTATTGCTTCTCTAGCTAAAAAACTAGATAAGGAGCAGGCTCTGCAAATCCTCACAACTTTAGACGAGCGTCTCGATGAAGAAGAAGGACTCGCAGAAAAAGAGAGACTTGAAGAGATTAATCTGATCCGCGCATTTAATGTAGAGATACTAGCGCCTTTAGACCTTGAAAAAGCAAGGGCTCTCACTGAAAAGATTTCGGGCGATTACAAACTTTTCGCTTATGGAAAACTTGTCGCCTTTCTTCCAGATGACTCACCTCTAGTAGAGGAGTATATAGAGGCAATTCTCTCTCTCAAAGGTGAAACTCCTTTACAAAAGTACATAATAAGACAACTGGTTGCGCTATTAGCGAAAAAAAACCCAAAAAACCCCCTTCTCAATAGTGAAGGAGTCCCCGCTGATTCCCGCACTCCAGAATCTAAATTTTTCCCTGCTAATCTCGACTTCTCTCAGCTCCAACTAGAACTCGCCCCCCTTCTCTATTTTATGCCCGTCAATGCTAAGGCAGTAGGAGCTGAGTATGCCTATAAACAGCTAGAAAAGATCTACTTCCCTTACTTCAATCTAAAACCCTTTATCTATGCGACCTTCAGCCGTGATGACTGATCTTCTTTCCTATAGTAAACGAGGGCTACTCGTAGGTCCCGAAGAAGAAGCCTCCGCTTTCCTTGCGCGCGTATCCCGTGCACAACCTCTGGGCTCTCCGCATGCCACAACCCCCTATCCTTTCCTTTACCGTATATTCGCGGCTCTGGATCTTGCCCATGATGGAGGCGTAGGTGGAGGGCCTCCCGATACCTGATTTCTCCAGTTCTTTGACGAGAGACGCCTCGGAAAAGCGTGGAGGAGGCTTTGTGAAGGATTGTTCCGCTGTGACCTTGACAAGATGGAGCGCTTCCCCTTCTTGGAGAGGAGGGAGCGTGAGATCCTCTTCTTCCTCTTCATCTTTCTTCTCTTCGTAAAGGACGAGAAAGCCATTGAACTTAGTGGTGGAACCTGTGGCGCGCAGCACAATGTTCTGGTCGGTGGCAATGTCCGCTGAGACAGTATCGTAGATGGCAGGATTCATTTGAGAGGCAATCGTTCGCTTCCAGATCAACGTGTAGAGCAGAAGTTGATCTTTTGTCAGATAAGCTTTCACTTTTTCAGGAGGATGCGCAAAATTGGTGGGACGAATCCCCTCGTGTGCATCTTGAGCTGCTTTTTTTGTGGCGTACTGTTTGGGAACATCGGGAAGATACTCTTTGCCATAGTGAGAAGAGATGACTTTTCGAATCGCTTGAATCGCTTCTGGCTCCAAACGCACCGAATCGGTACGCATATAAGTGATTAAACCCTCCGTTCCTTCTGTCCCCAAATCCATCCCTTCATAAAGACTTTGGGCGATGGACATAGTCCGCGACGCAGAAAAACGAAAGTGACGACTCGCCTCCTGCTGCAGCGTCGAGGTGATAAAAGGAGGCTCCGCATATCTCCTTTTTTCTTTTTTTTCGACGCTGTCCACGCGGTAAGAAGCTTTTTTGAGCTTAGCAACTACTTGATCAGCTGCCTCCTTATGAGGCGTTAAAAACAGCTCCTTGCCCTCTACAGGCTCCTTTTCCCATTTTTTGCCATTCACCGAATAGAGACGCGCAGAGAACTGTTTGGAGGGGGCTCCATCCCTCAAAAGAGC
>Ga0207127_10262_pt1 | contig 11825 bp, 11 predicted proteins | sample Alteio_BWMinHeat_17_FD_153574 | JGI IMG/M metagenome (GOLD analysis project Ga0207127, IMG submission 153574) | Enriched cells from forest soil in Barre Woods Harvard Forest LTER site, Petersham, Massachusetts, United States -... | ecosystem: Environmental > Terrestrial > Soil > Temperate forest >...
TGCGGGGAGACCAATATAGTCAAGGGTGATCAATTCAATACCAGTGGAAAGACGGGAGTGGAAAAGCATAAGGAACAATTGAAGATGCTGTTTTTTAACCCCGGATACAAAATTCCCGGGATTCCATTTATTGGAGGCAAAGTTGCTCTATTCGACGAAGAAACCGCGAAACTTTACGATTTTATACTCGATATGGATCTGCTGCATGGGGAAATGTGCTATATATTCAAAATTATTCCCCGCCCCGACCTGAGCAGCGATGAAAAAAATAAAATAGTTATCAATGAGATGACGACCTGGTTCCGCGTTAGCAACTGGGAAATCCTGGCCCGTCATTATGACCTTAGTTACGAAGCAGGCCTGTTTGATTTTAATGTACAAATGGAAGTCGAACTGGGAAAATTTGAAGACTATCTTGTCCCTTCGCTTATCCGCTACAATGGAAGCTGGAAATTAATTTTTAAAAAAAGGGAAACAGGAGTATTTACCGCTACCTTATTTGATTTTACCAGGTAAAGGCCGGGGCGATGGAGATTCTTAAGCATGGTCAGTCCTGTTCACTGCATAATTTCTCCATTTTTCAATTAGTTTTTTCATGTCCTCGGGTAATTCACTTTTGAACAATAATTCCTTGCGGGTAACCGGATGAATGAAGCCAAGGGTCCCGGCATGCAGGGCCTGCCGGGGACAAATAGCAAAACAATTTTCGACGAACTGTTTGTATTTGGTAAAAACGGTTCCCTTTACGATCTTGTCGCCCCCATAAGTATCGTCGTTAAATAGGGGATGGCCAATGTGCTGCATGTGAACACGGATCTGATGGGTGCGGCCTGTTTCAAGTTCACACTGGACCAGTGTGACATATCCGAATCTTTCAAGTACTTTGTAATGGGTGGTGGCCTCCTTGCCTTGTTCCCCATCGGGGTATGCATCAAATATTTTTCTAAATCGTTTATGCCTCCCGACATGGGCTTTAATCGTACCGATTTCTTCGGCAAAGTCTCCCCATACCAGGGCCAGGTATTGACGCTTTACGGAATGATCGAAAAATTGTTTGGCCAGGCTCGTCAGGGATCTTTCATTTTTTGCCAAAACCAGCAGGCCGCTCGTGTTCTTATCAATCCGGTGCACCAGCCCGAACCTGGGCAAATTGCCGGCTGAAATTTCCGGGTTTGCATGCTGGATGCGCCAGGCGATTCCGTTTATCAGGGTGCCGGAATAATTGCCGGAGGCGGGATGGACAACCAGGCCCGGAGGCTTGTCAATGATGAGAATATCTTCATCCTCAAAAACTATGTTTAAAGGGACCTCTTCGGCAATGATTTCTTCGTTGTTTGCCTCCTTTTCCGAATAAATGATTATTTCATCCGAGGGACGGACCTTATAATTTGGCTGGACAATTTTATTATTCACCAGGACCCTTCCGGATTCGATAGCCAGCTGGATTTTGTTCCTTGAAGCATGTTGAATCCTGGCCGTCAGAAACTTATCCAATCGCAGGGGTTCCTGACCCTTATCGATTGTGATATTCATCCTTTCATACAGGTAGTCTGAGGCCTCCGCTATTTCCTCCCCCTCGTTTTCTCCCATTGGCTCCTTAGACATACCTTGTAGTTTTCACAAAAATAAGACAGTTACGGTTTTGTCGGTAGATTTGCACCTGGTATGATCAAACAAGTCGTAATTTTTGAGGATCTGGGCAGAATGGGATACGGGGACGCCTGGGCTTATCAGGAAGAGTTGTTGCAAAAAAATGTCCGTCTGAAATCGGAATCCCGGAAACAGGAACCGGTTTCCACCCGCAATTACCTGCTCTTTGTAGAACATCCCCCAGTATTTACGCTGGGTAAAAGCGGAAGAATTGAAAATATACTGATCAGCACCGATGAAATGAAGCAGGAAGGAATTCAATTTTTTAACACCAACCGGGGAGGGGATATCACTTTTCACGGGCCGGAGCAATTGGTAGGGTATCCCATCATTGACCTGGAAAATTTTTATACGGACATTGGTAAATACATGCGTGCCCTCGAAGAAGTGATTATTCTGACCCTTGCGGAATACGGAATAAAGGGAGATCGGTCTGCCGGAGAAACAGGGGTATGGATAGAATCGGATAAAAAAGGCCACGAACGTAAAATATGCGCTTTGGGTGTGCGTTGCAGCAGATGGATAACCATGCATGGGTTTGCGTTCAACGTCAATACGGACCTTTCATTCTTTGATCATATCGTTCCCTGCGGCATTCAGGATAAAAAGGTTACCTCCCTTGAAAAGGAGCTGGGCCGGGGTATTTCCATGGAGGAGGTAAAACAGAAAGTCAAATATAATTTTGAAAAAGTTTTCCAGGTTGATTTGATCGAATCTGAGGGATAGAATTCTCAGAATTCTTTTGGTATCTGTAACCTGTTTTTTTCCCTCAGTTTTCCATCTTCATACAGCTCGAAACGGAACCAGCCTGCATGAACAAAGGCTGTTTTGTCAATGATCAGAACAGGGTCCTTTATTTCTTTTACCTCCATTAAGGGTGTCCCATCCAGTTCAAAAAACTTCGCTGTATATTTTTTTCTGGCAGCATCCGGCAGGGAAAGGGTTACACTACCATTTTTTGAGATGAATACCCACTGGGATACTTTGTATACCTCTTTGACGTCGGGCGGGGGTTTATTTTCTTTGGCCTCTTTCAGGACAAAGGGTCTGATAAGGATGGTGTCCGCATGTACAAATAAGATAGTGTCCTTGGTCTTGTTCAATATGGAATCTCTGAAAAGCCGCAGCATCTTTGCCGGGAGCGGTGTAAGGGAGGAATCCTTTCCTTTAATGAAAATAATTTTTTCAACTTCTACGCTCGGTGGCTCATTTATTTTTGAAGGACCCGATATTTTTGGCTGTTCCCTGGATGCATTATCTGCCAGGTAATATATTCTTTGATAGTCAATCTTTGGCAGGGCGGGGTCTTCCTCCGGGTTGGCAGGCCGGGTTTCGGCAACGGCAACCAGGGTTTCCGGAACTGCCCGGATTGATTTGGTAAAAAGGTATTTACTTTTTTCCAGTAAAATAAACAACCTGTAGTACATTTTTGGAGCCGGTGCCTTGCTGTCGACAAATCCATTCTCGGGTATCCTTGGATCGGGTACCGTGAGCAAAGTGGTAAAATTTCTTGTGCTGTCGAAGGAGCGCTGGATGCTTATCTGTGAAACGGCCGGGTAATGATTACGCCAGCTGATGAGCACTTTTCCGTTTGATTTGGCGATAGCCGAGAACCTGGGAAGTGTATCCTGTCCCCCGGCGTTATAAAATGTAAAAACAATCATTAAAATCAGGGCCAAAATAAAACGCATGTCACTATAACGGGTCTTTTTAAAACTTGTTTTACTGCGACAAAGATAGGGGAAGGGCAATTTCCACCCTTATATTTAAAAGAGAAGGGCCCCTTTGGGCAGGGACAAATTACCCTGTAATCCACCGCTGTGGATAACCAATAACCTGCTGCCTGCAGGGAAATGCTTTTTGCTTGCCAGGTCAGTGACTGCATAAAATAATTTACCTGTATAAACAAAATCAGTCGGAATGGCTGTATCAGCAAAAAAGCTGTTCATAAAATCCAAAAGGAGGGAACTTTTTTTTGCGTAACCTCCGAAATGATAATCATACTGAATCCTGCAATCCTTCATTTTATCCGGGTCCCTTAACCAGACTTTGTATCCGGCAAGCAGATCGGGCATCCCTTTTAATATACATATCCCCGTTATCTGCTGTCCTGGTTCAGATCCATTGACAAGACCCAGATACATGGTGCCCGTTCCGATGGCGCAAAGGATATGGGAGTACCTGGATATCTCCAGCAATTGAAGGATTTCCTCGCTGCCCTGGATGCCCGGTAATCCAAATCCTCCTTCCTCAATGAGATAAGAATTCCCGAATTCCCTTGACAAGGCAAATAAATTTTCCGGATCCTTTCTATTTTGAAAATCAGAGCGGCTTATAAACTTTAACTGCATTCCAAAACTTTCTGCCGTTTGAAGGCTGTGTGATAAATGAGGAGGACGCTCCCCCCGGATGACCCCCACCGACTGTAGACCCAGGCTATTAGCGGCCCAGGCGGTTGCCACTAGATGATTGGAATAGGCGCCTCCGAAGCTAACCACTGTCTGAAAATTATTTAGAACTGCGTCCCTAAGATAGTTTTTCAACTTAAACCATTTATTTCCTGAAATCACGTCGTGAATTTTATCCAGCCTCAATACCTCTGCTTCGATCCCGTTTTCTTTCAGGATTTCAAGCTCCAGGGGTTCAGCGGTTGCCAATTTTGTATTTACCATTTTTTCGACCGGATGCATAACACAATTTAGCGATATATGAACTGCCTGGTTTATGGATTAAATTTTATAAAAGCATTTATATATTCATTATTTTTATTTTCGGGTATGAATACAAATACATTGTAAATGCAACCAACTCTTTTGATCCTGGCAGCGGGGATGGCATCCAGGTACGGCAGCATGAAACAAATCCAGGGATTCGGGCCAGGCGGAGAAACCATTATGGATTACTCTATTTATGATGCGATAAAATCCGGGTATAAAAAGGTGGTATTTATCATAAGGGAAGATTTTTCGGAGGATTTTAAATACATTTTTGAGCCCAAATTGAAAGGGAAGGTTGATACAGCTTATGTTTACCAGGATATGAAGGCATTCACGAACGGGTATCCTTTTCCTTCCGAAAGAACCAAGCCATGGGGAACGGCCCATGCGGTATTAAGCGCAAGAGATGCTATCAAAGAACCCTTTGCGGTCATAAACGCGGACGACTTTTATGGCCGGGATGCATTTGAAAAGTCATTTAAATTTCTCACCACGGAATGCAGCGACCGCTTGTTCAGCCTTATCGGGTATGAATTATCGCGGACCCTCTCTGAAAACGGATCCGTTAGCCGGGGCGTTTGCAAGGTGGATGATCAGGGCAACCTGGTGTCGATCGCCGAACGAACGAAAATATACCGCGACGGCCCTAAAATAACCTACGAAGAAGGGAATCAAAAAATTGAGGTTCCCTCTGATTCCAAAGTATCCATGAATTTCTGGTGTTTTGATCCATCCGTTTTTCCATTCACGGAAAAAATATTTTCAGAGTTTCTCTCCGAGCATGGGGATGACCCGAAGGCTGAATTTTTTATCCCGATCATCGGGGACCTTTTCATTAAAGAAGGGAAAGGCAAAATCAAGGTGATACCAACAACCGCCCAATGGTTTGGGGTAACCTATAAAGAAGATGCTCCGGATGTGGAAAAGAGTTTGAAAAATTTGATCCGGACCGGCATATACCCGGATCATCTCTGGGAAACTTAATAACTTTTCACGAGAAAGATATAGTTTTCGATTTTTTTGATTTGCAGGCTCCTGTCATTGCCTTTTAAAGAAGAGGAAGTAGGAATTCTGATGGCAGAGAAGACACTGTCATCCTTGAACTCTTCGAGTGCCTTGAACACATTTTTTGACCTGATCGCAAATACAACACCCTGGGCCTGCATTTGCCGGGTACTCAAGATACCCACCACTTCTCCGTTTTTATTCAGGACTGGCCCCCCGCTATTTCCGGGGTTGGCAGCCACTGCAATCTGGTAGGCAAGCGTATCGCCTTCAAACCCTGTTTTAGCACTCATATATCCTTCCCCGTACACAATTTCCTCTCTGGGATAACCCAGCGTGAATATTTGTTCACCCAGATCGGCTCCATTTTTACTGATGCCGTAAGGAATGGAACCATAGGGTTTGAAATCACTGTCCTCAATTTTCAAAAAAGCCAGGTCAAGGACAGGATCTGTATGAATGATCTTTGCCTTGAATTCCTCACCGCTATTATTTTGGACAATAACCGCGTTGGCGTGATCCACCACATGTGCGTTGGTAACCAGCCATCCTTTACCATCAATCAGGAACCCCGTGCCGCCGCTTTTGAATGGGACTTCGGGTTTAGGTGCCGGCTTGTTTTCACTCATGTTCTTACTGATATCTTTACTAAGATCTTTGAGTTTCTTATCCTGCATTTGTATTTGCCTGCTCAATATTTCCACCTTTTCATAATTCACCTTGGGTGATACATAGGAGATCAGCCCGCTGATGGCCAAAGCCGTGACACCGGCGATAAATGCGGCGACCGCTATGACCCTCTTGTATTTCTTCCACAGTTTGACAACTTTAGCCTGGGATTCTTCCTTGATCGCACCGGTTTCAAATAATTCATTGTGAATATCATGCAGGGTGGCCTTGAGGCTTTTTCTGTCGCCGAATTTATTCATCTGGTTCAGGAAAATCGTATGTTCCACAACCATCTGATCGACTGCAGGATTGCTTTTTCGCAATTGTTCAAAAAATACTCTTTCTTCAGGCAGCATTTCTCCCCTGATATATCTTTCAATCGAATCCAGTATGGCGATTTCCTGCATCACTTTGGGTTATTTTTATATTGGTCAAAGAATAGTTTCTTGAGACGCATCAGGCATTTGTATTTTTGATTCTTAGCGTTATCCGCATTGGTATACCCGAAATTGCCGGCAATTTCCAGCATCGATTTCTTCTGTAGATAATAAGACTCCAACAGACTCTTACATGGTTCCCCGAGGCCCTGCATCGCCTTTTCCATTAACAGAAAATCAGCGTTGCGCCGTTCGTGTACTTCCATTTCCTCCTCGACTGCCACAATTTCCTCAATACTTTCCACTTCAGGTGAAAATCTTTGAAGTTGGTTAAGTCGCTTAAGCCAGAGCCGTCTGCAGACCGAATACAAATAGGTCTTGATCTGGCAGTTTAATTCAAAGGATCCGGACTTGACTTTTTCATAAAGAACGATAAGGGCTTCCTGGAAAATATCCTTCGCATCTTCCTGACTGCCATTATTATTGAGAATCAGCGTTTGCACCATGCTATAATTCTGTTTATAAATGGTTTCGATAGCCGGCCTGTTGTCTTGTTGCAAACCTATTAATAAGGCCTGTTCGTTGATTTCTGTGCTCACGCAATTGCTCTATTTAATACCGAAATGTAAGATTCGTAACCCAAAAATGAAGCAAAAATTTCAGCCGGGAATAAATTGTCATTTATTCCAACTGATTTATGTATTATAAAAAAAAATATCTAATTATCCCTGGCGCTGTGGGTTACTTTTTCATCCTAGCTGTATTAAGATGTAAACCATTCATTAACAAACCAAAAAAATGATCAAAATGAAAAAGTTCTTATTAGTATTATCTATTGGCGCCTTCGCAGCCTGTAACAATTCCTCTAGCTCTGATAAAGCTATTGATTCTGCTGCTAAAGCTGCAACTGATACAGTTAAGGCCGTGGCAGATAGTGCAAAAAATGCGATAGATTCAACCCGCAAAGCTGCTGTTGATACTATTAAGGCTAAGGCTGATTCCGCAAAGAAAATGTAATTTTTTTTTCATATGGCAAGCAATCGTTAGAGGCCGTCCTGATCCCAGGATGGCTTATTTTTTTGATTACATTTTCTTTTCCAGGTTTTCGTCGATGGCGTCGAGAAATTCCTCGGTATACAGAAAATGCCTGCCATGCTCCACTTTGTTGCCATGAAGACAAACCGCCAGGTCCTTGGTCATCTTTCCGCTTTCAACGGTTTGGATACATACTTCTTCCAGTGCCTGACTAAAATGAATTAATTCTGGGTTATTGTCCAATTTCCCCCGGAAGGCCAATCCTCTTGTCCACGCAAAGATGGACGCTATCGGATTGGTAGACGTGGGCCTGCCCGCCTGGTGGTCCCTGAAGTGGCGCGTGACTGTACCGTGAGCCGCTTCGGCCTCCATGATTTTCCCGTCCGGGGTGATTAACACCGAAGTCATCAATCCAAGGGATCCAAAACCCTGGGCAACAGAATCGCTCTGCACGTCACCGTCGTAGTTTTTGCAGGCCCAGACAAAATTTCCATTCCATTTTAATGCGCTTGCCACCATGTCATCAATCAGCCGATGTTCATAAACAATGCCTGCTTCCACATATTTTTGTTTGAATTCAGCCTGGTAGATTTCCTCAAAGATATCCTTGAAGCGACCATCGTATTTTTTAAGAATAGTGTTTTTTGTACTGAGATACAGGGGCCATTTCTTACCCAGCGCCATATTGAAACAGCTTCTCGCAAAGCCTTGTATGCTTTCATCCGTGTTATACATACTTAGGGCTACCCCGTCCCCCTTAAAATTAAACACTTCAAATGTCTGTGCGGGACTACCATCCTCAGGAGTAAAGGTCATGGTAAGCTTACCTTTCCCCTTTATAACAGTGTCGGTTGCCCGGTATTGGTCTCCGAAAGCATGACGGCCAACAATAATAGGAGCGGTCCAATTGGTTACCAGTCTCGGTATGTTTTTAATAACAATCGGTTCCCGAAATACGGTACCGTCCAAAATATTCCGGATGGTTCCGTTAGGGCTTTTCCACATTTGCTTAAGGTTAAATTCTTTTACCCTGGCTTCGTCGGGTGTAATGGTCGCACATTTTATACCCACTCCATGCTGCCGGATGGCATTTGCTGCGTCCACAGTGACCTGATCGTTTGTCTGATCGCGGTATTCGATCCCCAGATCATAATATTTAATGTCCAAATCCAGGTAAGGGAGAATCAGTTTGTCCTTGATGAATTTCCATATGATTCTTGTCATCTCATCCCCATCGAGTTCCACTACCGGGTTGACGACTTTGATTTTCTTTGCCATAATTCTCGCTTTTTAAATTCAAAAAGTGAACAAACCTACATGAATTGCTTGAATTTAACAAAGCTGCCCTTCGGCCTGACATGGCTAAATCCCGGAGGAAAAATGCGCTTCTGTCCCGCAATTTTTCTGGAATGAATACCGCCCTTCAAATTAAATTCCCGTTTAATCTTTAACTTATTTACTTTGTGTCAATATAACACAGCCGATGCTGATTGATGCCGTACGAAATTTTGTATCCAGATTTGTGAACCTGAACGATGAAGAATTTTCCTTGTTTTCCCAAACATTGGAATTCCGTGAATTTGAAAAAAGAAAACCTTTGATCAGGGAAGGGGAAATTGAAAACTACCTGAATTTTATTGTCAGCGGACTTGCCCGGAAATTCTTTTACCGCAACAAGGAGGAAATGGTTACCCAGATTGCAAAAGAAAACGAAGTAATCAGTGTATACAGTTCATTTTTATCGGGCACTCCCTCCACCTATGTGATCGAAACCATAGAACCTACGACTTTCGTTTCGATCTCAAAACAAAATGTGGAAAACCTTTACATCTCGAACCCTAAAATGGAAAGACTGGGAAGGCTGATAGTTACCCAGCAGTTTTTAAATAAAGAAAGCTGGGAATATGACAGGATGCGTCTTAATTCACATGAACGCTTTATTCATTTTATAAAGGAAAATCCGGATCTGCTTCAAATAGTGCCCCAAAAATATCTTGCTTCTTACCTGAATATCAAACCCGAGACCTTCAGTCGGCTGAAGCATTTGCTGAAAAGGAAAAGATAAATCAAATATTCACGATCAGTACCGGGATTTTCAATTCATGACGCACCGAGTTTACGGTCTCTCCATAGATAAAATCCTTTAACCCGGTATGTCCGTGGGATCCTATCACCAGCATATCGGCTTTTTCCTCCCGGACAATCCGGACGATTTCACGGGTCCTGTTGCGATAGCCTAAGCGTGATATACTTTGAAATCCTTTTGCCTGCAATTGTATTCTATACAAATCCAATTGTTCTTCATCCCTGCGGGTTTCGTAGTCGTCACTTTCTTTACCCAGCATGCGGGCCGATGCGCTTTCAACGACATGGATCAATATGAACCTGGTTTCCCTGTTACCCTGGCCTATGGCATAAGCCAGCAATTTTTCATCGTGCTCACTGAAATCCAGCGCAATCGCTATATTCCGGAAACTGGGGATCTCGAAATTTCCAAGGCTTTCTGGTTGCGGATGTATCTGAATGGATACGCGTGGCTGCTTTTTAGTAAACCATGGGAGAAAAAATATATAACCCAACAGCAAAATGGCTCCCAAACCCAGAAGCAGAATAATGGACTTCCAGAATAATTGCCCCGGCTGCCCAAAAAAACCCGAGCCTTCTTCATATAGATACCTGACATTCAGGTAAACCAGCAAGGCGGCAATGCCCCAGGCCAGAAATTTGATGGAATTGCTGATAGAAAATTTGCCCATTTTTTTCTTGTCGCTTACAAAATGTATAAGCGGAATAATAGCAAAACCGAGTTGGATGCTTAAAATCACCTGGCTGAATATCAGTAGATTATCTGCTTTCGCTTCTCCGAAAATCAAAATAGTTATCAGGGCGGGAATAATGGCAACCAGCCGGGTCAGCAACCTGCGCAGCAAAGGATTGATGCGCAATTGAAGGTAACCTTCCATTACTATCTGGCCTGCCAGCGTCCCGGTTAGTGTGGAGCTTTGTCCTGCCGCGATAAGGGCAATGGCAAACATTTTTGGAGCAGCAGAAGAGCCCAGCAGGGGAGCCAGGAGTTCATGGGCCTGCTTAATCGAAGCGATTTCTGTCCTGCCTGTTTTGAAAAACACCGTAGCTGCCAGTACCAGAATGGCAACGTTCACCAGAAAGGCAAGATTCAATGCAATAGCGCTGTCAAGGAAATTAAGCCTTAAAGCCCTTTGTATCTGCTCATCCCCTCTTTGAATTTTTCTGGTCTGGACCAGGGCAGAATGCAGGTATAAGTTATGGGGCATAACGGTTGCGCCAATAATGCCAATTGCTATATAGAGTGCTTCTTTGCCAGGTAAGCTGGGAATAAGACCGGTCGCCATTTCCCGGATATCCGGTTTTGCCATAAGGATTTCTGCAAGAAACGACAGACCTACCACGGCAATCAGACCTATTATAAAGGCTTCCATCTTTCTCATACCCAGGCGCTGGAGGAATAAAAGTAAAAATGTATCCAGAATCGTTATGGAGACACCGTAAACCAGGGAAAGGCCGGTCAGCAGCTGAATACCAATGGCCATGCCCAGCACTTCTGCCAGATCACAGGCAGCGATGGCTATTTCAGCAAGAATATAAAGGGAAATATTTACATATTTTGGATAAGCCTCACGGTTAGCCTGGGCCAGGTCTCGGCCGCGAACAATTCCCAAACGCGCAGAGAGATTTTGCAGGATAAGTGCCATTCCGTTGCTCAGGAGCAATACCCAAATTAATGAATATCCAAAACGGCTTCCTCCGGCAAGATCCGTCGCCCAGTTTCCGGGATCCATATAGCCGACACTGATAAGATAAGCGGGGCCAAAAAAAATAAAAAGCTGTCTCCACCCGGACCCCTTTGCCATTGTGTCAACGGTGCCATGCATTTCGCCCAGCGAAAGATCTCTATGCAATTTATTCTTCATCTTTTACCAAAACATTTTTTGCGACCTGCTCACTGACTGTAATAGCAGGCTGGTTGCGGATCTTTAATTCAAGAGAGTTATCAAAGGGAAATTTCTTCCTCACCTCCAGACGTGTTCCTATTCGTATATGTTTATGTTGTAACAATTCCAGCATTTCTGTCGTCTGGCTCATTATGCCCGATACCTGTGCTGCCTTATGCAGGGGAAGATCTGCCAGGCTCACCTGCCTTTGCAGGTTAAACCTGCCCTGGCTGTCGGGGATGGGATCGCCGTGAGGATCGGTCTGGGGAAAGTTGAGGAAGGCATCGAGACGATCCACCAGTTTTTTGCTGCTGATATGTTCCAATTCCTCAGCCACTTCATGAACCTCATCCCATCCGAACAGCAGGTTCTCTACAAGAAAAAACTCCCACAGACGATGC
>Ga0207127_10265_pt1 | contig 11768 bp, 10 predicted proteins | sample Alteio_BWMinHeat_17_FD_153574 | JGI IMG/M metagenome (GOLD analysis project Ga0207127, IMG submission 153574) | Enriched cells from forest soil in Barre Woods Harvard Forest LTER site, Petersham, Massachusetts, United States -... | ecosystem: Environmental > Terrestrial > Soil > Temperate forest >...
AGGTCTACCGACCCAAACAGGGAGCGGGAGCTGGGGTAGTTATCCGTATGGCCCGTACTTTCATACAATTGTCCATTGTGAAACAGAAATCCTTCTGTAAAAGAGGTGGTATCATGGGGGAGGGCTTTGACAACGCTATAGTTAAGAATCGGCGGGGTATTATCCACCGTATTTTTTTCGGTGTCGTTGTTACAGGCAGCGGACCACAGAAGGAATGAAAGGACAATGATCTTTTTATTCATATATCAGGAATAGGGGGCAAAAATAAGACTCAGCTTCATCACATGATCGGGGCAATCCCAAATAATAGCCAAAAAAATTTGATTTATTTGTGGAAATTTGGTATCTTTTACCTGCTTATCATCTGAATACCACTTCTACGCTAATCATCCGGCCGATGTTTTCCTCCAGGTGCTATTCAATGGTTTAAATTTCACCCCTGTATTTTCGGAAATCCGACAATTTCCTATTCTTACTGTTTCCAGTCACCGGATCGGGGTTTGTCCCTCTATCCATTCGGCTGAGATTTATTTCCAAATATTCTAATTCCTCCTGCGGGGCCATCCCTTTGGAACCCTGGTCCATTCCTTTGATTTACATCTTGAAAAAAAGATGTTTAATGAAAAGATTATTGTTTATAGTAGCTTTTTTGACCATTGGAATTTTCGCGCGTTCCCAAATGGAGTGCCGTTCATTTTCCTACAGACAGGATCTCCTGAAGCGTTCTCCGGAAATGGCGGGTGTGCTGCAGGCCATAGAGCTATTTACGAAAAACCTGAAAGACAGCAAATCGGCCACCACCAATGGCGGGGGATCCTTGGGAGAAAGTCTTACTCCCATAACCATTCCGGTGGTGGTACACGTCCTGTATAATTCTTCCCAGCAAAATTTAAGTGATGCGCAGGTCAGATCCCAGTTGGATATTTTGAACAATGACTATCGCAGACAAAACCCGGATACAGGCAGAACTCCGGAAATATTCCGCCAATTCGCTGCCGATTGCGGGATCCAATTTGAGCTGGCAAAAACAGACCCCCTTGGGTACGCTACTACGGGCATTATCCATAAACATACAGAAATACTCGCCTTTAATATTGAGGACGGAATAAAGTTTTCAAAAACAGGTGGGGATGACGCCTGGGACCGTGATAACTATCTGAACATCTGGGTTGGGAGTTTGGAGAACGGCATACTGGGCTATTCGAGCGTGGTGGGTTGTCACAAAGAAAATGACGGAATAGTAGTTCAATTCAATGCTTTCGGGACCTTTGGAACGGCGCAGGCCCCTTTTAACGGAGGGCGTACCACCACGCATGAACTGGGTCATTGGTTAAACCTGATCCATACATGGGGGGATGCTTTTTGCGGGAATGACCTGGTGGATGATACGCCACCACAGCAGTCCTGCCACCGCGGATGTCCGGGCGGGACACAAATAAGTTGCGGGAATGCTCCTTACGGTGATATGTATATGAATTACATGGATTTTACCGATGACGCCTGCATGAATATCTTTACCCATGGACAACGTGACCGCATGCTGGCCTTATTTGCCCCGGGCGGACCCCGCTATAATCTGCTTTTTTCCACTGCCCTGACGGCAGTCCCAAAACCATTACCGGAAAATTCCCAGCAGGATAACAGCCAGGCTGCGCTGCAGGTATTTCCGAACCCTGCGACCAACATGATTTCGGTAGAGATTCCCAATTCAACCCAAGTCGGATCTACTCTGGAGATATTCGATGGAATGGGGCTTAAAGTATTGACAACGACGATCGATGGCCGGCAACAACAGGTAAACATCGAATCTTTAAGGAGCGGTATTTATTTTATAGTTGTCGTCGACGGCAGGACCAGGACCAGCTTCAAACTTATAAAAATCTGATTTGCGAAAATCTAGGCACCCGTCATTTTCCCCGCCATCAATTTTCCAATTTCAGGGGCGAGTGCCACGCCCATACCACTCATCCTTACCGCGCAAAAGATACCGGGCTCGACTTCCATTGTAAGAGGCATTTTTTCGCCGCCGATCCCCATGATTCCGCTCCATCTGAAATCAATGGTAAATGGAGAGCGTGGATCGGGAAGAATCACTTCCTTCAGGAATTTTTCCAGGTTTCCCTGAATGGCTTCACTCGTGGAAAAATCAGCCGTGTGCTCCTGCTCAAATGCCGTGTTTCTGGCTCCTCCCAGTAGTATGCGTTCGCCAAGGTTGCGGAAATAATAAAACCCTTCGTCAAAATGAAAAGAACCTTTGAAGCGGATATCGCGTATGGGAGAAGTCACCAGCACCTGCCCTCTTGCCGGTTCAATATCCACCCCTGGTAATAACTGTTTTGCAAATGCATTCGTCGATACAAGCAATTGCCGGGTTGACAAATAGAAGGACTGGTCTGTTTGCAGAATAAGGTTGTCATTTATTTTTTCCATCCCTTTTATTTCAACTCCATTCAGCAGGGTAACCCCCATGGATTGTATTAATCGAAGAAGCGACTGGCATAATTTACCGGGGTGCAACTGACCCTCCAGCCTGTTTTTAATTATGTGGCGGATTCCGGAAAACCCAAATTCATCGATCAATCCATCCTCCAGATGAAAAACCTTATCTTTTTTGATCAGCTTTTTCAGTTTACGGTTGAGCCAGTCGATATTGCTGCGGAGAGCGTTGATATCCGGATTCCGTCCTTCGTCGATCAATTCATATCCTCCCGATTCTTCGTATGAAATTTCTTTATCCGCGAATACTTTCCTTATTCTTTTTAGCCCTTTATGGCGCATTTCCACCAGGGACATCATTTTATCTTCTCCCATCCTGGCTGCATCTGCCACCAATTCTGTTACACTGCCAAAGCAGGCAAAACCGGCGTTCCGGGTGCTGGCCCCGGTAGGGATGGTTCCCCTTTCAACAATGCAGACAGATAGGGCCGGATTTGCTTTCTTCAGGTAATAGGCGCTCCATAGACCTACAAAACCACTACCCACGATGATAATGTCCTTTGGTGCAAAAAAACTTTCTTTTTCCCACAAAGAGGGCTGGACCATCATTGGATTTTTTTTTGAAAGATAATAAGGAAAATTCTAAAATATCATATTCAGTACCCGGGGAGTTCACAGACCCGGCTTGTGGAGACAAACAGCAAAGGGTTTTTCCCTTACGATGGATTAAATTTCACGCCACTTCCTGCGAAATATTATTTTTTCAAATCAGCTCACGATTCCCTGAGTACAGGGGATTGAACCGGGAACTCCCCGCCCGCTCCATTGAAGGTGAGGATGAAGTTTTCAGAATTAAGAAGTACCCCACAAAAAGGGATTAAGTACTGGTCCCCATTATCCTGATTTGTGGTTTCAATCGCGGGTCCCCATTTACAAATGTATGGCCTCCCCATAGGCGGCCTCAATGGCATCTTTCACGCTCTCACTGATGGTCGGGTGCGGGTGAATGCTGTTCAGAATTTCATGGTAGGTTGTTTCTAATTTTCGTCCCACCACTGTCTCGATAATGATTTCTGTTACATTGTACCCGATCATATGAGTTCCCAGCCACTCGCCGTATTTCGAATCAAATACCACTTTAATGAAACCTTCCGGATGGCCGGCTGCCGTAGCTTTACCGGAAGCACTGAGCGGAAATTTCCCAACCTTGACCTCGTATCCGGCATCTTTTGCCTGTTTTTCTGTCAGGCCAGCCGATGCGATCTCAGGGGTGCAATAGGTACAACCCGGCACATTATTATAATCCAGGGCCTCTGGCGCATGGGCAAATTTCTTTTCGGAAAAGGCAATATTCTCGACGCAGATGATTCCCTCCTGCATGGCCACATGGGCTAGAGCCTGCCCGGGAATGCAATCGCCAATTGCATAGAAGCCGGGTATATTGGTTTGATAATATTTGTCCGTTGTGATTTTTCCTTTATCTGTTTTGACACCGACTGCCTCCAAACCGATGTTTTCGATGTTGGCGGATATTCCAACGGCGCTTAACAAAATATCGGCTTCCAAAGTTATTTCCCCTGTGGGTGTTTTTACTTTTGCTTTCACACCGTTTCCTTTTGTATCGACACTTGTAACTTCACTGCTTGTCAAAATATCGATACCATATTTTTTATAGATTTTTTCCAGTTCCTTGGAAATATCCTCATCCTCAACAGGAACGATCCTGGGCAAAAATTCCACGAGTGTCACTTTAGTGCCCATGCTGTAATAAAAATAGGCAAATTCCGCACCTATGGCTCCGCTTCCCACAATGATCATTGTTTTTGGCTGTTCGGGCAAAGTCATCGCTTCGCGGTAACCGATCACCTTCTTGCCATCCTGTTTAAGACTGGGCAATTCGCGGGTACGACCCCCTGTGGCAATGATCACATGTTTTGCTTCTACCAGCTGCGTTTTGTTGTCCGCATCCGTCACCTCAATCTGACCTTTGGCTTTCAGTTTTCCATAGCCCATCAGGGTATCAATTTTATTTTTCTTCATCAGAAACTGGACACCCTTGCTCATTTTATCAGCTGCTCCTCTGCTGCGTTTGATGACAGCCGGAAAATCCTGCTTGCCGCTGGCTTCAATTCCAAAGTCTTTTGCGTGTTTAATGTATTCAAATACCTGGGCGCTTTTCAGCAACGCCTTGGTGGGGATGCAACCCCAGTTAAGACAAATACCCCCCAAACGTTCTTTTTCAATGATTGCTGTCTTAAAACCCAGTTGCGATGCACGGATGGCGGCCACATATCCGCCGGGTCCACTTCCGAGAACGACTATATCGTATGCCATATAAAAGGAGTGATTTTAGATTTATGATGCAAGAATTAAGAATATTCGTTCCTCTTTGACAATAGCTTGGTTGCCAAAGAACTGCGAAACTACTGCACAAAGCCCACATAGCCAAAACGGGGGGCGCTGGTATCCATTTCTTATTTACTTTTGCCTCCTTAACATCTTATATGAAATTGGATATTCTTGCAATTGCTGTTCATCCCGACGATGCTGAATTGGGTTGCGCAGGCACTTTACTGATGGAAAAATTGAACGGGAAAAAAATAGGGGTGGTGGATCTTACGCGTGGAGAATTGGGAACCAGGGGAACCCCGGAATTGCGCGCGCAGGAATCTGCCAGGGCAGGGGCCATTTTAGAACTGAATGCGAGGGAAAATCTTGGCATGGCAGATGGTTTCTTCAGCAATGATGAACTGCACCAGCGATTGTTAATAACTGCCATCCGGAAATACCAACCCGAAATCGTATTAGCGAATGCCCTTAAAGACCGCCATCCGGATCATGGGAAAGCGGGTCACCTGATTTCTGATTCCTGCTTTTTAAGCGGCCTGAGAAAAATTGAGACATTTGCGGAGAACGGAAATATGCAGGAGCATTGGAGGCCTAAGTATGTTTTTCATTATATTCAGGATCGGTATTACCACCCGTCCTTTGTTTTTGACATCACTCCGGTCTTTGAAAAAAAGCTTGAATCGATCCGGGCATATTCCTCTCAATTTCATTCCATAGAATATTCCAAAGACGAACCACCGACTTATATCTCCACACCGGAATTTCTTAACTCAATTATAGGACGTCACCAGATGTATGGCAAAATGATTGGAGTGGCTTATGCTGAAGGCTTTATAACCGAAAAAATGATTGGAGTGAATCAATTTGATGCTTTTATCCGGCAGGACACCTAGAATGACAAAACAAATTTAGCAAATCAGCGTTCATATTAAGCGATATTTAACACCTGACGGATGATTAAAGGCCGTAACTTTGCCTGTTTATTTGTATTATAATTTTTTCCTCATGCCAATACCTAAGTTTACCAGTGTTCCTTATTCATTCCACACTGAGTTAAAAAAAAGAATTAGTGAATATTTTGAAAGAGTCGGCAAGTCAACAACCGGAAATTTCCCTCTTTTTTTAAAGGCTTTAATCCTGCTGTCAGGTTTCGTGATCATTTACACACACCTCGTATTTTTCACGCCCCCGGCGGTCTGGGCAATTTTGGAATGTGTCCTCCTGGGCTGCGTGGTTGCCGCCATCGGCTTCAACGTTATGCATGACGGTGCCCATGGAAGTTTTAGCAAATCAAAATTTGTGAATCATCTGGCAGCCTTTTCGTTGAATATATTAGGCGGCAGCAGTTTTATTTGGAAGGTGCAGCACAATATAATTCACCATGTTTATACCAATGTCGACGGAGTCGATCACGATATTGACATACAGCCCCTGATGAGATTAAGTGAGACGCAGAAAAAATACAAGATGCATAAATACCAGCATTTGTATTTTTGGTTCCTGTATTCATTTATATATATCCTGTGGATATTCCTGAACGATTACAAAAAGTATTTCAAAAGTAAAGTCGGTGATATCCCCATGAAAAAAATGAGCCTGACCGACCATTTTACATTTTGGAGCTTTAAATTATTTAACGCTTTTATATATGTCGCGATACCGATTTACGTCCTGGGTTTTGGTGCCTGGCTCGTGGGGTTTTTAATATTCACCGGCGTGGCCGGATTCGTATTGGGAATTGTCTTCCAGCTGGCTCATACGGTTGAAAATACTGCCTTCCCTGTTGCAGACGTCCAGACGGGAACCCTGGAAGATGAATGGGCCGTTCACCAGATCAAGACAACCGCAAATTTTGCCACTGGTAATAAATTAGTCTCCTGGCTTGTGGGTGGATTGAATTTTCAAATTGAGCATCATTTGTTCCCCAAGATATCACATGTGCACTACCCGGCTATCAGCAAGATCATTAAACAGGCCTGCAGGGAGTATGGGATCGCATACATTGAATATTCCCGTGTCCGTTATGCAGTAGCTTCCCATGTAGCCTACCTCCGGCATATGGGCAGGAAATAGTTCAGGGTATTTTCACTTATTTTTGCAATTCATTCGAATTTAATTGTATGGGCAAGGTTACCATCGGCCTGGTGCAAATGAGTTGCACAAAAGATACAGCCGCAAACTTCCAAAAAGCGATCGGTAAGATTAAAGAAGCCGCGAAAAAAGGAGCCCAGGTTATTTGTCTGCAGGAACTTTTCAGCTCCCTGTATTTCTGCGATACGGAGGACTATGAGAATTTCAAACTTGCTGAAACCATCCCCGGTCCATCCACCGAAGCTTTATGCAAATGCGCCTCCTCCTTACAGGTGGTAATCATTGCATCCTTATTTGAAAAACGCACGGAGGGCATCTACCACAATACCACGGTGGTAATAGATGCAGACGGGCAATATCTGGGAAAATACCGCAAGATGCATATCCCGGACGATCCCTCTTTTTATGAAAAATTCTATTTTACGCCCGGTGATCTGGGATACAAAGTATTCCGGACGAAATACGCACCGATCGGCGTGCTCATCTGCTGGGATCAGTGGTATCCGGAAGCGGCGAGAATTACTTCCCTGATGGGCGCTTCCATTCTGTTTTATCCCACTGCAATCGGATGGGCAGCCTCCCAGGACGAAGCGACCAACAAGGAACAACATAATGCCTGGCAAACGATGCAACAAAGCCATGCTGTAGCTAACGGTGTGCATGTCGTAAGTGTCAACAGGGTTGGCTCCGAACAGAATGGTGCCATGAAGTTCTGGGGAGGATCCTTTATTTCGAATCCTTTCGGAACCCTGATTTGCAAGGCTTCCCCTGACCAGGAAGAAGTGCTCGTACAGGAAATAGATACTTCCAAGACGGACAGCTATCGAACGCACTGGCCTTTCCTGCGCGATCGAAGGATTGATTCTTACCAGCCGATAACAATGAGATTTATTGATGAACAATAACCCGACCCCGAAACAATTAGGCTATTATTTTCCTCCTGAATTTGCCCCGCACGATGCCACCTGGCTCAGCTGGCCGCATAAAAAGGACTCATGGCCGGGAAAGCTGCGAGCGGTCTATCCCGGTTATTGTCAATTTGTAAAGGAGCTGGCCCTGAATGAAAAAGTTTGCATCAATGTCAATAACGAGCGCATGAAATCCGCGGCGCTGAAATTGATTTCTGCTGCAGGGGCGGATTTGAAAAATATAGAATTTTTTTTGCATCCTACCAATGATGCCTGGTGCAGGGATCACGGCCCGGCATTTTTAATTAATCCTGCAGCAAAAGAAAAAAAGATAATTGTCGACTGGAACTACAATGCCTGGGGAAATAAATACCCTCCTTTTGAGCTGGATGATATCATACCGACCTTGATTGCCAAACATTACAATATTCCGGTCTATCATCCCGGAATTATCATGGAAGGCGGATCGGTGGACTTTAACGGGAAAGGAACGCTGGTTACCTCTTCGGATTGCCTGCTGAACAAAAACAGGAATCCCTACCTCAACAGGGAACAGATCGAAACCTACCTGAGAGATTATTATGGGGTCGAGCAAATCCTTTGGGTGACAGAAGGTATTGCAGGAGATGATACCGACGGACATATTGATGACACCGTCCGGTTTGTGAATCAGGATACGGTCATCGCGACAGTAGAGGAAAACAAAGAAGATGAAAATTTCCTTCCGCTTCAGCGGAATCTTACGGATCTAAAAAAGATGCGTTTGCTGAATGGCCGGCAGCTGGATATTGTGGAGCTGCCCATGCCTGATAAGATTATCTATAAAAACCAGCGCCTGCCCGCATCCTATGCCAATTTCTATATTGCCAACAAGACCGTGATCGTACCCCTTTTTCGGTCCAGCAAGGATGAGAAGGCTTTGCGAATCCTGGAAGGTTGCTTTGGTGGAAGAAAAATTGTGGGCATTGATTCAACAGATATTATCTGGGGATTGGGAAGTTTTCACTGCCTTAGCCAGCAGGAACCTGCTGTTACAGAATGATCGGGGCCGCATGCACAAAAAGCAGGGTGCCAGCCATTCTTTAAAAAGCCTGGTATCCCATTTAGTGAACCGCTACGATCGGAACATGGCTGTGATAGGCCAGTTTGGAAGTGTGGGTGGTCTTGAAAAGATTGGCGAAGAATGACTGATTTTTAGGAACCGTAATGATCATGTCAATATTCTTGTCAGCCACAAACTGGTTAATTGCTTCCATGAAATCATAAATCCGGATAAAATAATATTCAGGATTGTATTCTGCCATCATTTCATGGAGTATTCTGCGCTGCGTCTTATATTCTTCCGTCAGCTCAACATAGTGTTCACTGTCAACGTTGACGATATGGAGTGCGGGATTGAAGAGGTTCAGGATATTTTTGATTGAATCTGCCGGGATGGTATTCTGAACGTCCTTGAAATCCGAAATAAACAGTACGTTTTTAGCCGATTTCGATTTAGCATCAGGTGGCACTATAATAACCGGAACTGTTTTCCTTCTGATGATTCTAAGCGTATTGCTTCCCATAAATATTTGTCCCAGCCGGGTGGCGCCTGTAATGCCCATAATAATCAACTGTATGTTATTGGCGAGGACGTATTTCTCCAGTGTATCGACAAAATGGTTGTTTTCTTCAGCAACGCAAGTAATCCTGGCATCGGTTATTGCCGACAATTCAGTCTGCACACTCTGAAGCCCCAGTTCCATAATGGCCTTCCTTGCGGCATCATCGTCAGCCAGAGGAGTCCCGTCAACTCCTGCCTCCAGGGTGTCAAAAACGTTGTAAAGTATCAGGTGTGCTCCGGGCAGGCGATTCGAAATATGGGCGGCAAATCTTGCCGCGTTCTTCGATGTTTCAGAAAAATCAATGGGAACGATAAAATTATTCATAGATTGTCCATTTGTGGGTGCAAGGTATTATTTGTTTGCAACAATTGTAATTGCGTCACAAAACTTTTAGATTTGCAATCCTTCTATCAATTCTTCAAACTACACTTGCCATGATGAAAAGTAACGTTCTTTATTTTGCCGCCTGCTGCTCGCTGCTCATTTTCTTTTCTTGTAAATCCAGGCGGAGCGAGAAGCCCCGGGTGCTGGTATTCACCAAGACGGTGGGTTACCAGCACAGCTCGATTTCTGCAGGCGTGCAGGCGATCAGGAATCTCGGAGATTCGAACGGGTTTTATACGGATACAAGTTCCAGTGCAGATTTTTTTAATGAGGATACCTTAAAAAAGTATGCTGCCGTTATTTTCCTGAATACGACCGGTGACCTGTTGAAAGGAAATCAGGAGATAGCCCTGGAAAGATATATTCAGGCAGGTGGTGGCTATATGGGTATCCATGCGGCCTCGGACGCCGAATATGACTGGGGCTGGTATGGAAGACTGGTGGGAGCTTATTTTGAAAGTCACCCGGAAATACAGTCCGCAAAATTATCAGTGAAAGACAAGGATCATCCGTCCACCCGGCATTTACCCGGGGAATGGACAAGGACCGACGAGTGGTACAATTTTAAGAAAATCGGCAAGGATCTGACCATCCTTATCACACTGGACGAAAAAAGTTACCAGGGTGGTACAAACGGTCCGGACCATCCCCTTGCCTGGTATCATGAATATGATGGCGGCCGCGCATTTTACACAGAACTGGGACATACCGAAGAATCTTACAGAGATCCCTTATACCTGAAACATATTCTCGGAGGCATATTATACGCCATTGGCGATAACGGTAAACCTGACTATACCAAAGCGCACAGCGAGTATGCCCCGGACGAAGACCGCTTCAGCAAAACACAATTGGTGGAAGGCGTTTTTTTTGAACCCACCGAATTGTCAATTCTTCCCAATTTGGATGTATTGGTGGCGCAGCGGCGCGGGGAAATCAGAGTCTATAAAAACGAAACGAAACAGGTTAAGGATGCAGGCTTTCTGAATGTATACTGGAAAACAGATGCTCCGGGAGTAAATGCGGAGGAGGGACTCCTGGGTATCAAAGCCGACCCTGATTTTGAAAAAAATAATTGGGTATACCTTTTTTACAGCCCCAGGGATACTTCCGTGAATCGCCTGTCAAGATTCAAATTCCGCAATGACTCCATTGTGACCGGAACAGAACAAATCATTTTACAGTTTTAATCACAAAGAAATATTTGTTGCCACACGGGTGGTTCGATCGCCTTCGGGCCTGATAAATCCCTGTTTGTATCAACGGGAGACAATACCACCCCTTTTGATGAACCCAATCAGCCTTATGCCAGTCACGGGTTTGCGCCCCTGGACGACAGGCCCGGCCATCTGCAATATGACGACCGCCGCTCGGCGGCCAACAGCAATGACCTTCGGGGAAAGATCCTGAGAATTAAGATGAAGGAGGACGGCAGCTATGAAATACCGGAGGGCAATCTTTTCAAAAAAAATACGCCCGGTACCAGGCCGGAAATCTATATCATGGGTGACCGTAACCCGTACCGGATTTCCGTTGACCAGAAAACGGGATTTTTATATTGGGGAGAAGTGGGTCCGGATGCAGGGGAGGACAGCCTGAATAGCCGCGGCCCGCGCGGATATGATGAAGTGAACCAGGCCCGCAGGGCAGGGTTTTTTGGCTGGCCGCTATTTATTGGGAATAATTATCCCTATCGCAGCTATGATTATTCAACGGGGGTCGCCGGTCCTTTTTTTGATCCCGAAAAGCCCGTCAACAATTCACGCAATAATACGGGAATTAAAGAACTGCCGCCTGCGCAGCCGGCTTTTATCTGGTATCCTTATGCGAACTCACCCGATTTCCCCTCACTGGGTACAGGTGGCCGAACTGCTATGGCCGGCCCCGTATACTATGCTGACCTGTTTCCTGCTGCATCCCGCTATCCCGATTACTATAACGGAAAATTCTTTTTCTACGAATGGATGCGGGGATGGATCAAACCGGTAACCATGCT
>Ga0207127_10266_pt1 | contig 11753 bp, 11 predicted proteins | sample Alteio_BWMinHeat_17_FD_153574 | JGI IMG/M metagenome (GOLD analysis project Ga0207127, IMG submission 153574) | Enriched cells from forest soil in Barre Woods Harvard Forest LTER site, Petersham, Massachusetts, United States -... | ecosystem: Environmental > Terrestrial > Soil > Temperate forest >...
ATCGGTTCGATTCCGATCCCGGGCACCATCTAACTTTAAAGTGGTAAGCACTTCAGTTCGCCTTCCCGTTCCCGCTCGAGGTGTCAACAGCAGCCGAATCGTGCCCGTCGTGCCCTTAATTGTGCCCAACCTGACTTGGCTTGGTTCTGTGCCTGTTCCAATTTGTGCAGCGCTTCGCGGATATCGCGCTGATCGACGATGTTATACCTCTCAAAAACCGAGGGTGTTTTCCATCCTCCTACGCGCATTATCACCCCCTCCGCGACACCGGCGCGACGGAAATTGCGCGCGGCTGTACGGCGCATAACATGGACCAGCAGGCCGGAGACACCGGCTCGCGAGCACAGGTTTCGCCATGCCTTGCGGAAGTCCCGCACAGGTTTTCCGTCCGCCCGGGTAAACACAGAATCATCCGACTTTTTGTCCTGCACACACTGCGCAAGCAACACATGGACGGTGTCGGTCATGGTCATCTCTCGGCCGTCACCGTTTTTGGTTGCGCCTAGATCTAGACGGATCGTGCCTGCTCTCAAATCGACTTGCCGCACACGGAGGTTCAACAGCTCGCGCTTACGGTTACTGCACCTTAGGAACACAAACATCCCGTCCCCACCGATTCAGGAGTCCCACGCTCTCACAAATCTTTGTGAGAATCGCCGCATCCACTCAACCTTTTTGCCCAGCGTCGAAAATATGTAGATGGAATCAGGCTCGTATGAAAAAGCAACCGGCACGATGTACGGTTGGTCGTCCAACGAACATGCCAGGCTTCCGATAGATACGCGTTTCAACAATTCACTGCATTCTTGTTGGGATATGGCAATGATTCGCATAATGGCTTCTCTCCTGGGCGCTCTGCTTTTGACAGCACCTGTTGGGATACAGCAACAACCTTGTTCCAGAGCACGATTTCTCAGTGCCCATAGCCGCCGTCGAGCGATACCTTACCGCGAAACATGCGATAGACGACGGCGAAGTAGACAATCGCCAGAGCCATGCCCAGCCCCCACCATATAAGTCCCACTCGCATCGTGTGCGGCCCGGAAAGAGCGTTCTGGACGGTAATGTCGAGTGCAGGATCGTTGCTGGAGGGCAGCAGCCGGGGATACAGAGCGCCCGCTGCGCCAACCAGCATGGTGGAAAGATAGAGACACGAGGAAGCAAACGCTTTGTGGTCGGCAAGGTGGTGGGAGAATTGGATTATTCCGGCCAGCGACAACAGCACTACGAGAGGAATTACGAACATCACTGGATAAGCGCGGTAGTTCGCGAGCGCGTCGGCGCGAACCACCGCGATAGTTGCCGGCAAGCTGATCACGGTGACAGCAAAAAGCACAACCCAGAACCGGCGGACGAAGGCTCGCGCACGCTCCCGCAACTCGCCTTCGGTCTTCACCGCGAGATAAAGCGCCCCATGAATAGCTAAAGCTACCAGGGCAACGACCCCACCAATGACTGTATACCAGTCCAGAATGCCGGGCTCCGGGCCTACCCGCCAGTTGGTCCAAAGTGGAAGGAAGAAATAGCCGTCCGCCCGGAGCGGTACACCGCGAATCACGTTGGCCAATGCCGCTCCGAAGAAGACAGCCAGGAGCAGGCTCGAGGCGAAAAAGAGGCCGTCGAAGAAAGATCTCCACACGCCGATGTCGATGTGCATGCGCAATTCGATGCTGGCGCCGCGCATGATGAGCAGCCACAATACAATCATCAGCGCCAGATAGAAGCCGCTGAACGCAGATGCATAGAGCCAGGGAAATGCAAAATACAGAGTACCCCCGCCCGCAAGCAGCCAAACCTCGTTGCCGTCCCATACTGGCCCGATGCTCTTGAGCATGATCTGCCGGTCGCGCTCGCTGCGAGCCAACAGCGGATGAAGGATACCGACACCGAGATCAAAACCGTCGAGTACAACATAGATAACGAGCATGACTGCGACGATCCAGAACCAAATAAATCCCATCATTTTCCCTCACGCTGGCGTTGTGGGTACCGCCTTGGTATCTAAGGTCAGTGTGTCTGTTGACGGTCCTTCGAGAACGGTGCGGTACACGAGAACAATGAACAGAATGGAGAGCACGCTGTATATCCCCATGAAGCCCAGTAGAGTAAACAGCGTGTTGCCCGTGGATACGTTCTTGGAGTAGCCCTCCGACGTACGGATGAGTCCGTAGACCAGCCACGGCTGACGGCCAATTTCCGCAGTCATCCATCCCGCAGTATTGGCAATATAGGGCAGAGGGAAACTCAAGAGCAGAGGCCACAATGCCCAGCGAGTCTGAAACAGCTTTCCGCGCCACAACAGGAAACCCTCGACGAGCATCAACAGAGCGAAATAGGTGCCCAGCCCTGCCATGATGTGATAGCTGTAAAAAAGCAGAGTCAGGGGTGCGGGCCACTGATCACTGGGGAACTGGTCCAGGCCTTTTACTTCTGCCCGCGTCGTCCCGTAAATCAAAAAGCTCAGCACGTCGTTTATGACGATGGGGTTGTCAATGCTCTGACGCTGTTCGTCTGGTTGCCCCATGAGGACAATAGGAGCACCTTTCGCGGAGCTAAACAGACCCTCCATGCCGGCCACGGCCGCGGGCTGGTGCTTCGCCATGTAGCGGCCATGCAGGTCGCCGGTCGGAAAAATCTGCGTGACGCAGGAGATGAGTCCCGCAATCACGCCAACTCGCAAGAAAATTCTGCCCTGCTCCGAGAACCGGTTTTCCAGCACGTAAAAAGCCCCGACAGAACACATTACGAATGAGGCGGTGATGACCGCACCAGACATGTTGTGCGCGTACTGAAGCAGCGCCCAGGGATTCGTCAACAGTCCCCAGAAACTCGTGACTTCATACGAGCCATTGGGTAGAACGCTATATGCAACCGGGTGCTGCATCCAGGCGTTCGTGACAATAATGAAGAAGCCGGATATCCACGAACCTAGAAACACCAGGAATGCCGATCCCCAATGCGCCCACGCGGAGAGCCGCTTCTCACCAAAGAGGAAAAGACCTAAGAATGCCGATTCCAGAAAAAAAGAAAACACGCCTTCCATGGCGAGAGGTTGTCCGATAACGCCGCCGGTTGTGCGAGAGAACTGTGCCCAATTGGTGCCGAACTGGAACTCCATCGGGATTCCAGTCACCACTCCGATAAGAAAATTAACCGCGAATATCTTCGCCCAAAAGCGCGCGGCTTCGTTGTATCGTTCGTTGTGCCGGCGAATCGCAACTGTCTTGAGGGCCACGATCAGTAGCGCCAGACCCATGGTGAGCTGAGGGAACAGGTAGTGAAAGGTAATGGTAAACGCGAAATGTATTCGGTGCAGGAACAGTGCGTCCATAGGCGAACTCTTTTTGGACTTAAGTTTCCCTGTGTGATCATAGTCAGCATGATCGACCGATGCACAGGTGTATGGATGGTTACATTACCAAAACTTTGTGGCATCATCATGAGGAGACCAGCGGCCGAGCCTGTTTAGCCGCGTGGCCCCCTCGTATCTTGCTTCATCCGTATGCTGCTTCATCAAGGTCTAATAGCGATCTTGATAACGCCCTCACGGCGCTCGCCAAAGTGCTGATAGGCCTCGGTGATCCGATCAAGTGGGAAGGTGTGGGTCAGGAGCGGAGTCAAATCCAGCCGGCCCTGACGAACCAACTCCGTCAGTCTTCGCATGCGCTCTTTTCCACCGGGGCAGAGGGTGGTGACGATTTTGTGATCGCCTAGCCCTGCGGCGAAAGGTTCCAGCGGCACGGAGAGCTTTCCCGAGTACACCCCCAGACTCGAAAGTGTCCCTCCCGGTCGCAGCACTCGGAGCGCATTTTCAAAGGTTGCCTGCGTTCCAAGCGCCTCGATGGCGACGTCCACACCGCGGCCGCCTGTGATGTGCTTGATCTCCTCAACTACATCGTGCTGGTTGAAATCGAATACGACGTCAGCGCCCATCCGCCTCGACATCTGTATGCGGACCGGATCGGACTCGACCGCGATGATCAGGCTTGCGCCTTTGAGCCTCGCTCCGGCAGTGGCACACAGACCAATCGGCCCTTGCGCGAAAACAGCTGCAGATCGGCGCTCTCGGCAGCCGAAATCCCGGTGGAAGCGATGTCCGCCAGCAGCACCACCTGCTCGTCGGTCAACTCGTTTGGGATTTTGGCGAGGTTTGCCTGAGCGTAGGGAACCCGCAAATACTCCGCCTGGGCTCCGTCGATGGTGTTGCCGAACTTCCAACCTCCGATCGCGCCACCGCACTGGGACCAGTTTCCGCTTAAACAGAAGCTGCACTGACCGCATGGTGTGATAGCTCCGACCAACACGCGATCACCAAATTGACTTCCCGTCACGCCTTCGCCGATCTCGTGAATGACTCCCACTGGCTCGTGACCAATGACCAGGCCCGGCTTGACCGGGTATTCGCCTTTCAGGATGTGGAGGTCTGTACCGCAGATGGTGGTGAGCGTGACCCGGATCACGACTTCGCCCGGCCGGGCTTTCGGGATGGGCACGGTCTCTAAACCAATCTTTCCCGGGCCGTAAAACACCAGTGCCTTCATGGTGGCGGTGTCGCGGTCCTGTTCGTTGAGGAGTGCGAATGAGCTTTGCGACATGGGTTTCTCCTTTCACCCTCAGTTGTAGTTCTCTTCACGGCGGGAACCTATGATTGCGGTTACGTCAGGGTGTGATTGGCGTCACAGCAGCAAATTTCTGGTTTCAGAGATCGAGAACTGCTCGAATCGAGGTTGGATCATCCGCCATCCGCGAGCGAAAGCCGAGTTTTCTGGCGATCTTCTTCATGGCGAAGTTGTCCGGTAAGATTTCCGCATCGACACGGCTCAGTTTCTCGTCTCGAGCGATCTGTATCACGCGACGGAAGAGTTCCATTCCCAGGCCCTGGTTCTGGCATGCATCCGATATCAGGACGGCGACTTCCCCTTCGTTTTTGGCATGTGATTTCACCAGCCTGCCGACTCCCAGTATCCGGTGCTGCCCGGACTTCGCGTCGCGGCAATCCGCGACGATGGCCATCTCTCTGTCATAATCCACAAAGCAAATACGGACCAGACGGTCATGCGCGACTCGCGAACTCAGGCTGGGTGAGTAAAAATAGCGCAAATAAACGCTGCGGTCGGAAAGCGTTTCGTGAAATTTCACCATCAAGGGTTCGTCTTCGGGTCGAATCGGCCGTAGAGTGACTTCGGTGCCGTTCTTCATCGCCCATGAAGATACATACTGCGCAGGGTAAGGCCGAACCGCCGATCTGGGGAGATGATCAGGATCCGTTTCCGGCGGGTGCAGCACCACGCGTGCGTCAAGCGCCAGCAGCCGCTCCGGTGAAGCCAACAGAGGGTTGATGTCGATTTCCGAGATCCACGGTTGCTCGACTACCAGTTGACTGAAGCGGACGAGCAGGCGTGCCAGAGCCGGCAAGTCAATAGGCCTTCGGCCACGTACGCCCTTGAAGGCGGCAAAAATTCGCGTTTGCTCCATCATCCGCAGGGCGAGGGTAGTATTGAGCGGTGGCAGGGCCAACGAATGGTCCCGATAGACCTCGACCAGCGGCCCACCGGAGCCGAACAGAAGCACTGGACCAAACTGCTGGTCGACGCTGCTCCCGAGGATCAACTCGTAGCCTTCGAGACGCACCATAGGTTGCACAGTGACGCCAGAGAAGTGATCGGGGCCCACTGTTTTGGCAACGGAGGACTTGATCGCCTGAAACGCAGAGCGGACGGATGTTTCATGTTCCAGGTTCAGCTTCACGCCGCCCACATCGGTCTTGTGCGTGATGGTCTCCGAAAAAATCTTCAACACTACCGGGTACCCGAGATCACGCGTGCACTCTGCCGCCGCGTCTTCGGTACGGGCAATCTGGGTCTCAACCGTGGGAATGCCATAGTGCGAAAGAATCCGTTTGGATTCGAATTCGTTCAGCAAGACTCGACCTTGGCTGCGGGCCGTCTGGATGATATTTTCCGCTTGCTGTCGATAATTTGGGTCGAGCTCCAGGCCTTCTGCCAGCGCTGGGGTTTCGTACAGCCCGCGCAAATTGTAGCTGTATCGCCACATGTAGGTGAACGCGCGGGCCGCGGTATCGGGATAAGAAAATGTGGGGATGCCAGCGTCATTGAGTATCGTCTCGCCTTCGGCGATGCTAGCGCCTCCCATCCAACTGCTAAGCACGGGCTTTCCGGACGACTTTGCATACGGCTTCAAACGTTCTGCAATCGCGGCTGGATCGGTCATGCCTTGTGGCGCGAGGATAACCAGGAGACCATCGCTGTTCGGGTCGTTGGAGGCGATTTCGAGCGCTTTCGCGTAACGTTCGGAGTCCGAGTCGCCGAGAATGTCAATTGGACTGTTGTGGCTCCAGTGCGGCGGCAGAAACCCATCGAGCGCCTGCAGAGTCTTTTCGGAAGGAACGGCTAGTTGTCCTCCATTGGCGATGAGCGCATCCGTGGCCAGAACGGCAGGCCCGCCCGCATTGGTAAGAATCGTAAGCCGCGGCCCCTTCGGGCGTGGCTGCTTGCTGAGAACTTCCGCCATGTAGAACAGGTCTGCGATGGCGTTGACCCGCAATACGCCTGAGCGACGGAACGCGGCATCGAGTACTTCATCACTTCCGGTCAGCGCACCGGTGTGCGAAGCGGCAGCCCGGGAGGCAGCTTCCGAGCGGCCGGCCTTTATCACAATGATGGGTTTTCGCAGCGCCACTTCACGCGCGGCGGAGAGAAACGACCGGGCATCGCCGACCGACTCCATATAAAGGAGAATGCTGTGCGTGTGCGGATCATCGCCAAAGTGGTAAATCAGGTCGCCCCAACCCACATCCAGCATGGATCCGGTGGAGACGATCGCGCTGAACCCCACTTGCTCTTGCTGGCCCCAGTCCAGAATCGCGGTCAGCAACGCCCCGCTCTGGCTCAAGAAGGCTACGTTGCCGGGCCGTGGTGCATCTTTGGCGAAGGTGGCGTTCAGGCCGACGGTCGGATTTATGATTCCCAGGCAATTGGGACCAATCAGGCGCATGGCGCCGCGACGCAGTTGTTCCTGAATCTTCCGTTCCAGTTCGACGCCTTCCCCTCCCCTTTCACGAAATCCCGCCGATATAATAACCGCCGCCTTCACACCGGCATCGACACATTCCCCGACAATGTGTGGAACCGTCGGCGCGGGCGTCGCCACAACCGCCAAATCTATTTTTTCAGGAATACCGCCAATACCCGGGTATGCCTTGAGCCCACAAATTTCGGAGTGCCGTGAATTAACCGCATACACTTTCCCGTGAAATGAGGGATGCAGCAGGTTCCTAAGGACTGTTTGTCCAACCGTGCCGGGGCGCTCGGTGGCCCCTATGACGGCTACGGTATCCGGCAGAAACAATGCATCGAGGCCCGTTCTGGTGTCGGTTTCTTTCGTTGTCAGTGTCAATCGCCCTTCTAACCGCGGAGCCACCCGCCATTTCCCAATCCTAACCGTGTCGCCACTACAGCGACCGGCACTACCGCGGTAAGCAGCACCGCCAAATCGCTTATGGTCGTCTGGAGTGTCATTTCTACCAAAAGAATCAGTCCCGCCAGGAGAAGCAGGGCCAGCGAAATTCCACGATGAAAGCGGCGAACCTCCGATTGCAACCAGGAGTCGAGATGGTGCTCGAGGTTCCGGCCATCCTCGGAATCCGTGCAATGTTTCTTCAACGCACAGGAGTTACAGGTCTTCGCTTCCGCTCGAAATTGTGCAACCTGCCGTTGAGAGTCAAATGCCCAGAGCTTAAGGAACTGGCCGGCAGGACATTCCCACACATTGAGCTGCCGATGATAAGTGAACCCGGCGGTTTGATAGTGACGAGATCGCTGGTGCGTATGCCGCCCCATCCTTTCGAGGCACGTCGCCACCACTACCAGAAAAAGGGCGTACCCAGAGGCCAACAGCACTTCAGTATGGATGCTATTCATCTCAACTCTTGAGGTCGGACTACTTCAGTGAAGAGTATTTCATCAGGTTGATCCGTAACGAGTCGCGGGGCCATATAACGTACAGCAAGCCAGCACAAATATAGAACCGGGAAGATCCCCCCGACTGTGAAAAGGACGTCTCCAGGAAATCGCACCCACTCCAGCAACGCGTTGCTCCGGTTGGTCAGGAATTTCAGGGAGCGTGCCTCGAAATAACCCGAATTGACCGAGTGATAGAGTTGCAGGATTCCCAGGGGAAACAAGGTTGCGAACACCATCCAGGCCAGGCCAAGATTTAGCGACCAAAAGCTGATCCTAGCCGCCCGGTCTGACCAACGATCCTCGGGAACCATGTAACGCAGGCAGAACAGAGCCAATCCAACCGCCAGCATCCCGTAAACCCCCATCATGGCGGCGTGGCCGTGATTGGCGGTCAAGGCGGTTCCGATTTCGTAGTACGAAACGATTGGCAGATTGATCAGGAACCCGAAAACACCAGCGCCGAGAAAATTCCAGAAGCCGACTGAGGCCAGAAACATGACCGCCCAAAAATGCGGAAATGGTGTGCGCGAAGGCCCTTCTTTGTGAGCACCGAGTTGCAGAAAACTCCAGGCTTCCACGGTAAGAAAGGTGAGGGGGATTACTTCGGCCGCGGAGAAAAATGCACCGAGTGCCATATGGACCGATGGTTCGCCGGAGAAATACACATGATGCATGCTGCCAATTACTCCGCCCGCGGAATAGAGCACGATGTCGAGGTAAATCACAGTCAGGGCCACCCGTTCATTCACCACACCGAGCAGCACGAAGATATATGCAACCATGATCGTGGTAAACAGCTCGAGAAAATCTTCGACCCACAGGTGGACTACCCAGAATCGCCAGAAATCAGTGGTGGTGAAATGAGAAGCGGGATGCGCCAGCAGCCCTACCGCGTAGAAGGCCGGGATCGAAAGGGCTGAAAAGAAGAACAGCCACGGCATGTTGCCCATGTGCTCCGCGCCCAGTCGCCCACGCAATCCACGGAAAAGAATGATCGTCCAGAAGAAAAGACCCACGATCAGGAGAACCTGCCAGAACCGCCCCAGATCGAGATATTCGAAGCCCTGATCTCCAAACCATTCCCACCCCTGCCTTATCCAACCCTTAATGCCTGCGTATTCGCCCAGCAGGCTGCCAAACACAACTATCGCGAGCGCTACGAGCAAGGCATACGCCAGCCAGCTTTGTCCCCGAGGCTCCCGGCCAACAATCATCGGAGTCAGGAAGATTCCCGCGGCCAGAAAGGAAGTAGCGACCCAGAAAATCGCCAATTGGAGGTGCCAGGTACGGGCCATGTTGAAGGGCAGCAGGCGAGCCAGATCAATACCGAAGAAACTGGAGAGGTCCGCGCGATAATGCTGGGTGGCGCCACCAAGCAAAGCCTGCAAAAGAAAAAGCAGGGCCATGACTAGAAAGAACCACGAACAAGCCCGCTGAGACGGAGTAAGCGCAACTTCATCCGGAGGGCGAAAAGAGATGGCCAGTTGTTCGCTTCCGTGCCACCCCAGAAAGTTCCAGCGGCCGAACGCGGCGAGCAGAATCCCAATTCCACCCAGCAGCGCGATCAACGACAGCACGCTCCAAATCACCGTATCCGCTGTCGGATGGTTGTCGACAAGCGGTTCGGGAGGCCAGTTGTTGGTATAGGAGTAGGTCAGCGCGGGACGCCGCGCGGCCGCCGCCCAGGCTGTCCAGCAAAAGAAAGCCGTTAACTGGCGCGTCTGTTGCGGGTCGGTGATTGCCTCTGGTCTAAGTCCGAACTTCGAGGTCGGATCGGCGAACAAATCATGGTAGTGACTGGCGAGTTTCCGAAATGCTTCCGCCTGCGCCGCGCTGAAGGTCAGCGTGCCGGTTTCAGCGTCATACCGGTTCGATGTGAAATCGGTTATGGTCCGGGCTTTTGCTTGATCCGATGACGGACCTCCGTATTCATTCATCACCAGAAGAGCCGCGCGGTGGAGATAGTCGGCGGTGAAATCCGGACCGAGATAGGCTCCGTGTCCGAAGATCGAGCCGTATTCCATGAGACCGTTGCGGAGAAACACTCCCTGGCCGTCAACCACGTCCTGGTGGGTGAAGAGTACCTCACCTGTCTCTCCTACAGTTCTCGCCGGAATAGGCGGTTCGTCCCTGTACGTTCGGTACGCGAGGAGGCCCAAGACGAAGAAACCAAAAACCACAACGATCGCGACCGCCTGAATCCAACCCTTTGAGACGAGAAGATCACGGTTCCCGGGCTTATTCATTGCTTCCCACCTCCACGTTCCAGCGTACGGCCGATTTGGAGACTCAGGACCCTCTGAATTGACGCTCCCGCACGAGCATCTGACTTACGAGCCTCGATTTGTTTCTCCCAGCTCTTGCAGCTTGAGTTTCAGCAGCTCACGCCGCGCTATTTTTGCTGCATCGACTCTATGGTCTTGGTGACAGCGTCCAACCTTACTTCACCGAGGTCCATGTCCGATTCGACTTCATGGAAGATCGGTCCCCAAACCGGCATTTCTCGACTGCCGTGCGCCAGCGGTCCTGAATCCTTTCCCTCGATGATTTCTTTCACCCGCTGAAAAGGAAACTTTCCGCCGTTCCTCTGCGAGATACGAGTCAAATCCGTAGCGCCGTGCTTCAATGCAACTGAAGCGGGTCCATGGCCTCGTCCATCAACTCCATGGCACGAGGCGCAATAGTGCCGAAAGATCTCCGCCCCCTCGAGCGGGTTGCGCATTGGCGAGGTTGTTTCGCCCTGCTTCTGCGCCGCCCACAAGAGGATAGCCGGCAAAAGAAATAGGCCGAGCAGCATCAGCAGCGATGGTCGTCCTGGCTGGAACATACGTACCTCCTTAGAGAAAATGGGGCGATACTATCATGAACCGGGTAACCGATTTAGCCTTCATACGCACCGCAGCGAACAGCCTTCTACACCTCGACACAAGAGCTGATGGCCTGCCGGTCCAGTGATTGCCGACGTCTGACAATTCGCCTGGTGGCTCCATTTAAAGAGCTCAAGCTGCAACAACGAGTACGCGGAATCACAGCCGTATGTATTCCTGCTCACTGATTTTGCAACACAGTTGGTCCTAGTATGGGGTTGTTTAATGATGTTGACTTGTGAACCTCCGCTTTCAAATGATCAGTTTGCGGGTCGCACCGATCTCAAGAGGAAAGGAGAATCGTCATGTTTGCACGCATTGTTGAATTCATTTCGAAGCCGGAAAAGAAAGAGGAATTTCTGAGAGTTGTGCGCAACGAGGTACTGCCGATCCTGAAGAGCCAACCGGGATTTCTGGAGATCCTGCCCTTCGTGCCGGAGAGCAAGACGGAAAAGATGATCACCGTAACTCTCTGGACGGAGCAGCAGAACGCAAAGCGCTATGAGCGCGAGGTGTATCCCAGGGTGGCAGAAATCCTGAGACCCTATCTGACCACTGCGGTCACCTTCAAGCACTACAACGTGGAAACCTCGCTTTGCGAGCACTTCGTAGAGGCCCTGGCGGCCTGAAACATGGGCCAGAAGGACCCGGCCGGAGCGGCGCGGCTGCTCCGGCTCTTATTTTTGCAGCGGCGGGCTGGGCTTCAGAACCGTTCGCCTGGCCGCCGCTTCCCCGTGGCTGTGACTCGTCTCTGCTGCGAGCTCTTTGATTTCGGTCATATCCCGCTGCATCTCCTTCAGCCGTTGGACAAGTAGGGGACAAATTGGACTCCTGACCCAGGAGGGCAGATGAGTGAGCGCAATCACAAATTGGAGTGATAGCGAGCACAGCGTCTACAGGAAAA
>Ga0207127_10267_pt1 | contig 11664 bp, 13 predicted proteins | sample Alteio_BWMinHeat_17_FD_153574 | JGI IMG/M metagenome (GOLD analysis project Ga0207127, IMG submission 153574) | Enriched cells from forest soil in Barre Woods Harvard Forest LTER site, Petersham, Massachusetts, United States -... | ecosystem: Environmental > Terrestrial > Soil > Temperate forest >...
GTTTGCTCGACCACGAGAAGAGAAGGACCAGCAAAGTAGAAATCCACCGGGTGATCGAATCCATCGTTCAAACGTATCAACCCTTCCTGGAAGCAAGTTCTGTCGAAGTCGCAACCGAGTTTGCGAAGGGGAATCCTTATCTAAGGGGAAGTGAAGCAGCCATCGAATCAGTTGTCGCGAACCTCTTGAATAACAGTGTGGTTTGGTTTGAAAAAGTGCACGGCAAGAAACGCAGGATCGCAATCCATACGGAAAACTCGAACGGGACACTAAGGATGAAGTTCCACGACAATGGCCCCGGAATTGAGGGCATCACTACTGAGGATGTTTGGCTACCAGGTGAGACAACTCGACCGAACGGCACAGGATTGGGGCTCGCTATTGTCCACGATACCGTGACCGACCTGGGCGGAAGCGTCACGGCCATTGCTCATGGTGATTTGGGGGGCGCGACATTTTCAATTGATCTTCCAGTTCTTGGAACCTGACATGTCACTTAGGGTTTTAGGAAGAAGTATTTCGCGAGTAAAGGTTGTGGATGATGATCCCGTCGCGAGAAAGGCAATGTCATTCACTGTGACCGACGCGAATCTGCAAGCTTTGCCGGATGACGGACCATTGCCGGAGTTGCCGAGATTCGTCCAAGAAACAAGGGGCAGTGTTGACGCTGTCGTTTGCGACCACCGTATGAAAGGGACTTATGCGACCTTTGATGGGGCTGAAGCGGTCGCGAATCTTTACAAGGCTGCGTGTCCAGCCCTGTTATGCACTCGGTGGAGTAGAGCAGATATTGATTCGATCCGAAGATTTATTCCTTTCATTCCGTCTCTAATTTCCTCCGACGATATCAATCCAGACACTATCGCCGATGGGATTGCAATATGTATTCGAGAATTTGACAATGACCCAATTCCCAGTCGGAAGCCATGGCGTTGCCTTATCAGAGTTGAGTCCGTTGAACCAGAAGACAGACCGCCCTTGTTCTACGTTGCCATCCCAGGCTGGGATTCAAAAGAGATCTTGCGATTGCCGTTGGATCTGATTCCAGAAAAGCAACGCCCCATGATCAAACCTGGCTTGCGTTTTTATGCAAAGGTCAACAAAGGGACCGAGACTCCCGACAGACTCTTCCTTTCGGATTTCGAGTTCCCCGCGAGGGGGTGACCGGTGCCGGAGCCGACGCTTGCGATTCTGGATGTCGGTCATGGGAATTGCGCGATTCTAAGCGATGACAAGGTTGCAGTCATCGACGCGGGTCCCGGGACTGCCCTCCTTGAATTTCTTGCACGCGAAGGCATTAAGCGGGTTCACGTTGTTTTGATTTCGCATGCAGACGAAGATCACATCAAGGGCTTAGTCAGCCTGATCGAATCTCAAAATGTCACTCTGGACCTCATTCGCATCAATTCTGATTCTCTGAAGGGATCACCAACGTGGAATGACCTGATCTTTGTATTAGATGAAGCGAACAAAACAGGAAAGCTTCGCTTCGAAGTAGGCTTAACGACGAATGACAGCGATAGATTCAACACAGCGAGCATCAGGATAGAAATTCTTGCGCCCTCACCTGGGCTCGCAGTTAAAGGTCCAGGGAGCGAGGATCATAGGGGCAGAAAATTGACCAGCAACTCGAACAGCGTGGTGGTCCGACTTGTAAGGGATGGAACCTCGCACGTAATTCTGCCCGGAGATATCGACGAGACAGGTCTACAAAACCTATTAGAATCTGGCCAGGATCTGAGGGCGAGTGTCGCTGTCTTTCCACATCACGGCGGAGGAGCAGCAAGTAGTGATCTGCCAAGATTTGCCGCCGAGTTTAGCCGCGCAACGGGCGCGGAGAGTTTGATCTTTTCGATTGGCAGAGGAAGGTATGACACACCAAAGCCAGAAGTCGTTGACGCAGCGCGCCGCCAATTGCCGAAGGTCCGCATCCTGTGCACGCAACTTTCTGAACACTGCGCGAGTCAATTACCCAAGCTTGACCCGACGCATCTGACCGGGAAGTTTTCCCGGGGGCTTGAAACTCGTAGGTGTTGCTCAGGCACGATCGTACTCACGCTCGCACCGACTAGGGATAACGTCCTTCCACTCGTCGACAAACATCTACGCTTCATCAGCGAGTCTGCTCCTTCAGCCCTTTGCACCAAACCCTTAGCAGGACAGAAGTAAATCACTCGCTCTACGCTACCGCACGGGTGAGGTACTCTCGCGGGTGCGCATCTCTTACCCCTTCAAGTGAATGACCCCTGAAAAAGTGCGCGTCCTAGACTTGAACCGTTCTGACTCGATTTGAACCGATAACCATGACAGTTTTATGACAATTCTGCATTTTAGGGCAGTCGATTCGATAACGGACGGAACAGAACTCCTTGCGAATCAGTTGGAAAGCTGGTGGGCCTGGGGAGAGTCGAACTCCCGACACGCGGTTTAGGAAACCGCTGCTCTATCCATCTGAGCTACAGGCCCCAGGAGTGTAAGTCCCTAATCTAACATCTGGTTAGCCAAATTGCATTCAACTCTAGAGCGCCCTACAATGCAGCACTGTAGTAAATTTGTAGTAACTTTACATCACGAGATTGGCATTTCGGCACCGAGTCTAGCCACACTGGTCAGAGGAGTCAAAGCTTAGGGGTAGTATACGAAGGGAAAAAGTGCTACAGATGGGTGGGTTTCGGTCGGCCCAGTTTTCCTCACAAGCCGATAACGTAAAAACCCAAGCTCGGCTGAAAATCAATATTGTTGGAACGCATAAACAACTTGCGTGCCGTTTCGATCGCGAGCTGAGCGTCCTTCGCGGTGGAGGTGTATTTTGACGCCTCATGCACGATCTTATTCCGGAAACCCCTGACGGTATCTACGTCTTTAAAGAGATCAAATGGAAGGAGGTCCCAAAGCTCCAACATGTTAGAAACCACGCCGACCGGGAAATCCCTGCTCTTTAAGTAATCCCTCCGGTCGCGATTGATCCTTTGTTGGCCGTTATATAGTGGCTTGCTGAGCGAGGCGATTTGACCGTTCCAGATATCAGATATTATTTGTTCCGAAATGAACCACGCGAGAATGATGGATGTTTCATAGTTCCCAACTTTGTATTCAGCTATGCTTTTGGTAAATGAGGCGAGCACCTTCTCAACGCCAGGCTTGCTTACAACCAGCCGAAAGCTATCCACCGCACCCGAAATAGCCTCCAGCGAAATGAGGTACCGCATCGAAATTCGTGAGTCGTACTGGATAGGAATCCCGGCATAACTGGATCGGCTCCGACCCATTTGAAACGTAGAGGCCACGCTTTCAATTGCCACGTTGTACCCGGCCACTTTTCCATTTTCGTATCTAACGCGAATAACGTCTCTGGTTGTGATCTCATGTAGGTTGAAATAACTTACGTTCATGACATTTATCACCGAAGAATCCAGAAGCAGGTAAAATGCGTTGAGGTAATCGAGATACTCGCCCCACTTTCTCACCGTATCTTCGGGTAGCTTTCTCGCCTCGCTGTCGTCCTGCTCAAGCGCCTCCATCCGAAGCATAATCATGCCGTCACGACAGATCTTTATAGAAAACACCTCGTCCGAATATTGAAAAACCTCTTCCTCCATTAGCTTTGAGAAGTTTTCCAGGATCCGAGGATCGGTGAAATCGATATTACTGACGGCCCAAAAGGGTCGTGATGGATAGAACCCGGTAAATTGGCCAATGCGCATTTGCGCTTCTATCGGCCAGCTTATATATCATCGTTCCCGCACTACGAAGGAACTTTCCGAAGAACGGCTTTAACTTCCGTCGAGGGTGAAAAAGACAGTTTCCGGAAAGCCGACTTATCGGGCCATAAGCCGGCAGGCATCTCGACAACACGGAAACTTGAGGTAGATACTCACTTCGAGTGAGGGAGGTGAGCAAATGCTGCACATGGCTAAGCGGCTGCTCGGCACTTTATTACTTACCGGTGTCTTGATTTGCTTCGGCTATGTCGCTCAACAGTCTGGGAGGACGCAGGCCGATAAACCACAGGCGGAGAATGACCAATTGTCGCAACTGCAAATGCAAGTCAAGGATTTGCAGGCCGCAATCGACGATTTGAGATCGCAACAGCAGGTGATCGCAGCTAGCGCCAAGGAAAGCCATGAACTCGTGTTGGACAGCCGGATAGCGCAGACGCAAAGCCGCAAAGACCTGAATTCGGTAATAATGGCCGTGGGGCGGAACGAAAGAGACATTGATCAATTCGGGCGACAAAGCAGCAGCATGATGCGAGATTTGCAGCGAGTCAAAACAAAGGTTGGACTGTTCTAGTTCCCAGTGGGTCGCGTTTAGATGCCTTCCATGATCCGTGAGGATGAGTTGGGGCCTGAAACCGCCGGGGCCCACTTTCCGAAAAGCCGACTTTTCGAGCCTTATATTGGCCGAATGGCACTACTGGGAGGTGAGCGCACTCGTGTCCGGTAGATAGGAAAAACGGGGGGCGGAAGGCGAAAGATGAACTTCGACTTCATAGTGCCAGCTCTCAACGTTGCCGGGTTTTGCGAGAGGATACGCGACATTGCTGAAATTGAGGATCAGCGCTCGATCATACGCCACGTCCAAAAGATGTGGTTCCCTCCAACGAACCTGAAGATTGACTACGTCATCAGCGAGGAAAACCTGCCGGAGCGAATCTTTGGCCGCCGGAGCACCTCTCCGCACAATACTCAGAGCATACGTGAATCCGCAGGGAGCACCACAACTGAGGTCGTCAACAACAGCATCGACGGTGCCGTCCGGCGATGTCAAACGCTGAATTTCTTTTCGCTGTTGAAAAATGACCCGACTAACCAGGTCGAGAGCAGGTGGTATCACAACCGCAGCAGCGACACCCGCAGCGAACCCAGCCAAAACGAGTAGTGTTTGACGGCGATTCATATTTGCAGCATACAGCTCATTGGCTTACAGATTCATAGCAATTTAAGAGTTGTGCAACGCGAAAGCCAAGTTAAAAGCCGGATAACAGTCATTTTCCGATAAGACGACTTTTCAGGACTTGGCAACGGTTGTGATAGATTTCCTGCTCTGCGGGTTTCGTGATGGAACAATTTTTGAAAGCAACGGAAATCATTAATTGGACTCACCCTTCGGTCTACTCGAAGGCTAAGGAACTCGCGGAGGACTGCGCTGACAGCGTGGTGATCGCTCGACGCTGTTTTGAGTGGGTCCGTGACACCATCCAACACAGCCACGATTTCAGACGGAATCCTGTTACCTGTGCGGCGTCCGAAGTCCTTTTAGCGGGAACAGGATACTGCTATGCCAAAAGTCATTTGCTGGCCGCCCTTCTGAGGGCAAATGAAATTCCGGCGGGCTTTTGTTATCAGCGGCTCAGTATCGATGATTCGGGTCCACCCTTCTCCTTGCACGGTCTAAATGCCGCTCATTTACCCAAATTCGGGTGGTATCGGTTGGATTCACGCGGCAATAAGCCCGGCGTTGATGCGCAGTTTACCCCACCGTTCGAAAAGCTAGCATTTCGATTGAATTTTCCCGGAGAGAGGAATTTCGCAGAGATATTGTCCGACCCGTTGCCGATTGTAGTGGCTGCCCTTCGGGCACACAGCACGTGGGACGGTTTGTACAAGCACCTCCCCGATTGGAACTGGCCATCACTATCAGATTCCGCGATCATCTGAAAATCCGCATTTGCTCGATTCGGCAGGGCCCAAAACCCACTTTCCGAAAACCCGACTTTTGAGGAGTTGGGAAATTCGCGTATATATGCTTTGCTTGTACGTTGGTGCGTCAGGCCAACCATCGCGACGCATATGAACGAACATCTCAACATGCCGAGAACGGTCCGGGTGATCTTTCGGGTGCTTGCGATCTTGAGCTTCGTGGAAGGCCTTGGCGGTGTGCTGCTAACGATCATGAATGCGAAAATGGTGCCAATCTACATCACGTCCGATGTACTGTCGGTCAACAGCAATCTAGTCGCCCGGCTTCTATACGCTGTCAGTTACATCTCACTACCGTTCAACTGTATGCTGCTCGTTGCTGGCGTATTTCTTTGGAAGGTGCAACGTAGGGGCCTGTCAGTCCTCGCATGGGTAATCATTATGGAACTTGCGTCCGTAACCGCAGCGGCTCTCATTGGAGCAGTACGGACGACGCACGGTCACGAGATTCCCGACCTCGGCTTCTTCTTGGGTGCGGCTATTTTTCCTGTAGGACTACAGGTCATCACCGCTTTCCCGGTCGTCGCCGGAATCTTGATTTTCTTCGCGTACCGGTATATCGGCATCCCTACTCGACAACTGGGATGATGGCAAACGCGGAAACCCAGTTTCCGAAAACCCGACTTATCGAGACTTGGCAGCTTTGGGTCGGTCTCGGTCCCTATTTCCTGCCCGGGTAGGTACGAACTCCTAAACGGTTAGCGATTCTACGGGCTAACGTCAGACCCGCCGCGATGCCCAGTGCTGCGCCGAGTGGAAACGTCAAGAGAAGAAACAGTCCGCCCGGATCGTCATGTGTGAACATCGTAACGACACTGGCAAACGCTAGCGGCAAAATAGTCAGGAATACGAGCGCACCAGTGGACACAGAAAGAAAACACAAGCCTACATAGCGGAACCTGTTAACGAATAGAAAGGCTGCTCCCAAAATAAGACAAAGAGCCCAAAGCGGGATAAGGAAAAAGTACATGTCCCCACCAGCGTTCAGATGCCAAGTCTCATTTTCACCCTTGTCGTTGCCGTTTTGTAGGGAACGTGCGGAGCCAGTTTCCGAAAACCCGACTTTGCCATTGGAGGTTCTAGTTCCTTTGTTTCCTTTGAAACACTGGCGTCTCTTTGTTGTGACCTCGCGCACCATTACTTGATGTTCCCGAAATCGATGGCAGAGCACTCTGACCATTAATTTGCGTGGCTGGTGTAAATCGTTATACCGTTCCCATCGGGGTCCTTTATGCAAAAAAGATAATGTCCAAAAACAGCTTCATCAGGGATCTCTCCTGCCGCAATTCCCCGACTGATCAGCTCCAACCGATATTTTTTCAATTCATCCAGGCCTTTGCCTTTAATCATGAGGTCAAATTGCTCTGAGAATCTTTTATGGAATTGTCCTGTCAAACTTTCCGCTACGTCTTCTCCAGCCAACTCATCAACTGATAACAGTAGAAGATGAGTGCCTCCACACAGTTCAATAATTGCGACCTTTTCTTCAATAAAAAATGGGGGGAGGCCGAGATTCGAGTAGAATTGGCAACTGCTCTTAAGGTCAGCCACCTTAAAAACAAGGTGAGCCACTGCTAATTCTGGGTCAACGACAGTCTTCATCTCGCTCATGATTCGCCTCACAAGTTGTTCTTCAAAATTGCCCTACCAAATACGATCAGCGCCGTTCATCGTTTTGAAGAGCGTTCTGAAGATACCATGCGGTATCTTCTAAGGCAAGTATTTCACTTGTGCCACTGGCTCATCCAATGGACTCCAATTTTGAGAACTTGAGGAGACATTCGAAAATGAAGGCGACTAAAGTAAAAAACGCGTACATGAAAAAGAAGGACCCTCTCTTCGTTAGAGAATCCCTCTTAAGTGCCGCCTTCGAACTCGCTGCGAACAAGGGTATGGCTGATGTCACCGTCAACAAAGTGAGCGAATTGGCAGACGTTACCAAGGGGGCTTTCTTTCATCACTTCGATAGCAAAGAGACATTGGTGACGGAGCTGATGCAGATGCTATTGACCCGATTGGACAAGCAGTTTGACCGACTGATGGCGGTGGGAGAGAACTCCGACGGATGCTTTACTCGTGCATACATTAGGGCCGCATTCACCGAAGGTGCAGCTGAACGTAAAATTTGGGGTGCGCTCTTGAGTCTGATGGCCTCTAAAGATCAGGTCGGACGGGTTTGGAATAACTGGCTCAGCGAACGCCTAAAGAGACATTCGAAAACTGATTCGAGAATCGAGCTTCGTGTCGCGAGACTTGCGGCAGATGGCGTATGGCTTGAGAGAATCATGAACGCAAAATCGCAAAACCTAAAGGGTGTCGAAGAATATCTCACTGAGATGACGCGAATCCGCTAAATTGCGTCGAGATTGTGCTAAGCCAGTTCGCTCCGAAGACGATAATGCACGGCCAAGTCCCGAGAAACGGGATTTTCGGAAACTGGGAATCAGCGGAAAAGCCACATTCCGAAAATCCGACTTTTCGGGACCTATCCGGTAATCCTAAAGGCGCTTGCAGGGGCTGCACGGGAAAATACTGCGAAATCGAAAAACGAGGAACGTCTAACGCACAATTTTCCTGCTGACCGAAGAAGAGTGCGTGAACTGCCGCACGAAGGCGTGGGCAATGGTGATGGGATGAGTAGCGAAAATGGAGATTTGTCCCAATACGCTTTGCGGCTCGTGGAAAACCCCCAGCTGCCTCAACACCGTGCCCCGGTCGTAATAGATTTTTTCTCCGGCCAGACGGTCATTGGCGTCGAACGTATACACAGCGCAGAGCGGGAACTCGACTCGTCGCGCCGTCGCCGGAAGACCACGCCAGCCGCCGAGGTGCGTACCGCGGATCATGACTTCGAGCAGAATGGCATCGTCTGTGACATGTCGGCTCTGTACCTCGATTTCTAGGTCGGGCAGCGCCTTCATTAGCTGCTCATAAAAGACGCGGACTCCGCTCCGGCCCTTATAGTGTTCGGCCCACGGCTCATCATCATACCGTGCGGTTTCGCCGAAGGTACCGAGAACACCTTCAAGGTCATGTTGGTTCTCAAGCCGAATGTGCTGCTCCACAATTGCGATACGGGCCGAGCGGCTGTCTTTCGGGAAAGATGCGCTTGCCACATTCACCTCCGATGGTAATCGTGAGTGCAGCGAAAAGTACCTGGGAGAAGATTATACCCGTAAACTTCTTCAGCGCCTGATAAACGGGATTCTCGGAAAGTGCGATTCGCAACAAATCGCGGTTGCGCTCTCGGCTATGCGTTGGGCAGACCACATCGTACCTCGCGCCGATGATTGGTCAGTCTCTTAATAGGATTTTTACCTTCCAACTTCTTGCCCAGGCGCTTGGCCCGGTACGCGCACATGCCAAATCCCCATGAGTACGATGTGGTCTGCTGGACGTAGGCTAGGGATCACGTGAATTGCGAGGTGAATAGGTCAAAAAAGTCAGTTTCCGGGAACCCGACTTATCAAGACTTGGCCCGTAGATCCACCTTGAGGTATGGTGATTTAACCGATAGCGCCCGGTTAGTGCGATGGCATCTGCGAATATGAAGCTTTGGTCCGGAATACTCATGATTACGTTGGTCACAGCGTCGGCTGCCGCCTACGAGCACCCACTCAACCCTTCTGCGATTCGCAACGCTTACTTCTTGGGAAGCAGCAACAGCGAGTCTGTCAAGTTCCTATCCACATATAAAGAGACGCTCCCACTTCCGAAAACTGGCCCGCACATCGCCGAAATGGAGGTGCGAACTCCTTTTGCTCAGGTCGCCGTAAGCTCCCGCGAACATTCCGTCGGCTACAGCCCTATGCAGGCCGAGCAGGACTACAAGAAAGACCCTGACACCCTTCAGGTGCGCATCCAGATTCTCTTCACAACCTTTGGGGCACCGCTTATCCCACCGTCTGCTTGCCAAGGCGCAAACCGTATGACCTCAGTGCAGGATTGCTTCCACGATTTCAAGTTTCGCTTCCGCCAGAGTAAAGAGCTTCAGCCGATTCGCTCCTACGGTGTACCAATCTATACTCACGTGCTGACCGGTGGCGACGTCTGGTTTACATTCCGGACCGCGGAAGTTGCCTCGGCATCGTTGCGAGTCACGGTCTCCACTCCCGACGGCCAAGAGGTCTCCGCAACGTTCGATCTCGCAGCTTTGCGCTAACCTAACAACAGGTCCTGCTAAACGGGATTCTCGTCCAGTGGGATTTCCGGTCGGCCAGTGTACGAGAACCCGACTTTCCAGGAGTTGGCCGAACGAACGCTTCAACATTGCCAGTCGTCAGCATTTCAGAGGCGGGGGCTTGGCTAGAATTGACGCTGGCGACCGAGCTTCTTTGGCCGACAGATGATGTTGCGAGCCTACTTCAGTGCGCTGCGGGATTATAGATTTCAGCACTCGCTGTTGAAGCGGGCCAATTGCTATGGCCACCAGCGATCAAGACTGTGCCATCGGAGAGCAAAGTTGCTGTGTGTTCGTGGCGTCCCTCCGTCATGTTTCCTGCTGACGTGAACTGGCCAGTTGCAGGATCATAGAGGTCCGTGCCGGCGCTCCCAGGCCCGCCTGGCAACTGACCACCGGTGATCAAGACGGTCCCATTGGAAAGACGCACGGCTGCGGAGAACTCATGAGGGGCGATCGAATTCCCGATAGAAGTGAATGTCCCCGTTGTCGTAGAGTTCTGCGTCGGCCGGCAACCCATCATTCTCCTCGTTGCCCGCGAATAAGACTTTCCCATTCACGAGCAATGTTGCCGTGTTCTCGTCGTCCCACTGGGTCAGCGGACCTGTAAAGCTGAACGTGGTCGTTCGAGGGTCAAAGAGTTCAGTCGCGCCACCGCTACACGACGACGGTCCAATACACCCGCTGAGCAGGACCCTGCCATCCTGCAGCAATGTGCTGGTCTCCCATAACGGATTCGCATCTGCATAGGCACCTGTGAGAGCAAACGTACCGGTAGCCGGGTCATAGATTTCGGCGTTGACGCCTTCAACTAGAACCCTGCCATCCTGCAGCAACGTTGGACGGCGAAAGTCAAAGACGCTCTGGGAAGACCCTGCTCCGGCCGAAATCATGTTGCCCGTACCAGTAAAGGTTCCGGTCGATGGATCGTAGAGTTCCGCGCTAAAGCCCTGGGACCCTCCCACGATCAAGACTTTGCCGTTGGCCAGCAGGACCGCCCCAGGCCAACCTCGAGCAATGCTCATATTGCCTGTGCGCGTGAAGCTCTTGGTAGAAGGATCGTACAGTTCGGCGCTGGCAAGTGGTTGCGTGGGGGAACCAGCGAAGCCGCCAGCAATCAAGACCTTGCCGTCGGGAAGCAGCACCGCAATGTGGTCTGCTCGCGCGGTACTCATGTTACCCACAGGTGTGAAATTGATAGAAGGACTGCTACTGGGCGCGTTGACCGCGGACTGCGTCGCTCCCCCGGACGGCGTCCCTGAATAGTTGTTGGCACAGCCGGAAAGCAAGGTCAGTAAACAGCACGTGAACGGTAGCTTTTTCATGCTGACCTCCATGAACATTCGCGGGTAGACCAACGGTCTACTCGCGTCTAAATCGATTGTCAACAGTGATAGCAAGCCGTGCCCCCGCCACGCATCCTTCACCATTAAAGCGAAGAAGTAGCTGAAATTGGCTCAGGGATCGTCAAGTTTTTTCGCCCGAACAGATCGCATAAGCCATGAGGCATTTCGCATCGAATCCTCCAGATAGGTCCTGTGAAACGGGATTATCGGAATGTGGCTTTTTCGCGACGACCTGAATTTACCAGTGCCATAAGCCGGTTCGACTATTTGGCATGAATCGGCATTCAGGCTCCCCAACTTATGTAAGAATCCGCAGTGGAATGCTAAAACTTGGCGCACGTCTATTTACTTCCTTTTCGCTGTGGAGCGTTAAATGCCGCTCGAAGTAATCCGTCGCCGCTAAAACTTTGGTTTTTGCTGCCTGAAGCGTTAGGCC
>Ga0207127_10268_pt1 | contig 11662 bp, 17 predicted proteins | sample Alteio_BWMinHeat_17_FD_153574 | JGI IMG/M metagenome (GOLD analysis project Ga0207127, IMG submission 153574) | Enriched cells from forest soil in Barre Woods Harvard Forest LTER site, Petersham, Massachusetts, United States -... | ecosystem: Environmental > Terrestrial > Soil > Temperate forest >...
GTCACGGTACACCCTTCAAGATGTATGCCAGTCCTATTCTTGTTTCATCTATCTGATGAAGCTGGGCCAGGATTCGACAGCGAGGATTTGAAGGCGAGTCTTACTGCACGCGCCGAAACTGCATGGTCGTTTCTTCTTTCAGCTTCTGCACGCGTTCCATGACCTCCTCTTTCGTGATGATGCCCTTGTCCGCCGGTAGCTCATAGATCGCTTCCGTCAGGAGCATGTTGTAGGTTGCGACTTCCTCAATCGAAGCCTTTACTTTGCCCGGCCTTGGATTCGCCTCCGTAGTTAGCGAGTTGAGGGATGCGCATGGCTTCTGTCTACGGCACGTGTCAAGGGGTCTCAATGCAAAGGTGGGAATAACTACAGGCAAGGGAAAAGTGATACATCTGCCATCCCAATTTATTGGCCAAACAGTTTTGTGTCTAAGAGTGTCAATGCGTCCACAACACCAGGCTTCGGTCTGTCGCGCGCCTCCTGCCTGGCTTTTTCAACCCACTCATCCAAGTGTGCAACCTCCGCAAATTTTGCAACTTGGTCCGCTGCTGCGACCGGGATAATCCAATAATCATGGAAGATGAGCCTTTTCAGGAGCGGCCAGTCGCTTTGGTCGCACAAACTAGCTAACGCCACTCCAGCGAGACGCTTAAATAGATAAAGATTCTCTACATTCGCTACCGGAAGCGGTGGCGATGTGCGCTCGTTTCCCGTGTAGTGCCAGAATTCTTCACTATCTGTCAATTCATAAAGCCATGTTTTCGCGTCGATATCCATGGCTTCTGCTAACGCCGCAGCCAAAATTGGTGTGTTCCAAAAAACTACGTGGTAATCCTCACTGCCGATTAGCTCCAGTATCCAGCGGGCTGCATTCCCACCGCCAACCCTGAGCAGTGCAATGATGATGTCACGTATTTTTGGCTCCAATGGATTTGCGGATATAAACCGCTCCAGTTCTGGCTTATCTTCAACGCTAACAGTTCGAAGCACTGCCGCCGCCGTCTCAAATGAAAGCCGGGAGTACTGTTTTAAGACGGTATCGAGCTTTAAGTCGCCACGGTTCACAGTGGCACCCAGAGCACCCCGGCAGACCGGATCGTCCAAGTGCAAGAGCTTATCCATCAGATTCCATCGCCCGTTGGTTTGTGCCCAGTGAGCTAGGGCATAGCCGGACACTTCCCGCTCTTTAGCTGATAGCTTTAGCGACTCAATTCTCTCAACAAGGCAACTGGCATCACTCTCATCACCATAGTCCCCGAGGCCACATATTGCCAATATTCTCGAACCCGAGTTGCGCTTGCCGAGTTCACTGCGAAGGTGGGGAACAGATGGTTCTTTGACCTTTGTAGTTAAAATACGGCAGAGGAGCAGCGTATCCTGAGACCTTCGGGACCGCAGTAGTCTCTCAACGGGTGAATCGGAGGGCTCAACAAATCTTTCAAGTTGCTCTACAGCAGCGACGCGAGTTTGTTCAGCCTTCTTGAGGCGTAGCCGGAACAGTAAGTCCAAATCGCCTTTCGTTGAGTATAAGCGGGTAAACGCGGCCAGTTCTGACTGTAGCTTGTAGTTCGAGAAGATTGCCACTAACTCTGCTAAAGGGACTTGTATTCCTGAGGCGAGTAGGAACCGACCGGCATTTATCCTTGTTCTGCCCTCTTCCAGTTCTACTTCTTTGGGTGATCGGATACGTTGTTCCGCCCACCTCACTGGAAGATCATTTGGTAAAGATCGTAGGAAATATCTAACAGGACCATTTCCTGCTAGGCTGCTCGCAAAGAGCAGCTCCACTTCTTCAGGTGTGAAGACTATTCGCTGGCGATGTGCATAGGCACCTAAGCATTCTTTATACGTCAAAAGCTCCCCGGTCCTTGCGTACACTCCTGCCTTGGCGACAACTACGTCTCTGAAAAGACGCGCTTCATAGTCCTCTGGAGCTATTAAGTCCTCTATAACTTTCTGGGCCAAGAAGTCGTGCACAATCTCCCACCTGCCACCGTCTACGGCGTGAACCAAGCGGAGGTTTAACAGGTCTGCCAGGCAGCCCTCGACTTCTGAGATCGGGGCGCTTGTGTCTCTTGAAATTTCTTCGCTCGTCTTCCGAAAACGCCTGAGCCGCCAAAGAAATCATGACAGCCTGGGACTCTTTGCTTCGAGATCCAAGCAAAGCAAGTTGGTTCAATAAGTACCGTCCAATTATCTGGCGTGCCTTGCCAAGTGACCGATAGACAGAGCTACTCAAGGCCGTGCCCGGCTCCTCCGTCGCTTTCGCCAATGTTTCAGCGACCATCTGCAAGAAAGGTGGATAAATCTGGACCCCAACGCTACGCTCGCTCTCTGCCTCCGTATCAGAAACGATTTCGTCAACAGAGTCATCCGTTCGGGCAGCCTCGCGTCCGAGCGGACCAAGGTAATACCGCGGTAGACCAGACGCAGACCCGGTAACTTTCTGCCAGTAGTTGCCGACTTTTGGCTCGGCATCGCCCCGATAGCACAAAAGAAGGTGAAGATTTGCAGGAGGCGCGGTGTAAATCTGAGTCAGAGCGGTTAGGAGATTAGAGGTCTTTGCCGTACCAAGTTGCGGAATGATGTCCTCAAGCTGGTCCACCACGACGAGCAGTTGTTTGTCGCCATGAGCTTCCGCGACTAGGTTTAGAATCGTGTGTATACTTTGGTCGGGTGGAGTCCCTTCCATGAGTTGGTGCCACAGGGCCACCGGAATACTTTCGTCGGGCGAGTCTAGCGGTCTGCAAGAAGCTACACTCCAATTTCTCTTGCGCAGGGCGGGAAAAACTCCCGCTTGAACTAGGGAGGTTTTGCCAATACCGGAGTCGCCGATCAGGAGTATCTCTGAATTCCTCTCGACGAGTTCGCAGATCGACGCTATGTCGTCCTCCCTTCCTCGGAACCAACGTGCGTCCCGCTCAGTGTAGTGCTCCATGCCTAGTGGCTGCGCTGGTCGACTTACCGGCTCGGCCAGAGCCTTGCGCAGCTTAAATGCCGCGCCATAGCCGATGCCAATTTTTCTAAGGACATCCCCGAGGACCCTGAGCGAAAGCTCCTCAGCGTTCTTGAAATATGTAATCGTGTGTTTGCTTTTCAGTTCATTCTTGAGTGCGGCAAGGGCTGCGATGTGGCCGGGGTCCCTGTCGATTTGATCCACTCGCCATTCGGCTTTGGGGTCTAGAAGGTACACGAGAAGGCCCGAGAGACGGCCTTCCCCAAGCATTCTGCTTGCCTCCCGATATTCGAGTTCGGTGATAGATTTGCCAGTATGTGGATCAATAGCGCCATAGCGCTCCGCATAGACTCCGATGAACAAGTCACTGCTGCGAACTTGCTCCAAGGAGTAATCAGCTGGGCGGGTTTCGTCGCTTCCAAATGTTTCCATATGTACGAGGTCAACAGGTACTACGGAGAGTAGTTTCAAGATCCTTTGGCGGGCGTCAGAGAGGTCCAACGATGTCGAACTCAAAAAGATACGCAATCGACGAACTCCATGAGAAACATCCAATGGAATTGTATGGACTCAATATAGTACAAGTCAAAACAATGAGGCTTGCGGCAGGATTCCGAACGCTGTCCGTGACTCTTTCTCGCGCTCTGATGTTTCAGAGCTTGGGGTCCTGGTACTCCACTATCCAAGAAGCTGACTTGGCAGGACTTGGAGCTATAATCCACCTGAGGGATATAGCTTATGAACGACCGAACCCGCCGCGTATTCGTTGCAAACGGTGAGACTCAAGCGCAACAAGTCTGTGCATTCCTGAGGGCGGCAGGCATTGACAGCACCGTGCGCGGTGAAACACTTCGGAAGACTCATGGTTTCACGCTCGACGGCCTGGGCGCTGCCGAAATTGTTGTCTCTGAGGCCGACGAAAATCGAGCCAAGACCTTACTCGCTTCTGCTGAAGCTGGCGAGTTTCGATTAGATGACAACCAGAACTCATAACTCCACATTCCGTTCGGGTTTCGCACAATTGGCGGCACTTTTTTGAGGTAGCCAAATGAAACTCCTTCACGTCTCGTTCCCGAACCATGACATCATTTGCACAGTTGAAGTCTCCGGTAGGGCGTCGAGCGTGTCGCCGAAGCCCAAGGCCACAAGTCGGCCTGAGAAACGGCAATGCCGTTTATGGAAGCTGTTTCAGAACGAATGAACCTATGGCTTGGTGCAAGTTCCATCGCTGTATTTCCAACAGCTAACCCCACCATGGTGAGAACACGCACCGCTGCCCGTCGCTTTGCTTGCTGTGCCGTCTTTGCAGATCGCACCGGTCCTGTGACGAGCGGTCTGTGCTTGCGTTCCACCAAGCGACAATGCGCCCGCTAGCACGACTGTGAATAGAAGCCGCCATACTGCCTGCTTAAGTTTCACTGGGCTGGACCTCACTTGCGGGGGATTCTATCACCGGCGCGTCTTGGATTCAGACCCGTGATAGAAACTGCCTCTTTACTTTCCGAGAGTGTGGCCATCGCCCTGTGCTAACGTCTTTCTGCGTTGATACGCGGTTGCTGCGGTTGCTCTTCAAGGTCCGCTAAGCTCTCCCTTCCGTATTGTTCGCGTGATTCAAAACCGATTCAGAGTGAGGAAAATGCTTCTCCGAATAAACGACTTGCCGGGTGTGTGCAATCTGCGGAACTATCCAGCAGAAATTGTCAAAGAACTCGAAGGATTATTACTGTCGGGCGGCTCCGCGCTGCCAGACCCTAAGCGTAAGGGTTTCTATGATCTGCACAACGATGACCGCGCATTCTTCATCTACGTCTCGCCTGTGACAGGTAAAGCGGTACTGCTGGCCAGTTGGCTTCGTCCGGAGCAAGAAGTTTCGCAGACTGATTGCGTCGAGGATGCGGACGCCTGCACGGCGTGAAGTCGTAGAATCCACGCAGAACGATAGGGCCGGTGGCTGCAACCGTAGGGCAAGTCGCATTCTTGGAATACTAGGGGTGGTTGGGGAAGCAAGGGCGCGATTTCCTTCCACTGCGCTTCGGTCAGCGACAGACCAGAACGCGCCATCGACCCTCCCTCGGCGCTGCTGACCCTGCTTATCCACTATTTCGGCAAAAGCAACCATTCTCTTCTCAATAGCTTGTACTGGGTTGTGCAACAGCTTCTAGTCCCACATAGGTGAGGCGAAGTCGTTTGTTCGGATCGCTGGGAGGTATTGGTTTGTTCGGGATCGGTGGATTCGGCTTTTTCGGATCGCTGGGAGGATATGGTTTGTTCGGGATCGGTGGATTTGGCTTGTACGGATCGCTGGGAGGATATGGTTTGTTCGGGACCGGTGGATTTGGCTTATACGGATCGCTGGGAGGATAGGGTTTGTTAGGAACCGGTGGATTCGGCTTGTTCGGGACGCTGGGAGGTATTGGTGTGTTCGGGATCGGTGGATTCGGCTTGTTTGGATCGCCTTGCAAACGGGAGAACGTGCTTAGTTCAGAGGCCGTGCTCGGCATCGCTGCCGCGAAAGTGCCTACGGCAACAAACGCCATCAAACATGCAATTCTTCGAAGATGTATCACTTCTCACCCCCATGACCAGCAAGACGGCCTCTGACCATTGCCAATCCTCCAAGTAGCAGAGGAAGAGGAATTCGCTCGCGAGTTTCTTCTCTTAGATTAGATGTACTGATCCCACATCAAGGACTTACTACCCTAACGGACCGGACCTTTCCACCGCTTCAGTTAGACAGCGCGTCTGATCCGCTGCTCAGAGAAGAGTGAAATCCTAGTCTTGCCGCTTCGTGGATTATACGTTTAAGGTTCCTGTAAATAGAGTGCGCGTCTTCCTCCGCAACTTCCTGAACCATGAGGTTCAACCGGTCTGTTAGAGGCATGGGTTCTGGGGTGCAATGCGCCAACATCGTCGCCGTTAGGTGCGCGGAGGTCACATAGTCTTCTAATGCGGTGATACAGCTTGTGTGTAAGTCATTGAATGTTGCTTGGTCCACTGAGACCGCCCTTTGGCTGGTAGATCAATCGTATGCGCGTCTGGCAGTTGGCGCTGTGCTATACAGAACAGTATTGCTTGCGGCTTAGTTGCCATCGTCAGACGAGTTTTTGCGTGTTGGCCTACTTGGCGCAAAACAATGCTTGGAACGTGTTATCGCCTTACACATGGCAAGAGTCAAGCTCTCGATACCAGACGTGCTGCCTGTTAGCCCGGTAAACCTCGCCTGCCCTTCCCGTCGAGCCAAACCCAGTCACGATTGCACTAAGACTTCGGGTGGCTTCTCGGCCATTGCTCTAGTGCGACCTTAGAACGTCACTGTATAAAACAGCATAGTATGTTTTAGCCAAGGCAGTACGATGGCCTTAGCTGCCCCCGATCAAACATTCTGACGTCTTGTGATTCGCGGCGAGCAAGGGAGGGTTTATGCCTCGATGGGTATTCCACTGCGCGGAATGCAGCAAGCCGCTGAATCATTGCGAAATAACTGACACGGGAAACTTATTGATCTACTTGCCGGGACGCCCAAGCCGGACATCCCGGCGACCGGCGTTAGCGTTGAATGCCCTGAATGTAAGAAGACCGCTATTTATAAGCGGTATCAGTTGATTTATCAGGCGACGTAGAGGGAGTCGTTTTGCCGGTATTCGCGCACTGTTTCTGCTTACTCCACTAGATAGAAGTCTTCGCCTTTGATCGCCTCTTCTACCGCCCTGACAAGCGCCTCGCCTGCTTTTGATTTCGCGACGTACGCGTGAACGCCAATCTTCCTAGCTTCTTCAACGAAACCCTGATCCGCGTTCGCCGACAGTATCACGATGGCTGCCTGCGGCAGTCTCTTCTTGATTACACGAGCCGCTTGAAACCCGCTCATGATCGGCATAGTCACGTTCAACACGACAACATCTGGCTTTAGCTTCTGCGCTTCCTCAATAGCTTGCAAACCATCTGCCGCTTCACCGCAGACTTCAATATGCGGATATTCTTCCAAGAGGGAGCGCACCATTTTCTTCACAACCGGATGGTCATCAGCTATCAGAACTCGGACCCGGCGAGGAACTTCTTTGGCCTTTGACGCATGAGCGGACGAAGACACGGATAAATGCTGGCACAGGAGGCAACGGAACCACATACCACTGAGTATGGGCAACGATAGGATGGAATCCCGTATATCGGAGATATCCACAGAGTGTAGGCCATAAAACAGACTTAATCAGAGAAGTGGTATAGACTCTTTTGCAGTCTAGTCACACAACCCTCCGCCGCGCCCATAGGGTGACGGTCTCTTGTGCCAGCAGAAACCTGCTCGACTGGAGTACCCGATGAGCGCATTGGTATCGATGTGGCGTAGGCCCTACCGTCTCGCAATCACCGAGATTGACCCCGGCAAGTTACCAGAGCGAGTCGCCGCTGCGCAGGCAGGCCTCGTCATTCGAATGGAACAGTTGAGACTATCTGGCGGAGATGAGTCTGAACGACACGCAGTAAGGGATGCTCTGGATCAGCTTTACCTCATTAAGAGAAACAAGCTAAATTTGCCTGATTGGATGCCGCCGATTCGCAAAGCATAGCGAGTCAGCGGCATACCCGTTTTAGGAGGGTCATCGATGGCAGCCTTAAGATTATTGGTCGCAGACGACCATGAGATGGTCCGAAAGGGTCTATGCGCAATACTGCAACAACACCCGGGTTGGGTGGTCGTCAGCGAAGCAAGGGATGGCCGGGAAGCTGTCGAGAAGGCCAACGCACTTAAACCCGACGTAGTGATAATGGATATCAGTATGCCTCTTTTGAATGGCGTAGAAGCTACGCGGCAACTTCACAAAAGTGTTCCGCAGGCGAAAGTATTGATCCTGACCATGTACGAATCTGATGGTTTGATTCGCGAACTGCTCGACGCGGGCGTAAGAGGATATGTACTGAAATCCGATGCGGGTGCCGATCTCGTTCGTGCAGTGGATGCATTGAGCCGCAATCAGACGTTCTTTACATCGAAAGTGGCGAAAATGGTGCTGGACGGCTATCTCAAGCCCACCAAAAATGAAGCTACAGAGGCGGCCGGATCGAGAGCGAGCCGTCTTACGCCACGCCAGCGGGAGGTGCTCCAACTCTTGGCCGAGGGCAAGAGCAGCAAAGAAGTAGCTGTAGCTTTGGGCTTGAGCGTAAAAACTGCTGAAACACATCGAGCGAACATCATGAGGAGGCTAGATTGCCACTCGGTGAGTGAACTCGTTCGCTATGCTATCCGCAGCGAAGTTATTCAGCCGTGACAGGAACAGGGAGTCTATTTTAGCGATGCGGCCATTCTACGTAAGGGGTATTCCTCAGAGACGGCCTCAATCGCAAATGTATGCTTGATATGTTACCGTTCTACACATGGCAAGAGTCAAGCTCTCGATACCTGCGGTGCTGCCAATAAGCCCGGTAAGTCTCGCCTGCCCATCCTGTCGGGCCAAACGGGGGCATGACTGCACCAAAACTTCGGGTGGCCTATCAGCTATCCACTTTGAGAGGCTTAAGGCGGCAGCCTTGATCAACGCAACGAATAAACGCAAGGAAAGTCGCAGACTGCGGAAGCTCTAGCTAGGGCATTTCAAACAACTCACTGACTTCGCGGAAACAGCCGGTACGCGGCTCTCGCCTATCAGATGGCAGCACCACAATTTGAATGGCAAGCTAAGAAAGGAAGACAATGAATAGCATGGCGACGAAGCGACCTACTCAGCGACTAGACCTCAGAAGGAATCCGTGTGAGCAATGCGGGCATCATAAGAGCCAGCATCATTCCCTTGGCACATGCAAGACCCTGTCGTGCCTGTGTAAGCGATATAGGGCGGCGAAGCCAAACTAGGCCGTGGCTTTGGTTTTGATTGCCTTGAGCCGTTTCTTTCTTTTCTTTCGAGCGGCAAGTATCGCTTCCGCCGCAAGGCTTTCGACTTCATAGAGGGACAGTCCGGGCGCACAGTCCAGCGGATAAGGTCCAAGGAGTTTCGTGGAAAATGGCTGCCGCGGGCTCTTCTTCGCCATGCGGAACTGTCGCACACTTCCATGGCGCTGTCGGTCCGCAACCGTACGGTCCGGCCAGTTGGAGGCGTTCTTCAATGAGTCAGCGGCGATAATTCAAATGAGTGGAGCGCGGTGATCCTAGATTTGATGGGGCAGGATCGGGCGAAGGGAGCGACTCTTGGGCCGAATCGGGTGGCGGAGGATCGGTTGGTTGCATTACTTCAGTCTTCGGCGGTTCCGAAATAAGTTGCTCCCGTGGAACACTCACGCTCTTATCTTTCACCGTTTCATTCATCACTAGACTCCCCAGCATCAAATTGGTCCGGCGCTGCCGATCATCTGCCCTATAAGATTCAGCACTCGACAAAATGGACACCGCAGCAGACCGAATTAGTTACTAGAAGTTTTGAAGCCACGTTCCGCGAAGCCGACTAGCCGGAGCCCGGCTGTCCAGATCGCGCAGACCGTCTAGCCGGGATTCTTCCACCAGTTGCGGGAATCCCTCATGCTTCAGTCTGTTCGCGTACCATACAGCGTCACATTCCAAATGTACAAGAAAGTGCCGTCGGCGGCGGTAGCGACTTTACGACCGGCCTTTCGGGTGGCGCGGTTCAGGGCCGAACGGACTTTCTCCTTCGACGCCGCCAAACCGCCCAATGGTACTTTGAGCGCTGCACCATCTTCCATCTGATCGAGGTCCGCGAGAATTCTAGACACAATCAGTTTGTGCTTTCCATTGCGGCCCTGCGGAACATCTGCCTGAGCCATGGTCTTGAAGTGCATGGGTACGGACTGAGACTGCATTGTGCGTCGCATCGAATCCTCCCGGCGCAAACGCTACGTATACGAACGCCATATCATATCGTGACGTAGCGTATCGCTAAAGTATAGTTTCGTACGTTAGGATATACTAACGATGATGTCAAGCAGAATAGTTCCGGAAAAAGACACGACTCTGGACCAAGGCGAGGCGCTCATTAAAATGGCAGGCAACGTATCCGGCCACTTTGCGAGCGGTAAGCAAACGAGAGGTTCTTAAAGAATATGACCCATGTGCCCTCCAACTCAGTAGAGTGGGGATAGATTTACAAGGAGCCAATGTGGCAGTGCCCACAACGAAAATAACGGTTGAGAAGGTTCCGCTGGAGATCGCCCTGAGAGTTGCGAAGGAAGAAGCACAACAGAAGCAAAAGTCACCCAAGAGACGAGCGACCGCGAAGAGAATAGAGCAAGGTCTTCAGAAGCGCAAGAGCGGCCACGGAAAGGACAGAACCCGATGAATTCCACCTATGACATTTTCAAGTTGGAAGCCGACGGCAGTGTCCTCTGGCTTGGCCGGAACTGGTCTCCGAGTCGGTGAAGCCCTTGGCCTCGAAATAAAGCATTTTCCAGCAGACTGCCGAAATATAACGGTCGAACAGTCCTGTTGGGAAGGCAACATACAGAGCCCCAAGACACGAAACGCATATCGGCAAGTTGATCTTTGTAGTTCATTAGCCGATTTGCTCAAGGCGTTTATCGGAAAGCGTCAGGAGGGCCTCGTTTTTACTAACCGTGCCGGAAACCCACTCTCTCAACCTAACGTGGTTCGCCGCTCCCTGCATCCCATCCTCACGGAACTGGGGGTGGCCAAGACGGGCTTTCACGCTATGCGGAGATTCCGGACAACATGGCTGAGAAAGCAACGAACACCCGAAGACCTGATTCAATTCTGGCTGGGGCATGCCAAGTCGTCTGTCACTGACGGCTACTCCAAGCTGGCGGAGGATTTGGAATATCGGCACGAAGTGGCTGAGCAAGTTGGTGCTGGATTTGCGGTTCCGGCTTCAATGAGACCTATGAGACCTAGAAAAGCGGTCAAAAAAGAAATGGAGGTTGCAGCTTAAGTGCTGGTATCAGTGCGGATTAGAGTGGTGCGCCCGGGGGGACTCGAACTCCCGACCTTCTGGTTCGTAGCCAGACGCTCTATCCAGCTGAGCTACGGGCGCTCCGTAAGCGAAGTTTAGCATAGCGCTCCAGCCCCGCCAACTTTGCCCGCCGCAACGCATTCGCCACTGAACGGAAAAAAACGCGTCAGCCCACTCTGCCCACGTGCTCCGGATGTTCCTCAGGCGTCAAAACAAAGCTTCTGCCGCGCCGCTCCTGACCCAACGCGATCGTGACGATCAGCACGACCATCACCATAATCTCAAACCCCGCGATAGCCCACCGGTAACCAACCAGATCGCGCAACTTGTACTCGATGTTATTCGTCGGCGATGCAATCAGAATTCCCAACTGGTAAGCAAGCCCCGGCACGAGCCCGCGCGTGGCGTCATTCGACATCTCGTTCAGGTGCACGGGAATCACGCCCCACGCGCCCTGCACGCCCGCCTGCATCAGAAACGCGGCCACGGCGACAATCGCCAGCGTATGTCCGAACGCCCACAGCGGCACCACCGCCAGCGAAAGCCCCAGCGCGCTTATCATCCCCTTGCGCCGCCCAAAACGCTCCGAAAGTTCGCCGAAGAAAATCGCGCCGACGATCGCGCCGACGTTGTAAATCATGGCCATGTAAGTCACCGCTGCGACCCCTGCGCCGAGTTCGCTGCGCAGAAAATCCGGATACAGGTCCTGCGTGCCATGCGACAGGAACATCATGAAAACCATCAGCAGCACCAGATAGGCGAAGCGCTTCCATTCGCTGGCCACGATGCGCAACAAAGC